>Ga0256829_1001838_pt1 | contig 16652 bp, 10 predicted proteins | sample 131447metaG_FD_185979 | JGI IMG/M metagenome (GOLD analysis project Ga0256829, IMG submission 185979) | Hydrothermal vent microbial communities from Lau Basin, Pacific Ocean - 131-447 | ecosystem: Environmental > Aquatic > Marine > Hydrothermal vents | place: Pacific Ocean: Lau Basin | collected...
CCAAACTACAGGGTCAAAAAGTTCATTTTTAGGTTTGTTATCCTGCCGGCAAAATGGACAAGAAGGTCAAGACAAAACATTTTTAACGTATATAACTCACCGCCAGGAAAATAACAAATTTTAAGCCCGTAACCCAAGTCTGACTTTATTTATCTCCTCATCGAGGATTATGAAAGTATTTATCTAATTATCAGCATATTGACATAAATATCATTGTTTTATCCAAATTTAAAGCAAACCATCTTTAAAGCACCAAATCCTGGTCTTAGAAAAGCGATCAACCGGGTGGTTGAACCTGATTTTTTAAGAAAACATATACACCTGCGGATTTTAGGTGCAAACGAGGATGAAAGTAGGGTCTCTCACACAACCATGCATACGGGAGCTGTGCTCTTTCTTTAAAAAAATCTTCATTAAAAGGTAAAACTATCCTAACCCCTGATTCTTACCCCACAAAAAAATCCCCGTAAGTTAATATTACGGGGATTTATTGAGGTACCGAGCGGATTCGAACCGCTGTATAAGGTTTTGCAGACCTCCGCCTAGCCACTCGGCCACGGTACCATTTAACGGATTGCAAAAGTAAACTTTTTTTTAATTTGTACGATTATTTTTTTATTGTAATTTTTCCTCCTACAGAAACCTCTTTTAAACATTGGGGACACAGACAACGATCATAAACCTTTTCAATTTCATCCCTGACAGAATCAGGAACAGAAACCTCAAAACACCAACATTTACCTGATTTACTACATGTAAAAGAAGCTCCGCAACGCGGACATGTTTCCGGTTCAATGAGTATTTTTTTCGGTTTGAACATTATTATATCTTATTATTTTGCTTACCCTTCAAGTTCTAAACTAACGAAGTCCATTTTACCACCTAAAGGGGGATTTAATTTTCTTATTTTTATACGGGCATGCCTGACTTGTGGAAATTCATCTCTAACTCGAGTCAGTATTCTCCTGCTAACATGTTCCAATAATTTTGATTTAGTTTTCATTTCATCCTGTACAACTTGAAATACCGATTGGTAATTTACCGTATCATTTAAATTATCAGTCTGTTCAGCCTTAGTTGTATCAACATCCAGAAACAGGTCACAACGGAATTTCGTACCAATAACCTGCTCCTCCTTAAAACAACCATGATAGGCGAAAAACTCCATTCCTTCTATTGATATAACAGCCATTATTTTTTTAATTAATTTTGAAAAATAACTTCCATCCAAATAATTATTATTCTTTTCTTCCCAATTCATGCAAGCCAATCTCCAGCCGGCGTAAGGTTTCTTCCTGGCCTAGCAAGGCTACAATATCAAATAAATGCGGCCCTTTAAGCGCTCCGACAATAACTAAACGAAAAGCATTCATAACCATTCCCATTCCATAGCCCTTTTCATTAATCCATTGTTTTACAACACTTTCAATATTTTCAGATGAAAAATCAGTAAGTCCTGCCAACAATTCTTTCAATTCCATAATTTGGTCATACGATTCAGTTTTCCAACGTTTTTTAACAGCTTTAGGGTCGAAGGTATCAGGAGCAACAAAAAAGAAATCGCTTTGCAACCACAAATCACGAACAAAATAAGCACGATCTTTAACTAAGCCTACTACTTTTTCAACAAAATCAATATCTGCCATAATGCCTTTTTCATTGAGAACAGGTAGAAATAAAGTCGCCAATTCATGATTACTTTTTTTCAGCATATACTGATGATTAAACCACTTTGCTTTTTCGGGATCAAAACGTGCACCCGATTTACCCACCCTGTCAAGGGAAAATTCTTTTGTCAACTCATCAAGAGAAAACAATTCGCGGTCATTACCGGGATTCCATCCCAACAAAGCCAACATATTTACAAATGCTTCGGGGAAATACCCATCTTCCTTATATCCTCTGGATTTTTCACCCGTTTTCGGGTCAGTCCATTCCAGTGGAAAGACAGGAAATCCCATTCTATCACCATCCCTTTTACTTAACTTGCCTTTCCCATCAGGTTTCAACAATAAAGGCAGATGAGCAAATTCAGGTGCTTTCCACCCAAAAGCTTCGTATAATAACACATGTAACGGCATTGAAGGCAGCCATTCTTCACCTCTTATTACATGAGTAATTTCCATCAAATGATCATCAACTACATTAGCCAAATGATAGGTAGGCATACCATCCGACTTAAACAAAATTTTATCATCCAAAACCCTGGAGTTTACTACCACATCACCGCGAATAATATCTTCCATACGAATTAATTCATCTTCCGGCATTTTAAAACGGATAACGTATGGAACCCCGCTATTCAGGCGTCTTTGGGTTTCTTCCACATCCAACACCAACGAGTTATTAAGTCTTTTTCTTTCAAAAGCATTATATACAAAAGTATTCTTATCAGCCTCATATCGGTGCCGCAATGACGTTAGCTCTTCAGCTGTATCAAAAGCATAGTATGCCCAGCCATTTTCAACTAATTTCCTGGCATAATCTTTATATATTTCTTTTCGTTCCGATTGGCGATAAGGGCCATATTTTCCGCCTTTTCCCACACCTTCATCGAAGGAAATTCCACACCAGCGAAAAGCGTCCAGAATATACTTTTCAGCACCTGCAACAAAACGTGTCTGGTCAGTATCTTCAATCCTTAAAATAAAAGTACCGTTATTTTTTCTGGCAAACAGATAGTTATACAGTGCCGTACGTACTCCCCCAATATGTAGTGGGCCTGTAGGACTGGGAGCAAAACGTACACGGACATTTTTTTGATTCATATTTTAATTTTTTGCGAGGCAAAGATAACTAAAAACAATACTTTTTTTATTTTGAAAACTTAAATAGAGATATATTTGTCCTATAAAAATAGTAATCTAAAAATTATGATAAAAATAGATGTCATTCCTTATGCCTCAGCAGTAAAAAATAATTGGATAAAAAATAAAAATGTAGTTATTATAGATGTTTTACGAATGGGTTCGGTAATACTTACTGGGCTTGCTAATGGCGCCAAAGGATTTATTCCCGCCGCCTCTGTAGATAAAGCCATCAAAATATCAAAAAACATGGATGCCGGCTCCTGTCTTCTGGGAGGAGAAAGGGATACAAAAGTAATTAAAGGCTTTACATTAGGAAATTCACCCTTTGATTACACCAAAGAAACGGTTGAAGATAAAACTATTATTTTAACAACTACTAACGGCACGGTTGCCATTGAAGCCTCTGCAGACGCAAAAAAAGTTTTTATCGGAACTTTTCTTAATATAAAAGCTTTAACAGAAGTATTATCAAACCTGGAGGAAGTGGTATTGGTATGTTCAGGAACCAACGAGCAATTTTCGATGGACGATGGCATGTGTGCTGCAATGATTATTGATAATCTGGATAGGAATCACTCTCTTAATCTATCCGATTTGGCACAAACGCTTCTTCAGGCATATAAAAGTAAAAGTGGAAATTTAAAATTACTTCTAAAAGACTGTTATCATTTAAATTTATTAAAAAGAAATGGTTTTGAAAAAGACGTGACATATTGTCTTCAGACAAACATTTACGATTTTGTCCCTGAAATTAAAAATACAATTGTTGTAAAACCCAAAGTAACACAAAAAACCAGCTTTTAAAGATGGATTATTTTTGATTAATCATTTATAACACTTGAAAATATTTAATCAAAAATAAGTAGCTTACTCCTAATCAATGGATACAAAAGCTTTTTATTTTCTGGCTTTATTCAACCTACAGTAATTAAAAAAAGCAAGCTCCATGTTTAAGATTTAACAAAAAGACTTATCTTTGAATCAAAATGCGAATAATAGATTTTGGCATTATTTATGATTACTTCTCTTATTAAAATTGATTTCTTCATGAAAAAAACCATTTATATTTTCTTAATTTCAATAATTATAATTAGTAGTAACACATTATTTGCACAAGAAAAGGTTAAAGCCTGGTCGTTAGAAGATTGTATTAATTATGCTTTTGAAAACAACATTCAAATAAAACAAAGTAAACTTACAGTTAAATCTTCTGAAATATCTTTATTACAAAGTAAATTCAATTTTCTTCCCTCTCTAAACGCCTCTGCCAACCAGAGTACAAACTGGGGAAGAGCTGTAGACCTTGCAACATATCAATATACAAATAAAAAGTCACAGCAATTTTATTCATCGGTAAACAGTAATTTAACCCTTTTTAATGGTTTCCAAAATATTAACAAAGTACGACAGGAACAATTTTCCTATTTGGCACAGAAATATAATTCCGATAACATTAAAAATAATATAGCTTTAAATATAGCAGCAGCATATTTACAAATTCTTTTCAACATTGAACAGGTTAACAATGCCCGGAGACAAGTAAGTATGGATCAGGAACAGGTAGCCAGGACAAAAAAAGAAGTAGAAGTTGGCCAGGTAGCCAGGGGAAACCTGCTGGATATAGAAGCTCAGGCTGCCAGCGACCAGGTTAACCTGGTAAAAACGCAGAACACTTTAATGTTAGCATATCTGGATTTAATGCAATTATTGGATTTAAAATCAAAAACAAAATTTGATATTCAGAAACCTAAATTAGAAATAACCCATAAGCCCAGTTTACTTCCTATTGACAATATATATCATCAGGCACTATCAATAATGCCCCAAATAAAAAGTGCTGAATATAATGTAAAGGCTGCCGGAAGAGGCTTGGCAATTGCCAAAGGCCAACGCAGCCCTATGTTATCTCTAACCTCTTCATACGGTAACAATTACTCCAACCAAATTAAATTAAGTAATAACCCTGCCAATCCGGGCTTTAACGAGCCCAAACCTTTCTGGAGTCAAATAAAAGACAATGGAAACTGGAGTCTTGGGTTTCGTCTTTCTATTCCTATATTTAACAGCTATCAGGTAAACAGTTATATTAACACTTCAAAAATAACTCTGGAAAAAGCAAGATTAAGCCTTACATTGGAAAAAAACAACTTGCGAAAATCCATAGAGCAGGCATACACAGATGCTTTAGCAGCTTATCAAACATATATGGCCAGTTTAAAATCCATGAAATCGCAGGAAGAAGCCTTTAAATATGCAAAAGAAAAGTTTAATGTAGGGATGCTGAGTGCCACTGACTATAATATCTCTAAAAATAAATATTACAATGCACTTTCCAGTTTAACTTCTTCAAAATACGATTACATCTTTAAAACAAAAATTTTAGATTTCTATTTAGGAAGAAGTTTAAGTTTAAAAAATATTGCTGTGGACATCAGTAAAAAAAATAAGTAATTCATTATGGCAAAAAAATCCGGCAAAAAAATTATCCTTTATAGTGTAATTGCAGTTGTAATACTAATTTTGATTATTTTAGTAATAAAAAAGGCAAAAAAGAATGATGGTAAAAAAGTAGCAATTGAAAAAGTAGAAAAAAGAACTATTATTGAAACAGTCTCTGCAAATGGCACTATTCAACCTACTCTAAATGTGAAAATAAGCCCATATATATCCGGTGAGGTAGTAGGTTTATATGTTAAAGAAGGTGAGTATGTTAAAACAGGACAGAAACTTGCCAAGATAGATCCCAAAATTTATTTAGCTACCTATAAGCAAACAAAAGCTTCTCTGGAAACCTCTCAGGCACAGGCAGCAAATGCAAAAGCAAGAATAGCACAGGCAGAAGCAAATTTAATGAAAGCTAAACTAAATTTTGAAAGGAGTAAAAAGCTCTGGAAAAAACAAGTAATATCTGATTCTGATTATGACAATGCATTATCTTCCTATGAAGTAGCCAAAGCAGATGTAGCAGCTGCAAAAGAAACATATAAAGCTAATGTATATCAGGTTAAAAGTGTACAGGCACAACTGGATCAGGCATCAGAGAATTTAAGTCGTACTACTATTTATTCTCCAAATAGCGGAAATATTGCAAACCTTAGTGTTGAAGTTGGAGAACGTGTAACAGGAGCTTCTCAATTTTCATCAGGAACTGAAATTATGAAAGTTGCAGACTTGAATAATATGGAGGTAGACGTTCAGGTAAATGAAAATGACATTGTACAAGTTGCCTTAAATGATACAGCATTGATTGAAGTAGACTCTTATTTTAATCGTGAATTTAAGGGTATAGTAACTGAAATTTCAACAGCTGCAAATACAAGTGGAGTTAGTGCAGATCAGATAACAAATTTTAATGTTAAAATTAAAATGTTAAAGTCTTCTTATAAAGACCTCATTAGATATAATCAGCCTATTCCTTCCCCATTCAGGCCCGGAATGACTGCAACAGTAGAAATACAAACAAAAAGGGCTGATAATGTGCTTAGCGTTCCCATTCAAGCTGTTACAACACGAAAGGATTCGGCAGCTTTGGCAAACTTGAGAAACCCAAGGTTAAAAAAGCAAAAGACAAATAAAAAAATAGAGCCGATAAAGAAAACCCAGGAATATGTTTTTGTTTATGAAAAAGGAATAGCAAAATTACAAAAGGTAACAACAGGAATACAGAATAATACATATATTCAGATTAAAAGTGGTTTAAAAGCCGGACAAGAAATTATAACAGCTCCCTACCTTGCGGTTAGCAAAACATTAAAAAACAATGATAAAGTAACCGCTGTTCCTATTAAAGAATTATTTTCAACAAAAAAATAATTTATCACAGTGGCCAAAATTCTTTTAATAGAAACTTCCACAAGGGTCTGTTCAGTAGCAGTTGCTGAAAATGGAATTACTTTAGCAATAAAGGAATCTCAAACTAGAAATTCCCATGCAGAACTGATAACGCTTTTCGTTCAGGAAGTTTTAAAAAACGCAAATATAGCATTTGCAGATTTAGATGCTGTAGCAGTAAGCAAAGGACCTGGGTCATATACCGGACTGCGCATAGGTGTTTCTACTGCCAAAGGATTTTGTTATGCACTGGACATTCCACTCCTATCAGTAAGCACACTTAAAGCTCTGGCATATGGAAAATTACAGCAACTAAAAGAGTCTGGTACTACTTTTGAAGATTCGTTTTTTATCCCGATGATTGATGCAAGAAGAATGGAAGTATATACATCCATTTATGATTCCGGCTTAAAAGAGGTTGAAAAAGTTACTGCCAAAATAATTGATAATACTTCTTTTTCAAAAATACTTAATACAGGAAAAAAAGTTTACTTTTTGGGAGATGGTGCATTAAAGTGTCAGCCATTTTTTAAAAATATAAATAATGCTGTTTTTGATAAAAAGGAGTTTTTGCCATCAGCAAACTATATGGCGGCAATAGCTGAGGAAAAATTTCAACAGCAACAATTTGAAGACGTTGCATATTTTGAACCTTTTTATTTAAAAGATTTCATTCCCGGAATTTCTAGAGTTAAAGGCTTACGCTAGCAATATTTCTATACAGTAAAAAAACCTTTTTTTAAATTTTTTACACTGTCTTATCCAAATGAATATCCATTTGAGGATAAGGTATATTTATACCACGTTTTCCCGCACGTTTATAATACTTTTCATTCATATCGAAATATATACCCCAATAGTCACTTGCCTTTGCCCAGACCCTAACGGTAATATTTACAGAACTATCTGCCAGTTCGGCAAGAGCAATAAAAGGCTCCGGATTATGTAGAATTCTATCATCTTCAGCAATTAACTCAAGTATAAAAGCTTTGGCAGTATCATAATCATCACCGTAACCAATTCCAAAGGTCCAGTCTACCCGCCGGGTTTCCTCTTTAGAGTAATTTGTCATAGAACCATTTGACAATCCTCCATTGGGGATAATAATCACTTTATTATCAGGGGTTGTAAGCATGGTGGTAAAAACCTGAATTTCTTTAACAGAACCACTAAAACCCTGTGCTGAAATATAATCACCCACTTTAAAAGGTTTAAAGAGCAGAATCATAACTCCCCCGGCAAAATTTTGCAAAGTCCCTGATAGTGCCATTCCAACTGCCAGACCGGCAGCACCTAAAATAGCGATAAAAGATGTCATCTGTACGCCCATCATTCCCAACACACTAATAATCAACAATATTTTAAATAAAATATTCATCATACTTTTTAGGAATGAACTTAAAGAGGGATCAATATTACCTCTGCTCATCATTTTATGAGTACTCCTGGTTAACAGGCCTATTAACCATAAACCCACAAACAAAACAACAATGGCTCCTAATAACCGAAGGCCATATTTGGTTGCAAAATCGATCATAACCTGCCCCCACTGGGCAGCACTTTTAGATAAGGTATCTATTTGATTCATAAATCATTTTTTTATATAACAAAAATATTAATTTTTTAATACGCTAAATCCTATGCGATATTTATATAAACCTATTGGCCTAATAGAAACCGTAAAGTAAAACCTCCGTTTGAAGTTGCATTAAGAAATTGTGTTGAAATATATGGGTTGTTACGATTCCAGTTAAAATAAGCTCGAAACTGGAGGCTACTACTTAACATATAATCAGCAGCAAAATTTAATGTAAACTGTCTGGAACCTGCAGAAATCTGGTTATTAGCTTCATCAATACGTCTCAAAATTGTTTTATTATCCCTCATACCAAAATCCATTTTTAGATTTAAATCTGTATTATATCTTTTACCCTTTTTACCTGTAAAATTTGCTATTGAAAATTTCAATCCCCTTAAGCGATAACTAAGACCAACAACAAGTTCATTGGCATCTATTTCTGTAATTTGGTTATTAACAAAACTTAATACAATATTTCTGGATTTCTTATACTCTACACGTCCGCCAAAACTATTTTTAAGAGTAAAATCAATACCAATAAGAGGGCTAAATTGTTCAAAGAAAGATACAATCCCTAAATCATATTGATTAATAAAATTATAGGTATTTTTATATACCTTATCAGGATTAGCAGCGTCGAATAAAACATTAGATTTCCATGAATTTATGCTTAGCACAGAACGATAACCATGTGAAATATTTAAACTTCGAAATATTTTTCCAATAGCTTTAATACGGGTAAGACCGTTAAAGTTAATCCTCCAGTTTGGAAAAGGTATTTTTGGAAAGGCACTACTAACATCCATCTGTCCCGGTGAAGAACCGGAATAAGCGGAAAGAAAAGCAAAATACATTACATCCTGCTGAGTGGAAGTATAACCCAGAGGAAAATTTTGCCGGGCAATACTATCGTACACATACTGCCCCGACCATTTAGGATTGTTAAAGGCCAAACGCTCGGCAACTGCCAGCCTGTATTTTTTAAACTGTTCGAAAGCACTTGAAAAATTATCATTGTTGCCTTTTTCAAAAGCTGTGCGAATAAAAGGATAGGAAATACTAAAATTCCCTGCTTCAATGGGTGAAAAGCTAAAAAAATCACCTCTGGCGGGGTCAAATCGATAATAGGATGTATAATTTTTTCCAAAAATACGGCTTCCTTCAACATCAATTGTTACTGTGTTTAAAATATTACCATTAAGCTTATAAGACAGTTGTTCTGTTAATTTAGTAATATATGGTTGATTTAATATTGTATCTTTTGTAATCCAACCTCTGGTGGCAGCTTTACCACGGATATCTGCCTGACTACCAAAAACAAATCCCCAGCCGGGAGCTGCAGCAGAAAGATTCATGCCTGCAAAATCAGGTACAGGTTTAAATCCCGGAAGTTGTGTTCCATCAGATCTGGAATAAACAACATTTGCATTTTGCAAAAACATTAGCAATCTTAAAAAACCATTACTGATAGTTTTCAGTCCGTTATTCCGGGAAAGCCTATTTGATTTATCTTTTGTTTTCTCTGCATTTGCAATGCGAGGATTATTCATTGTGCGCCCACCTCTCCTTCTATTGGCTTTTCGTAAAATTGGTATTTTATTAAACAGTCGCCTGAAATTGGCTCCACTGTTAATTTGAATATTTCGTGAATTTTCGATATTATTTCCAAAACGATGTTGCACAGCAAAAGGCGAAGCATTCCAGTTATATTGTGTTTGATAGCTTCCGGTCATATTAAGCCAGTCGGTTAAAGGTATTTTCGATAATGGCACCTGATAAGAAACTCTTAAGGAATGGTTAAAGTTCTGTAATGTTCCCATTGAAGTTATTTGTCCCCAAACTTCCCGCTTATAATCATTCCATGCCTGGGTGTTTTTATCAGGGAAAATCTGAGGTTCCCGAATATAAGCTTTTGCTCCTGCCATATATTCTACCGAAAGAGAGTTTGAAACATCATATTTTAAGGTGTAATCCCGGTTCCACGTCCACAATCGTTTATATGTAGGATATATAATAATATTCCCGATACTTTTATCTCTATATAAACGCCGGTTAAACAGCCGCTGCATATCGCTTCGTATAGAAATCATTTTTGGAAGTAAATAAAAATTAAAATCTTTAAGCCACTGTAACCATGGTGATTTCAATTGCTTAATTTTAGCAAAAGGTTTAATATTTTTTGGTTGTATAGAATAATTATATCCAAAGCCACCCTGATAATTCACCATATTATCAGATTTAATATCAATATTATGGCGATATATCTGCGAATACGCAAAGGAAATATTAAAATTTTCAGGGTCATAAATTCTGGGAGGTTTCTTTTTAGTTCTATTGCCTGTGCGTTCTTTATGTACATTCATAAAATTTATATTCGTCCTCCTGGTATAATCAACGACAATATTTCTTACAGAGTCTTTTTGTGCACGTGTAGAATAGCCTGCAAGATCTCTTTTTAATTTTGTGTCAGGATTTAAAGGGTTATATTCAGGAGTAATTACCCCTTTACCATAATCCATATGGAAAGGTATTTTAATCCCTGCTTTTTTAGGCAATAGTTTTCCCAGATCCATATCTGTAGCAACTGTATAGCCGGCAGAATTATCCAAAGATATTTGCGTAAGCCTTTGATCCAAAGATCCAAAACCTGCAGATTGATATGTTCCACTTGCAGATACTCTTCCTAAATCGGATAAATTTGCTTCAAGTCTGCCTGTAGCAGCCCAGCCTGATTTCTTATTAAAATCTGTCAATCTAAGTTCATCAACCCAAACTACTGCATTCACAGGTTGTCCATTATCTTTCAAAGAAGCACCGACACGAGCCGGATTTTTCACACCAATAAGTACCCCTCTCACATCACCTAAATTAGGGTTTCCGACAACAGTAATCTTATCACCACCATCATATTCAGAAAAAGGAGTAAACAAAGAAACATTAGAATTTCCTGCTCGCATAGCAATATTACGATCTTGTTTTACCTGAATTAGTTTATCCAGTATTATTTCCATTTGATTCGCGGCAGGCCATATAGCATCAGGATTTGCCGAAGAAGTATACCATGGCGTAAACTGTAACGGAATTTCATACTGATAATAATTTTGAGTAAAATCAGAGCCTATACGTATAAAAAGACGTAAATCACCATTTTTCAAATTTTGATCTGCCAAAAGTTTTTCAGCATGAGCAAACATTTTTATTTTTTTATACTGACGAAAGTCAAAACTGGTATTTTTATATGCTCCTCTTGCATCTCCGTCGGCTAAATTAATAACTGTAAACTGTAATGATTGCTCATTAAGCCTTACATAATTAGTAGTACCGAAGTTTACTTCCCGTTGAATACCGGGAGGAATTACATAAGGAACAGGCAGTCTGTTAGCATTTTCTTCCAGGTTTACTGTAGAAATAACAAAATGAGTTTGAGAAGTATTTCCTACCGGTGAGGTATTATTTTTGGGCAACAAAGATTGTGTAAAAGAACGCCAGTCGCCCCTAACCAAATTAAATCTGGCAAAACGAACAACAATTGGTTTGGAGAAACCTTTCATAAACACGCGCATAAACCTAATAGACTGGAAATCTTTTATATTTCCTACTATCTTATCGGGAATACGAACCGGAATTTTAAACTGGTACCACTTTACACTTGTTGTTTCGCCGTTAGGCAACCTGATATTCGCAGCCTGATGTATGTCTGTGATATAATTCTCCCCAACGTTCATACGAGTAAGATCTAAATCAATTTTATATTGATAATATCGTTCCGACTCACTTAAAGTATTATCATTATTAATATCTTCTCTGTTAGGAAGGTTACTTCCTGTTGTATTATATGGCTCGGGGTTTTGTGCTGCTGTAGGAGAATTGCCTTCCGAATTATTATAATGCTTATACCTTTCGGTAATACTAGAGTACAATGGGTTTACATCATAATCAGAACCCCGGTAATAATGATAATCATCCGAAGAAGGATCGATATTTGCCAACACATAGGCCTGAGAATTAACGCCATATTGTTTTTTTATCAAATCTAAATATTGCCGGGAAAAGAAAGTCTTCTCATCATTATCACTCAAGCCGTCATAACCTACATCCTGATAAACTCTGGATCCCGGAATATTACTGAAAGATTCTACCAATGACTGCAATTTAGGCACACGGCCCCAAAGAGTAGTGTCCACATCTTTTACTACGTCTGTGGTCGGCAATCCATTTTCATAACTTTTCCTTCCATCTCGTAAAATATCTTCAGAAATATCTCCCAGGTCTATGTATAATTTCCCTTTATTAGTGGAGTTTGAGGAAAAAGGATCCATCATCCAAAATTCTATATATTGGATATTAGCAGACTGGAAATCCGTTGTTTCCAGACTTCTCATCATACCTCCCCAACGGCTGTCTGGTTGTGCCAAAGTACCGTCCTGATTAATTCCTGACGAATAAGTTCCTGACGCAACATCATAATTATAAGCTCCTTTCTCAGATGGAAAAAATGCAAGGTTAAAAACCGGAATATTGGTAGGGACTCCATTTGGAATATCTTTATTGGGAAAAACTTCCGTTTCCAGCACCTGCCGTGTAGAATTTTTTGAAATTTCATCTTTGGAAATATTTGGAGGCCTCAAAGTTCCTCGAATATCATAAAATATTGTCGGATCTATAATATACCATGAAAATAAAGCCCTGTTTTTTCCGTAGTCCAATCCAGATCGAGAATAAGCCTCCGGGAAAAGTCCCGGTTGACCTTGTGGAGTGCTGGCCAGAAACCATGCATTGACATTGGTTAAATCTATAGTTGACTTGGCTCCTTCAAAATCATCAATATAACTGGTTCCGGATTTTCCAATGGTTTTAGAATGACCCGGAAAAAACTGTGCAAATTCGGCATACAAATTTATATTGGATTTTGTTTGTGATGATACTCCCGGAAGTTTGGAAACCCATTTTGTCAATAACCGTGATTCGTTGGAATAGGTAAGGTTCATTCCCCATATAGTATTGGATATAGGATCTTGCCCGTAGTTAATTTTTTGTGTCAGCGGTCGTTCATGAAGGTTTAGTAATGTACCTCCTATTTTTAAATGCCGATTAAAGACGTGAGTTACATTAAAACCCATCATTGTTTTTTGCTGCAAATTAAAAAGAGAATTATTTTCCAAAGAAACGTGGATAGGGGTTCCCGAACTTAAAATTCCCTGATTAAGGATAGTAACCCTCCCCAGAGTATAATCAACAGTATAATCAACATTTTCTTTTAACGGTACTCCTCCGGCCGTAACTTTTACAGACCCGGGAGGTACGTTCATAGCGTTCAGGCTGATCTCTGACCCTGATTCAGACTGATAGTATCCCTCCAACCAAAACTTATTTTTATCAGCATATTGTTCTGCACCGGTTTTTGTTTGCGAATAAAGTGAGTCATAAGCATATTTATCGGCTAAAGCAGGATTATTAGGAAAAATAGAATCGCGAATAAATTTTCCAAAAGGCTCCAAAACAGGAAAATACAGTCTACCATTATTTGCCTGAAATGTTCCTCCGGTAGTTTCAGCACCATTAATAAAGTCGAAAAAACCATCTCCTCCTTGTACCGGGTTTAATTGTTGGTCAAGATTATCCAAATCAAATAAATGTAATAAAGGAACACCCTTTACCCTCTTACTCCCTTCAGTAAAATAACCGGTAGGAACGCCTTGTTTATTACCCGAATATAAAATATTCAACACAAAATCTTTAGGTTGTATTTGATATCCACCTATGGCATAAACATTTTTCATCATCAAATTCCACATCGGCATTGAAGTATTAAGGGTATTACTTTTGAGTAATTTCAATATTAATGCCTTTGGTGCACTGATGCCCTGGTCTGAAAACTCTCCAACTTGAAAAACCTCATTATGACCAATTACAGTATATTGCACAGCAATAGCTAATACCTGATCTTTACTTAATGCTGTGTTTAATGTAATAAACCCTAATTTGGTGTTAACGGTATATTCTGAAGGCTTTAGCCGGCGGGCATTTTCAAGTTTTACATAATCCTCTCCAGAAGTGAAATAATTTGTTTTTCCAATTCCAAACGGATCACCGGTAAGATAATTTGTAACTGTATTTATATTGCGTACTTTAAGAGTATCAATTTTTGCAAGTAAATTATTAGAATTGTTAGTAGGAAGGGCACCTCCCGGTAAAGGCTGAATATAAGGATTATATATTTCAGCTTTTTTTCCTTCTCCGAGATCAGTAAAAGCAACAACATTCCGGTTTTGCTGAGTAGCAGGCCCAATATTTGTTACCCAGACTTCAATTTTAGTAATATTAATATCAGAAGAGACAATAGGAAGGGTTTTTAAAGCCTGTTCATAATGATCCCTGAAATATTGGCTTAGAAAGAAATGCCTGTTTTCCTCATAATCAAGTGGTGTAAGCTGGAAATGATTTTTTTGTCCTCCATTTTGAACAGTAATATTTTTTGTCTGACTTTGCTGTTGTGAAAACACTGCTGTAATGGCTGTTTTTCCAAACTGGAGTTTTGTTTTAACTCCAAATAAACTCTGTGCCCCGGTAATTAAACTCGACTGCAATGGCATGCTAACATTTCCGGCTTCGATAGATTTAATTATTTCATCTTCTTTACCAACATATTTTAATTTAAGTGTGTTTTCAAAGTTAAATGCCGATTGTGTGTTATAGTTGGCACGAAAAGAAAGTTTGTCACCAATTCGTGCAGATACATTCATTTGAATTTTTTCATTAAAATCGAAGTTTGTAGTCCTTCGCTGTCGCACATCAATAGAAGGGTCATCACGAAAGTTAGAAAGTACCCCGAAGCTTATCTCAGCTGAACCTTGTGGGCGGATATCAATGGTATTGCTTCCAAAAATTTGTTCAAATGCCTTACCTTTTATGTATATTTTTGGAATAAGCCGTTTTCCGTTAGCAGTTCCTGTTGTATATGCCTTTTGCATCCAGTAATGCTGCAAAGCTTTTTTATTTTCATATTTACGGAATGTAGAAAGGTTCATAATGACAGGCGGGCGAACAGCAAAATTCCCTGCCATATATACGATTTCATATTTACCTTTAAGAGGATTGTATATAATTTTTTGATGAATATTAGAAGGTAATTTCAGGAATAAAGGACTGTTATTTAAGGTGTCAAGGGAAGGGATTCCGGTAAAATCTTTAAATGGAAACAGTAAAGAAGCCGTAGAATCATTCAAAATATTAAATCCGCTTTTGTTTCTGTTAATATTTTGAGCAAAAATAGAAGGTGATGAAAGGAAAATCCCAATCAGAATGAGAAATAAAAGTTTAAAATGGTAAAATTTCAGATGTTTCAATTCGCTAGTGATTAACCAAAAAACAATAATTTGAATTTTAAAGAATTTTTAACGCTTCTTTTATAAGGCCTTCCACAGTATCTACATTACCACTTTTTAATATTTTATCCAATACCCGGGAAGCGGCTATTTTATTAAAACCCAATATCTGTAATCCTGATAACGCTTCTTCTTTGATTGTATTGTGAGAAGACTCCATATTTTCTGTTATAAATCCCTTTTTCACAAGTTTATCTTTCAGGTCTACCACAATTCGTTGTGCCGTTTTTCCGCCTATTCCTTTAACGCTTGTAAGCTTAACAACATCAGCGGAAGCTATAGCCTGATAAGCATCTTTAGGAGATAAAGCCGACAATACCAATCGGGCAGTATTAGCACCTACCCCTGACACCGAAATCAAAGCCCGGAACAAAATCCGTTCATTATCATCATAAAATCCGTAAAAAATTTGTGCATCTTCCCTGACAATAAAATGAAGAAAAAACTTAGCCGTTTCAAGGGATTTAATTTTATCAAATGTATGCAGCGAAATGTTAATAAAATATCCTATACCATTATTTTCAACTATTACAAAAGTAGGTGTGCGCTCAATAATCTTTCCTGAAATGTATTCGTACATAATTGGTTTTCCAAATTTGTTTTAATTCATTGTATTACAAAAATACAATTTATCCTTTACTATTTGTTATCAGATTTATTTGGTTTGTTTATTATATCTGTTTTTTTACTAATGCCCTGACTTGTGTTTGAATACTATCTATATCCAGTCCACATTCTTTATATAACGTTTCTTTATCACCATGTTCTGGAAATTTATCTGTAATACCCAGTGGAACCAACGAACCTTTCCATTCTTTTTTAATAGCAACAGAAGAAATCACAGATCCAAAACCTCCTGTAAGAACTCCATCTTCAATGGTAATAATTTTATTAAACTTATTAAAAACTTCTTCCAAAATATTTTGATCCAAAGGTTTTAAAAAACGCATATCGTACAGCGCAACTGAAATAGATTCTTTTTCCAAACGCGTACATGCTTCCTTGGCATAATTACCCGGTTGACCGAGACTTAAAACAGCCACATCA
>Ga0256829_1001839_pt1 | contig 16649 bp, 8 predicted proteins | sample 131447metaG_FD_185979 | JGI IMG/M metagenome (GOLD analysis project Ga0256829, IMG submission 185979) | Hydrothermal vent microbial communities from Lau Basin, Pacific Ocean - 131-447 | ecosystem: Environmental > Aquatic > Marine > Hydrothermal vents | place: Pacific Ocean: Lau Basin | collected...
AAAGTTCCTATGTTTGAACCAAATGCATGCATATAAAATGATAACTCAGCACCGTCTACTGCAGTTGATAAATCAATTGCTGGTGTGATTGCTGAAGCCACATTAGTAGTATTACCTGAAGCTTCATATTCTAAATGTGTTCCTGCATTACCATCCCATGTAACATCTGGACCAGTTCCTGAAGAGTTTGCACTTACGCCTGTAATATCCCAGTCACCATTAGTATCTACAAAAGTTGTTCCTGTCCATCCTGATGGTACATAGTTTGTATCATTTCCAAAATCTTCAGTAAAGATAAATGTTGATGTTCCACTAGAACATGTTACACCTACTGGTGCTGGTGGTGGTGTGTTAAACGTTGTGAAGTTGACTGGTCCTACCCAGTTACTAAACCCATCAGTATCACAATCAGCTCTTACATAAACTTCATAAGCTGTACTTGGTGTTAAACCACTTACTGGATAAGGGTTGTTAGTCGATGTTGTGGTACCATCTGTTGTTGGTTCTCCTGTTCCTGCTGGTTGTACCCATATTTGCCATTCGGTCTCTGATCCGCCTGCTGACCATGTAATGTCTGCAGTAGTATCTCCTGTCGTTGTTGCTGTTAAAGTTAATGGTTCAGGACATATCACATCAAAAATAGACACATCATCAAAAGCAAATCCTTCATCCTGAACAGATCCATCTGATCCAAAAGCTATTCTTAGCTGAACACTACTTTCGCCTGCTAAGCCTACTAAAGCATGACGTGCAGTTACCCATCCATTAGACCCAGAACCATTTCGTCCTGTCCATCCTTCTTGTTGCCCTCCTGGATTACCATTAATTGTAGTATCTGTATACCAATTGTTAGGGTCTCCAAAAGCACCAACATTTTGCCATGTTGCTCCACCATCAATAGATGACTGTAATACAGTTCCATCCCAACTAAACTCTGATTCCCACCAAATACTCATTTCAATGCTTGGTGATGACAATGTTGATAAATCAAAAATTGGACTACTTACAAAAGAGTCCTCATTACTATTATAATTTCCGGTTAGATTTGTTACCCATGAGTTACTACCAGATGCTGCACTATTTATAATAGTAGCTGCTGGCGTTCCTAAAGCCCATGTTCCTGTACCGTTTGCTGTCCAGCCTCCATCGCCAGATTCAAAATCTTCTGAGTAAGGATAACTGGTAATTTGTGAAAATGATTGTATGCTCGAAAATAAAGCAATCAAACAAATTAGTAGAGTAGTTTTTTTCATATTAATTAATGAGATGTTTAGTTTTAGAAACATCTAAGCTATTAAAAAAAACCTACTACTACTTGCCCTAAATAGTTAATATAGATAAAATGTTTTAATTTATCGTTTAAAAGAAGGTAACGACTATTTCTTTAACAACTATCGATTAAGGGGCTGGGTTAGGTATTATTGAATGAATTTCATTTATTTTATCTAAAATTTCTGAAGATAATTCAATATTTATACTATCTATATTTTCATTAAGTTGCTCTAAATTAGTTGCTCCTATAATATTGCTAGTTACAAACGGTCTTTGATTGACAAAAGCTAATGCCATTTGTGCTAAGCTAAGATTATTAGCTTCTGCTAGCTCTAGATATTTTTTTGTAGCAATTGTTGAATTTTCACTACTGTATCTTGCAAATCTTGGAAACAATTTTAATCTAGAGTTTTCTGCAGCAGTTTCTTTAATATATTTACCAGATAACACACCAAATGCCATCGGCGAATAAGCTAATAACCCTATATTTTCTCTTATTGAAATTTCAGCCATGTCTCCTTCAAAAACTCGGTTAATTAAAGAGTATGCATTTTGAATAGTTATTGGTCTTATTAAATTATGCTTTTTAGATTCTTCTAAATAGCGCATTGTTCCCCATGCTTTTTCGTTAGAAAGTCCTGCAAAACGAATTTTTCCTTCTTTTTTTACAGCCTCTAACTGCTCTAAAACGTCTTTAAAATTATCTTCCCATTGGTCATTTGGATTATGATTATAATCTCTTACTCCAAATGTATTGGTTTGTCGTTCTGGCCAATGTAACTGAAACAGATCAATATAATCTGTTTGTAATCTTTTTAATTCTTTTTCTACAGCATCTTTAACAGATCCTTTTTTAAATCCTGACGTACGTATGTGTGCTGTATAATCGCCTGGTCCAGCTATTTTGGATGCAATAACAACTTTTTCTCTATGTCCTGCTTTTTTAAGCCATGTCCCTATTATTTTACTAGTTCTTCCTTGTGTTCTTGCTTCAGCAGGTACTGGATATAGCTCTGCTGTGTCTATAAAGTTTACACCTTGTTCTAATGCGTAGTCTAATTGCGCATGACCTTCTTCTTCGGTGTTTTGATTTCCCCAAGTCATAGTACCTAGGCAAATTTTACTCACTTTTAAATCTGTGTTTGGAAGCGTTGTATATTTCATTATTTGGATAGTTTACTTTTTAACAAATATAAAAAGACCTTTAATTAAATAATTTAACTAAAGGTCTAAATGTATGTTAAGAAATTTTTACTGAAAGCTGGCTGAAAATTTTAGTTCTATTTTTTATGAAGAAACCTTTGCTTCAACCTGCACTTCGACTACGCTCAGTATGACACGTTAGGGATTATTCATTATTATTTATTTCAAATTAACGTATTCATGATTACTTCGTAATTAAACAATTGTTGGAACACATCTTTGATTGCGACTTGCGAAAGCCCGACCACTTGCACTGAGCGTAGTCGAAGTGTGTGGTAACGCCCTAATTATTTAACAACTCAGTAATTTTGTCTAATTTTGGTGTTAAAATAACCTCTATACGACGGTTTTTTGCTTTTCCTTCGGCTGTGTCGTTAGTTGCAACAGGAGCATACTCGCCACGACCAGCTGCTGTTAAACTTTCTGGATTGATACTTTTATTTTCTTGAAGTATGTTAACTATCGCTGTAGCACGTTTGGTTGATAAATCCCAGTTGTCTTTTACGTTTCCGTTACCAGAATACGGATCATTATCTGTATGTCCTTCTATCAATACTGAAATATCTGGATTATCTGCCAACACTGTTCCTAACTGCTTTACTGCTTGTTTACCTTGTGTTCCTACTGCCCAACTACCTGATTGAAATAATAGTTTATTTTCCATAGACACGTAAACTTTTCCGTTACGTTTTTCTACGGTTAATCCTTTACCTTCAAAATCTACTAATGCACTTGAAATGGCGTCTTTTAACGCATTCATTTCGGCTTCTTTTGCAGATATTATAGCTTCAAGATCTGCTACACGTTGCGATCTTGCTTCTAGTTCTTTTTTTAACTGCTCTAATCTAGCGTTTTCTGTAGCTAATGCTTGCTCTTTAGCTTCTAATTGCGCTAATAATTCTCTGTTCTTTTTTGTATTTGCTGCTATTGCAGAACTACTATTTGCTTCTAAAGCGTCATATGATGCTTTTAAAGTATCGTAGTTCGTTTTTGTTGCCGCTAAATCTGCTTGTAACTGGTCACGTTTTGCTACAGCTTCGTCATATTTTGCTTGTAATGAAGCTAAATCATTTTCAGCTTGATTTTTTGCTTTTTGTAAATCATTATTTTGATCTTTTAACGATCTATTTTCTTTCTTTAAATCTGCATATTTACTTTCTAGTTCTTTGTACACATTTGGAGATACGCAACTTGATAACACAAAAGTTGAAAGCATTAAAGTTAAAAAGGTGTTTTTCATTTTTTAATTATTTGGGATTGTTGTTTATTAGTTTTCTAGTTCTAGCAAAATTGGACAATGGTCACTATGTTTTGCTTCTTGTAATATAACTGCTCTTTTTATTTTTTGTTGTAATGGCTCGCTAACCATTGCGTAATCTAAACGCCAACCTTTATTGTTTGCTCTTGCATTGGCACGGTAGCTCCACCACGAATATTCTTGTCTTTCTGGGTGAAGATATCTAAAAGAATCTATAAATCCGCTATCTATAAAGCTTGTTAACCACTCGCGTTCTTCAGGTAAAAATCCTGAAACGCCTTTCATTTTTGGATTATGAATATCTATTTCTTCGTGACAAATATTATAATCTCCACAAACTACAAGGTTTGGTCGTTCTTGGCGTAATTCATTTAAATATTGATGAATCAAGTCCATATATTCAAATTTGTGCGACAACCTAGCATCGTTTGTTCCAGAAGGCAAATACATGCTCATCACCGATAAATGTCCAAAATCTACACGCAAGTTTCTTCCTTCAAAATCCATAGATTCTATTCCGGTTCCAAATTCGACATGATCTGGTTCGGTTTTACACAACACTGCTACACCGCTATAGCCTTTTTTTTGTGCGCTAAACCAATAATTATAATGGTAACCGGCTTCTTTAAACAAGTCCAAATCTAGCTGTTCTTCCATTGCTTTTATCTCTTGCAAACACAAAATATCTGGATTTGCACTTTTTAACCAATCTATAAATCCTTTGTTTATTGCGGCTCTAATTCCGTTTACGTTGTACGAGATAATTTTCATCTTAATTATTAATTTCTGCTAAAATAAATAATGCTTTACTTTTACAAGATGAATTATCGCCTTTTTAACCAAAAAATATTAACAAAATAAAGTAACAATTTTGCTGTTATAGCTATAGATGAAACATTGCTTTACCTTTTTTATTTTCTTGTCAGTCTTTTTTGCTTTTGGGCAAGACCAAGATGCTTTTTTGGTAAAGAAAACCATCGCCGTTAAAGACACGATAAAAGTAGATAGCGTAAGTATTAATTCTAATTTTTTTGAATTAAAAACTAAAAGTAATCAGGTTTTAGATTCTACATATTATGCTATTGATTTTGCAACGTCAACGCTTCAACTTTTAAAACCTATTGAAGGAGATTCTGTAATAGTAAGCTACCAAAAATATCCAAAATTTTTAACCAGAACTTACCAACAATTTGACAAAAGCGTTATTGTAGAAAGCACTGCAAACGTTGATAAACTTGTACAACTTAGGCAACCCAACATCACTAACACTTTTACGCCTTTTGATGGCTTAACCACTACTGGTAGTATAAGTCGTGGCGTCACTATTGGTAACAACCAAAATTCAGTTTTGAATAGCGAATTAGATTTACAAATCACCGGTAAATTAAACGACAAAGTCTCACTGCGTGCCAGTATACAAGATGCCAACATACCATTACAAGAAAGTGGTTACTCACAACGTTTAGACGAGTTTGACCAAGTGTTTTTAGAGCTTTTTAGTGACCGTTGGGCGATACGCGCTGGAGATATCGATTTACAAAATAACAACTCTTACTTTGCTAGTTTTTCTAAGCGTGTGCAAGGCTTACAAATTAGAGCTAACATGGGTAACGAAGACCATCAAACCAATCTTTTTGCGTCTGGCGCATTGGTACGCGGACAATTTACAAACTATCAATTTACCGCTCAAGAAGGTAATCAAGGTCCATATAAACTGCAAGGTCCAAGTGGCGAGCTATTTGTACTTATTGTTTCTGGAAGTGAAACCGTTTACGTAAACGGTATACCCTTAAAAAGAGGAGAAAATGAAGATTATATTATAGATTATAATGCAGGTGAAATTATTTTCAACCCAACGTATCCTGTAACTTCAGAAATGAGAATTAGTGTCGATTTTCAATATTCTGAACGAAATTACTCCAGAATTGTCGCTTTTGGAGGTGGAAATTACAGTAGTGACAAACTGAATATTGGCGCTTCTGTCTATTCAGAAAACGATTCTAAAAACAATCCGTTACAGCAAAATATCTCTCAAGCACAAGCTGAAATTTTAAGCAACGCAGGTGATAATCAAAACCTAATGACAGCGCCTTCTGAAGTCCCAGAAGCCTATAATGAAAATAGAATTTTATATAGAAAAGAGATTATTAACGGAGAAGAGATTTACATATTCTCTAACAATTCAGATGACGAGCTTTACAGCGTTACCTTTACTTTAGTCGGAGATAATCAAGGTAATTATGTATTATCATCGTCAAATGCCATTAATAATATTTATGAATACGTAGCACCAATAAATGGCATACCACAAGGTAATTATGCACCTGTGGTACAATTAGTAGCACCAACACTTTTACAAATTGCTGTGGTAAATGGAGAATACACACCAAGCGAAAAAACAAACGTTAGTTTTGAATTAGCCGGTAGCAAAAACGACCTTAACCTGTTTTCTAATTTAGATGATGAAAACAATAATGGTTATGCAGGAAAATTAACCGTACAACAATCAATAATCAAGCAAGATAGTCTTTGGAATCTTAATGCAATTGCAGATATAGATTACATCAATCAAGATTTTAAAACTATACAACGTTTATACCGACCAGAATTTAATCGCGACTGGAATTTAAGTCAAAACAGCACCAACCTTCAAAATACAACCTTAGGAAATCAAGCTTTAATTTCGGCAGGTTTTGAGGCTTTTCATCCCGAAAAAGGAAATGCAAGTTACAACTTTCAACATTTAAACTACTCAGGAACATTTAGCGGAAGCAAACACAATTTAAACAGCAATTTAAGACTTAAAAAACTTAATATTTCATCACAAACAAGTCTATTAAATTCGGATGGAACGTTAAACGAATCTCGATTTTTCAGAACCTACAACAAAGCCATTTACGCCTTAAAAAAACAATGGTTTGGGGCTGGTTTTTCTGCTGAAGAAAACAAAGAACGTATTAAAGAAACACAAGCTTTTACAAACTTATCCCAACGTTTTACAGCTTATCAAGCCTTTACGGGAATTGGTGATAGCACCAATGTTTTTGCTGAAGTTGGTTATAAATTTAGAGTTAATGACAGTATTCAAAATCAAAAATTAACTCGTGTTAACACCTCAAATACCTACTATTTAGATTCGCGTTTGATAAGTAACAAAAACACCAATTTATCAATGTACATTAATTACCGTATGTTGAGCTATGAAGATGAAGACATTGCAGACGAAAACTCTTTAAACTCGCGCATATTATTCAACCAAAAGTTCTTAAAAAATGGTGTTATTTGGAATACTGCTTTCGAGACTAATTCTGGCTCTTTACCTCAACAAGACTACACTTATGTGCAAGTAGAACCTGGACAAGGCGCATACACTTGGATTGACTATAATAATAACGGCATACAAGAATTAGAAGAATTTGAAATTGCTCAATTTACAGATCAAGGTGAATATATACGTGTGTTATTACCTAATCAAGTTTATATAAAAACACACCAAAATAGATTGAGTCAAACCTTAACTTTAAACCCAATAAACTGGGTAAATTCAGAGCAAAAAGGAAAAAAATTATTATCTAAATTTTACAATCAAACCAGTTATCTAATTGATAGAAAAATTAGAAGAAACGGTGATAATTTTGATTTAAATCCTTTTAAAAAAGATGAAGACAATCAATTAGGACTTAACCAAAATTTTAGAAATGTACTGTTTTTTAACCGAGGCAAGCAACGCTATACAACGTCTTACACGTATTTAAACAATCAATCTAAAAGCACACTAAGTTTTGGGTTTATAGAAAACAAATTGAAAAGTCACCAATTAAATTTTACGCACAAAATAGCTAATAGTTGGCTAGTTACTTTAACCTCTACTTTAGAAAATCAATTTAACAGAAGTCAAAACTTTAGCAGTAAAAATTTCGATTTAGATACTGAAGCTTTCAACCCTAAATTATCATATTTATTAAATGATAATGTACAATTTGACGTGTTTTATCAATATACAAACAAAGAAAACACAATTAATAATTTAGAAACTTTACAGCAGCAAAAGTATGGTTTATCATTTGCGTTTTCGCCTAAAAACAATGCACAATCTGGCGCAATTTCTGCTGAATTTAACGTATTCGACAACAACTTTACAGGCAACGCCAACAGTCCTGTAGCTTATCAATTATTAGAAGGTTTACAACCAGGAAAAAACTTCACTTGGACACTTTTAGCGCAAAAAAAACTAACCAAATTTTTAGATTTAAACCTTAATTATTTTGGCAGAAAAACTGAAACCTCCAAAACCATTCATACCGGTAACGTACAGTTAAAAGCTTATTTTTAAGCATTTACATGTTTTAAAAACTTCCATTTGCTAAAACCCTTTTAAAAACGTATACTATGGCAATAACCACAATACGTTTTAATGAAAGATTTTATAATTATTGGAGCTGCACAAGCTGGATTATCTATGGCTTATCACTTAAAGAAAAATCAAAAAGATTTTTTAATAATTGATAAAGAGGATGAAATTGGTGCTTCTTGGCTTAACCGTTGGAACTCGTTAAAACTTTTTACACCAACCGAATTTAATCACCTTGCAGGAATGCCTTTTCCTGCACCTAAAGGACATTATCCTGACAAATACGAAGTCGCAGATTACTTTAAATCTTATGTAGAAAAATTTGATTTCCCACTGCAATTAAACACGCTAGCAAAACGCATAGAAAAAGAAGACAATCATTTCACTGTGAAAACTAATAAAGGAGATTTAAAGTGCAAAGAAGTTATTGTAGCTACTGGTCCTTTTCATATTCCTTATACTCCAAAATTTCATAATAATCTTTCTGAAGATATTTTTCAAATACATAGTAATTACTACAAAAATCCAGACCAACTCAAAGATGGTGCAACACTGGTTGTTGGTGGTGGCGATAGCGGATTTCAAATTTTAGATGAAATTTCAAAACAAACCAATAAAAAAACTTATTTCTCAGGAAACACAGATATCAAAACTTTACCACAAGAAATCTTAGGAAAAACGCTTTGGTGGTGGTTTACTATAACAGGCTTTTTAAGTTTTAGTAAGGACTCTTGGCTTGGAAAAAAGATTAGTAAATCTAAACAGCCAATTATTGGTACAGATGTAAAATCTATTATTAAAAGAGATAACGTTATACCAGTTGGATATACACTTGACGCCGAAGAAAACACAATAAAAACATCAAAACAAATCCTTAAAGATGTAAAGAATATTGTTTGGGCAACCGGTTATAAACCCAACTTTAATTGGATAAAAAATATTGAGTTAACCCAAAATGGCTATCCAAAACATCATCGTGGTATTAGCACAACAAACGGACTATATTTTATTGGTTTACCATGGTTACACACACGTGGATCTGCTACTTTAGGCGGCATAAAAAAAGACGCCAATTACCTAGCTAATAATATTTTATAAATAAAAATCCTTAATTAAAAACGTTCTATATTAGCAGTCATATGTAACTTTTGTAACAGTTTAATTCCTTTAATTTTGTAATTTCGTAAGGCATGAACAAAATATTGGCATTAACATATTCGTTTCTGATTCTTATTCAAAGTTTCAATATTAACTTAGACGACATTTCTAAGATTAATGCCTTGATTGATCATGCTCAATTTCATAAAGAAATGTATGGCGATTCTTTTTTTGATTTTTTAGCTGAACATTATGGTGAAGCTAAAGATGATCATGACAGCGACCATAAAGAACATAAAGATTTACCTTTTAAAGACAATCACCACATGTGTACACACATTAACTTGTCTTTTATAAGTCCTAATATTTTATTTAAAATAAGCAACGAAGACTTCATTGAAATCCCTTTTAACTTCTTCTATAAAGAATCCTTTACTTCTTTCGAAAAACCATCCGTTTTTCAACCACCAAAACACGCATAATTCATTTTAAAATTCATCCTGTTTTCAATTATGGACAGGTACTTTTCAATTTTATTATTATGAATTATGTTAGAAAAAATCATAAAATCAAGCTTAAATAATAAGCTTATTATTTTCCTTTTTACAGCATTTATTATTGGTTTCGGAATTTTCTCTTTGACCCAAATTCCTATTGGCGCTGTACCAGATATTACCAATAACCAAGTACAAGTGATTACCACATCACGAAACTTATCAACCCAAGATGTTGAACAGTTTATTACCTATCCTGTCGAGCTAGAGATGGCAAATTTACCAGGCGTAGAAGAGATAAGATCAGTTTCAAAATTTGGTCTTTCTGTGGTAACCATTGTTTTTGAAGACAATATGGGCACCTATCTACCAAGACAATTAATTGCCGAAAAAATCAAGTCAGCTTCAGAAGTAATTCCAGATGGTTTTGGCTCGCCAGAAATGGGACCAATTACCACTGGTTTGGGCGAAATATACCAATACATTTTAGATGTAAAACCTGGTTACGAAGACCAATATTCCATTACCGATTTGCGCACCATCCAAGACTGGATTGTAAAACGACAACTCTCTGGTATTCCTGGTGTAGTAGAGGTTAATACTTGGGGCGGATATTTAAAGCAATACGAAGTTGCCATTAACCCAAACAAGCTAAATGCTATGAATATTTCGGTGTCCGAAATTTATGAGGCTTTAGAAAAAAACAATAGCGTTGCTGGTGGTGGATATATTGAAAAAACTAATGAAGCCTATTTTATTCGTGGCGAAGGTTTGGTTAAAAACCTCGAAGATATAGAGCAAATCGTAGTCAAAAACGAAGGCGCACCAATTTACATAAAAGACGTTGCCAAAGTAGGTTTTGGAAGTGCTACACGTTTTGGTGCCATTACCGGTAATGGTGAAGGCGAAAAAGTCCTTGGGCAAATTATGATGCTTAAAAACGGTAACTCTAAAGCTATTATAGACGCTGTAAAAACACGCGTAGAAAGCATTGAAAAAAGTCTACCAGAAGGTGTTTACATTAACGGATTTTTAGAACGTAGCGAACTAATTGGCAAAACAACCTTTACCGTGTCTGAAAACCTAATTTTAGGATCATTAATTGTCATTTTTGTTGTGGTTTTATTGCTTGGTAATTTACGCTCAGGTTTGGTCGTTGCGTCTGTTATTCCGTTAAGTTTATTATTCGCCATTTCGATGATGAATATTTTTGGTGTAGATGCCAATTTAATGAGTCTTGGCGCGATAGATTTCGGAATTATTATTGATGGCGCAGTGATTATTGTCGAGTTTATTGCTTTTAGAATTATTACCGAAAGTGAAAAACTAAAATTACTCACAAAAGAAGCAAAACAGTCAGAAATCGATCAAATTACATTAAAAAGCGCCTCAAAAATGATGAATTCTGCCATTTTTGGACAATTAATCATCTTAATAGTCTTTATTCCAATTTTATCATTAAGCGGTGTAGAAGGTAAAATGTTTAAGCCTATGGCGTTGACATTCAGTTTTGCGTTAGTTGGTGCAATGTTACTTTGTCTCACTTATGTTCCAGTAATATCATCATTGTTTTTGAAACCAAAAAAGCCGAGCGAAAAAAACATTTCCGTTAGGTTAATGAAAGCACTTAATTCTTGGTACAAACCTTCTATTAATTGGGCTTTGCACCACAAAAAAACAGTAGTAAGTTTAGCCGGAATTTTACTAGCTATCAGCATCTTTTTATTTAGTAAAATGGGTGGTGAATTTGTACCAACTTTAGACGAAGGTGACTTCGTAATTCAACCTGTTTTAAAAACAGGAACATCACTTGGAAAAACCATCGAAATCACGACTAAAATCGAGAATATTCTATTAGAAAATTTCCCAGAAGTTGACCAAGTTGTTAGTCGTATTGGTGCTGCCGAAGTCCCAACAGATCCAATGTCTATGGAAGAAAGTGATGTGATTATAAAACTGAAACCAAAGGACGAATGGGTAAGCGCAGAAAGTAAAGACGAATTAGCGGATAAATTTAAAGAAGCACTAAGTATCATTCCTGGTATGGAAGTGGAATTTACCCAACCTATCGAAATGCGTTTTAACGAGCTAATTACTGGTGTTAGAGCCGATGTTGCTATCAAAATTTTCGGTGAAGATTTATCCATTTTAGCCAATAAAGCAGACGAAGTCAAAGAATTAATTAAAGATGTTGAAGGCGCTTCAGATATCATCATTGAAAAAGTTGAAGGTTTACCACAGATGAGCGTGTCTTTCAACCGAAGTAAAATTGCACGTTATGGACTGAATATTTCGGATATTAATCAAATAATTTCAATGGGATTTGCTGGCGGAACTGTTGGACAAGTATTTGAAGGCGAAAAGCGTTTTGATTTAGTGATGCGTTTAGACCAAAACAATAGAAAAAATTTAGCCAGTCTTCAAAATTTATATGTCGATACACCAAGTGGAACGAAAATTCCGCTTAGCGAATTAGCAGAAATCACATACACCACTGGACCTGCAAAAATTTCTAGAGACGACACCAAACGTCGTATCGTTGTTGGTATAAATGTGCGTAATCGCGATTTACAGTCAGTGGTAGATGATGTAAGAACTATTCTTGACCAACAACTAAAATTACCTGTTGGTTACAACGTGACTTATGGCGGACAATTTGAAAATTTACAAAGTGCCAAAGCACGTTTAATGATTGCGGTACCAATTGCCTTAGCCTTAATTTTCTTACTACTGTATTTTGCATTTGGCTCAGCAAAAGAAGCCTTATTGGTATACTCTGCTATTCCATTATCTGCTGTTGGTGGCGTATTGCTTTTATGGCTGCGAGATTTACCGTTTAGCATCTCGGCAGGTGTTGGTTTTATTGCGCTTTTTGGAATTGCGGTACTTAACGGTATTGTACTTATCGAGCATTTTAAAGAATTAAAAGAACACGGTATGGATGATATTGAAGAACGCATAAAACGTGGTACTTCAGAGCGTTTGCGACCTGTTTTACTAACCGCAGCAGCAGCAGCATTAGGGTTTTTACCTATGGCGGTTTCGACCAATGCTGGTGCAGAAGTTCAACGTCCGTTAGCAACCGTTGTTGTTGGTGGATTAGTCACTGCAACCGTATTAACCCTAATCGTATTACCCGTTTTATACGCGTGGTTTGAAACTAAAAAAGAAATTAAAATGAATAAAACAGCAATCGTTACCATTATCGGTTTCTTTTTTATGATGAATGCTAACGCACAAAATCCATTAACCATTGAAGAAACCTTAGCTTTAGCAATAGAAAATAACGCTAGTTTAAAAGCTTCAAATCTTAAGGTAGACGAAAGTAATGCTTTAATAGGAAGCGCTTTTAGTTTTGATAAAACGTCAATTTATTACAGTTATGACGAAAATAATTTAGCCATAAACAACCAACCGTTAAAAGTGTTTGGTATTGCTCAAGATTTTAAGTTTCCGACGGTATATTTTGCCGAAAAGAAAACCAATAAAGCAAAAGCTAGTTTAGAAGAAACACATTATAATCTCAGGTTTAAGCAATTACAGCAAGCGGTTTACGCCAACTATTATCAGTTGAGTTACGCTAAAAACAAGGCAAAAACCTACAAATACTTAGATAGTTTGTATCAAGATTTTGCTAATAAATCTGAACGCCGTTTTGAACTTGGCGAAACCAATTATTTAGAAATGATTACCGCCAAATCCAAACAAAAGCAGCTAGAAACACTCTACAAACAAGCTTTAAAAGAAGTTGCTTTTTCTAAAGAGCAATTAAAAAGTGTTGTACAAGTTGATAGTTTAGAGATTGTAGACCAACCACTTGAACAACTACAAATTGAAAGTATTTCAACACAAAACAATGTTGGTTTACACTATTTTGAACAAGCTAAAAACTATCAAAACGCCATCTATCAACAAGAAAAACAAAACCTATTACCCGACATTAGTGTAGAGTATTTTCAAGGTACAAACGACCAATTAAACACCAATATTAAAGGGTATCAATTAGGTTTGAAAATTCCGTTGTTGTTTTCTGGCAATGCTTCAAAAATAAAAGCTTCAAAAATTGCTAAAGACATTATTACAGAGCAACAGCAAGATTACAAAATCAAATTAAACACTAAGTACAATGCACTTTTGGCGACTTTAGCGCAATACGAAGAAGCTGTAAATTACTATAATAATGAAGGTGAAGACCTTAAAAATCAAATTATAAAAACAGCAACTCGTACGTTTAAAGAAGGTGAAATTGACTTTTTTCAATACATACAAAGTCTTGAAACCGCTAGCGAAATTGAATTATCGTACCTAGAAAATTTAAACGCTTACAATCAAACCGTAATACAAATTAATCACTTGACATTAAATATCAACTAAAATGAAAGCCCATAATAGGCATTTGACAAATAAAGACCAACAACTTTAGAAAAGTAATTAACCGAACCAATGGTTCTTGAAAATTTTAAACCTATGAAACATATATATATACTTCTTTTTTCGCTTTTATTTTTAGCCTGCGGAAACAAAGAAAACAAACCTGAAACAGTTGAAAACACGGCAACCAAAAGCAATGTGATATCGGTAACTAAAGCTCAATTTGAAAGCGAGCAAATGATTTTAGACACTTTAAAAACACTTGATTTTTCAACAGGTATTGCCGTTACCGGAATGATAGATGTACCACCAAAAAACAAATCAAGTATTACAACTTTTATTGGTGGATATATTACAAATACACCACTTTTAGTTGGTGACGAAGTTAAAAAAGGACAACTTTTAGTAAGCTTAAAAAATCCTGAGTATGTTGAAATTCAACAAAACTATTTAGAAATCGCAGAGCAACTTAATTACTTGAAAGCTGAATTTAACAGACAAAAAACGTTGTTTGACGAAAAAATAACTTCAGAAAAAAACTATCTAAAAGCGCAAAGCACTTACAAAAGTAGTTTGGCTACTTACAACGGACTAAAGAAAAAATTACAAATGATGAATATTAGTCCAACTGTTGTAGAACAAGGAAACATTACCTCAACTATTAGTCTATATGCGCCAATTAACGGAAATGTCACTAAAGTAAATGTAAGTAATGGCGCTTATGTTGCGCCAAACGATGTGATATTAGAAATTGTAGATATTGACCATATTCATTTGGAATTATCAGTCTTTGAAAAAGACATTATGCACATTAAAAAAGGTCAAAAAATACAGTTTAAAATTCCTGAAGCTTCAGAAAAAACTTTTGAAGCAGACGTACATTTAGTTGGCACTACCATTGATGAAACTACAAGACGTGTTAAAGTTCACGGACACGTAGATAAAGACTTAGCCAATTTTATTGTTGGTATGTTTGTAGAAGCTAACATTATTACAGACAGTAAAAAAGGTGTTGGCTTGCCAAACGAAGCTATTGTAAGTGAAGACAAGAACAATTATGTACTTGTTTTAGATGAAACAACTACTGATGGTTATCAATTTAAAAAGCTAAAAGTCAATACAGGACAACAGGATGAAAACGCTACAGAAATTTTAAACCCTGAAGCTATACAAAACAAACAAATATTAGTTAAAGGTATAGGAATGCTACTGGAAGAAGGTGGCAAAGGTGGACATAGTCATTAAACTAAAACGCCCAAAACATAAAGTTTTGGGCGTTTTTTTATTTATAAATTTCTGTTTTTACAGGAATTTTACATCTTCATTAACCATTCTTTTACGTCAACTTCTTTTTTAATGATGTCACGTAATTCTTCTACTTTAACACGTTTTTGTTCCATAGTATCTCTATGACGTATCGTTACAGTGTTATCTTCTAGACTTTCGCCATCTACAGTGATACAAAATGGCGTACCTGCTGCATCTTGACGACGGTAACGTCTACCAACTGCATCTTTCTCGTCATAAGTAACGTTAAAGTCCCATTTTAAGTCATCTACAATATCTTTTGCCATTTTAGTTAAACCTTCGTCTTTTTTAACTAATGGTAAAATTGCTGCTTTTGTTGGTGCTAAAACTGCTGGTAATTTTAAAACTGTTCTTTCGCTTCCGTCTTCTAAAGTTTCATCTTGTAAACTGTTAGAAAACACGGCTAAAAACATACGATCTAAACCAATTGAGGTTTCTAAAACATAAGGCGTATAACTTGTATTGTCTTCGTTATCAAAATACTGAAGTTTTTTTCCAGAATACTCTTCGTGTTGTTTTAAATCGAAATCTGTACGTGAGTGAATTCCTTCTAATTCTTTGAATCCGAATGGAAATTTAAACTCAATATCTGTAGCTGCATCTGCGTAATGTGCTAATTTTTCGTGATCGTGGAAACGGTAGTTATCTTCGCCTAAACCTAATGATTTATGCCACTTAAGACGTGTTTCTTTCCAGTAATCAAACCATTCTTTTTGTGTTCCTGGTTTGATAAAGTATTGCATTTCCATTTGTTCAAACTCGCGCATTCTAAAGATAAATTGTCTTGCAACAATTTCGTTTCTAAATGCTTTTCCTGTTTGAGCAATTCCGAAAGGAATTTTCATACGTCCTGTTTTTTGCACATTAAGGAAATTTACAAAAATACCTTGTGCTGTCTCTGGACGCAAATATAAATCCATTGCGCTGTCTGCACTTGCTCCTAATTTGGTACCAAACATTAAGTTAAATTGCTTAACGTCTGTCCAGTTTTTACTTCCGCTTAATGGACATGCTATTTCTAATTCTTCAATTAAGGCTTTTACGTCTGCTAAATCTTCATTTTCTAAAGATTTACCTAGACGTTTTAGGATGGTATCAATTTTTTCTTGATAACCTAAAACACGACCGTTTGTGCTTAAAAATTCTTCTTTATTAAAAGCGTCGCCAAAACGTTTTTGGGCTTTTTTAACTTCTTTATCAATTTTAGCTTCGATTTTTGCGCAATAATCTTCAACTAAAACATCTGCGCGATAACGCTTTTTTGAGTCTTTGTTATCTATTAACGGATCATTAA
>Ga0256829_1001840_pt1 | contig 16630 bp, 16 predicted proteins | sample 131447metaG_FD_185979 | JGI IMG/M metagenome (GOLD analysis project Ga0256829, IMG submission 185979) | Hydrothermal vent microbial communities from Lau Basin, Pacific Ocean - 131-447 | ecosystem: Environmental > Aquatic > Marine > Hydrothermal vents | place: Pacific Ocean: Lau Basin | collected...
GTTTATAGATAAAAACGAAAAAGACCTCGAACTGCTCCTCAATACATCAATTAATGATGCTCTCAGTGATGGTGCATTTGCAAGTATAAAAAAGAAATTTGTTGCTATTTTTTACACCAACATTGTTCAAGATTTTGGCATCTTACAGCAAATCAAAGCTTTTATGCATGAACATCAAGAAAAAGCACAAGAGGAGATGAGCACACAACTCCTCGCTCTTTTAGAAAACAAATCCATAGGGGAACTCTACAGCTTTGCCTCTGAGAAAAAAATTATTACACCGCAAAAAATCACTGATTTAATCATCCAAAACCTCACAAGACTCCAAACAGACAAAAACTTCAAACTCATTACTATTGCCCTGCAAAAACAGCTCAAAGAGTATGTCAAAATCGATCATCAATCATTCCAAGCAGGCTTGCTTCACTTTGGCATAAACAAATTAAAATCAGAATATCTCTACAATAAAAATTTGCAAGCAATGCTTTTAAAGCAAACACAAAACATTGTAACAGATATGCAGACACAGACACTCGATGCTATACTTGGTACGCGATTTGACGTACTTGCACACAATCTTCTCAAAAGTATAGATGAAGCAAAAATTTTTGATACCCTCTTAGACAATGCCAACAAAATTTTAAACAAACCTATCAATGAGACCTTAGACCTTCATGCAATAGATGTGGATTATAAAAAGTATATAGATGATTTTATTGCCCAAAAATCTATCAAAGATATTATTGTGCAACTCCAAAATGAAGAGATTTATAAAACCATACAGACAGCCCTCATTCAAGTGATTGTCGATAATTTAGAAGAGATTTTGCAAGGCAATGTCAGTGAAGCAGTCAAAAATGAACTCTCAAAACTCCCACCCTCACAGATTAAAGATATGGTTGAGGAGTTTATGGGTGAAGAGCTCAAACCGATTAACTATTTTGGTGCACTTTTAGGCGGACTAACAGGTGCTGGTGTGGGAGCACTCGCTATTACTAGCTATGCAAATCCGCTTATTTATTCTCTTGTGGGTGTCGCGACAAATTATCTTGCAATTAAAATGCTGTTTCAACCCTATGCTCCTCTTCAAATCGCCAATGTCAAGATACCACTTACAGAAGGTGTACTGCCTGCCAACAAAGCAAAAATGGCACATAAGATGTCTGATTTTGTAGATGAATTTATGCTCAATGGCACCTCAATAGAAGATTTTTTTACAAAAAACAGTGCGCATTTAAAAGCATTTATTACAGCACATTTACAAAAAGATAATTATGCCATTATTGACACCCTTCTCCATCAAAAATCAAATACACAAGATGTTTCCAACAAGGTCATCACCCTGCTCTTTACTTTCCTTGAAAACAATGAAACACTCATTAGTGAAAAACTTTTCACACTCTCTATGTCCTACTATGAGAAACGCAAGACTTATGCGCAAGAAGCGTCTTCTTTTGTTTTTAACAAAGCCATGCAGATGGATTTGAGTCCCTTTTTGTATGAACAATTTACACGCCATCTCAATCAAGAAAAATCACTGCGTTTTCTCGAGCATGATGTCACAACACAATTGAACAATTTTCGAGATGCTCAATTTAACAAGCTCCTTTATTTGCTCAAGAATGAAGCAGCATTTACAAAAATGCTCACACATGCAGAAGCTCATTTTGCACTTTTCATCCAAAAGCATTCCCTCAATACACTCTTAAACACTCATATAAAACAAACCATTACAACCAAAGCGAATGAGGCTTTAATCACACTCTTTTATGGGCATGGTACCATTAATGAACTCTTAAACTTTTTCACCAAGGGTGAGTTTGGGAAAAACACACGTTTGAGTGATATGATAAACGGTATGCTGCCAGAGATTATTAGAAGAAATCTGCATCGTATTATGGATGAAGCGGTTTTGCCTGCATTACGAGAAAACAAAAAACTGATCCGTAAAGAAATCATGAAAAAAGTCCCTTTTGGTGCAGGCTGGGTTGTCAAACGTGACATCAATAGAACTATTGATATTATTTTAGATGAAAAAGTTCCCCATTTTTTAGAAGAAAAACTCGAAGAGATCCATCGCATCATTCTGAAGGTACTCGATACCCAAATGAAAGATTTAGGCTATAGAGAGGATATCATTAAACAAAAAAAGGTTGATGATTTAATCAGCTCTATTTTAGCAAGTGAAACATTTAATGCCTCTTTACAAAAGAGTATGGCTGTTTTTATGGAGACACTTTTTGCAATGCAACTCAAAGAGATTCTTGCTATTTTACATATCAATTCACTGCAAGATATTTACAAACTGCTCAAACCACAAGCCACAATCATTATGCACACTCTCGCAAAAAATCTCTCCACAAACAAAGCAGCAATCTTTGAGATACTCCATACCCTTATCAATGCAACAATTATTCCCGATATTTTAAACAATACGCGAATAAAAGATATACTCAAAAATGTTGATAAAGCGATGCTTTACAGAGAATTTGCCCACCTCCAAGAAAATTTAAAAGCATCTCCCGCTATCAGCCAAGCATTTCAAAAGCTTCTTGACGCTTTTATTGCATCTTTTTTAGAGGAGGAATTTTTAGATCCAAAAGTATTTAAAAAAGATTTACAGGTGTTTCTCCGAACAATTATAAAAGAGAAAGAAAATCTCCATGGCGTTTTATTTGCATTTTTTCAAAGCCTGCTTACAAATCTGAATGCACTCCTTGATACAAAACTCAAAGACAACACCCTGCAAATCATTATAGATGCAGCTTTTGAGAGTATGAGTACCCATATCGCAGAGCTTTTGCATGCAGTAGATTTTAAAAAGGTCATCACAAAAGAGATCAATGCCATGCATCCAAAAGAGCTTGAAGATATGTTTTACTCCTTTGCAGGACCTTATTTTAATAAACTTATTCTCTATGGTTCACTTGGATTTTTCTTTGGACTTTTCACTCTTATAGAACTTTAAAGTTGCGTTTAATCATTTGCTTTGTATAATACTGCCAAACAATAAGTAATAAAGGATTTATTAATGGCTAAATACACAGAATTAACTGGTGCAAATTTTGAAGCAACACTTGCAGAGGGTGTATCTCTTGTAGACTTTTGGGCTCCATGGTGTGGACCTTGTCGTATGATTGCTCCTGTAATCGAAGAATTAGCAGAAGATTATGATGGCAAAGCAAACATTTGTAAAGTAAATACAGATGAAGAGCAAGAGATTGCTGTAAAATTTGGAATTCGTTCTATTCCAACTATCATGTTTTTCAAAAATGGTGAGATGGTAGACCAAATCGTTGGTGCGCAAAGTAAAGCGGCATTAGCTTCTAAAATAGACGCTCTTTTAGCGTAACTTCTAGGCTCAAATGGCAAAGCAAAGAGGCAAAAGCTTCTTATCGCTTTCAACTATTTTAGCATCTTTTTTCGGTGCGGCAATGATTGCCGCTGCCTTTGCCTACTTCAACTACAAATTTTCAGAGTACAAATTTATCAATTTTAAAGAGTGGACATTTTACGAAAAAAGTGACCTTTTTGTTCCAAAGGCAGAGAAGTACCTTGTCGTGTTTTACTCCTCTAAAGAGCGAGACACTATGCAACTTTTGGCACAAACAAAACTGAAACTTCCAATTTTAGCAATTGATTACTATAACCAAGTCCAAAAAAACACACAAACGACAACTTTCTTAAGAAGTGGAACTAAAACATCTCTTAATTTTATACAGAGATTTAACATATATAATGCTCCCTCTATCTTTATTATAAAAAAGAGTAAGGGAGCACTTTACAAGCAAGACAGTATGATTAGAAAATTAGATAATCTCAAAGAATTAAGCAAAAATATACATACATTATAAAGGAGATACAATGGCAATATTAGACTGTGCAATCATAGGCGGAGGTCCAGCAGGACTCACAGCAGGACTCTATACAACTCGCGGTGGTTTAGAAAATGTCACCATGTTTGAAAAAGGGCTTCCTGGCGGGCAGATTATGAACTCTTCTGAAATAGAGAACTACCCTGGTGTGACAGGCGAAATTACAGGCATGGAGCTCATGACACCATGGCCCGAGCAGTGTCAAAAGTTTGGACTCAAACATGAGATGGTAAACATCACTCGTGTAAGTAAATCGGGAGATATTTTCACTATTCATAAAGAAGATGGTACAACAGCAGAAGCACATAGTGTTATCATAGGAACAGGTTCTTCCCCTCGTCGTGCTGGTTTTAAGGGTGAAGATGAATTTTTTGGTCGTGGTGTAAGTACCTGTGCTACTTGTGATGGCTTTTTTTACAAAGGGAAAGAGGTTGCGGTAATAGGTGGTGGAGATACTGCGCTTGAAGAGGCACTCTACCTCGCGAAACTCTGTACAAAAGTCTATCTTGTGCATCGTCGTGATACTTTCCGTGCAGCACCAAACACCATTAAACGTGTAGAAAATACGCAAAATATTGAACTTGTACTCAACAGCTCTCCTGATGAAGTCTATGGCGACAACATGGGTGTCACAGGGCTTCGAGTAAAAAATAAAGCAGGAGAGACACGAGAAATAGTCGTACCGGGTGTCTTTACCTTTGTCGGCAATGACATCAACAACGAAACCCTCATACAAGAAGATGGCAGCTTTTTGTGTGACATCAATGAACTCGGACAAGTAAAAGTGACCTTAAAAATGGAAACATCTACCCCAGGTCTTTTTGCAACAGGCGACATGCGCCAAGATGCACCAAAACAAGTTGTCAGTGCAGCAGGCGATGGAGCAGTAGCTGCACTGAGTGCTATCTCTTATGTGGATGAGCTTTTAAACTAACTATTTGTTAGAATAGCTGTCCTCATGTCATGAGTTCAGCACAAGATTTTAATTGCACTGTATCTCCAGCATTAAAATTCACTTTCATAAATAGGCATATTCAAACTCATACTCAAAAACATTCAAGTATATAACTATTAAATTATACTATAATACAAGGAATTATTTAAGGATACTCCATGAAACTTATTGCTTTACTTCTTTTCTTGCACTCGCTTCTCTTCTCAATGCCTGCATTTATAACACCTCAAGAGTTACGTGAGGCTATGACAAAAGAGAAAATTATTCTGCTTGACACAACAGATGCACAAACATTTGCACAAGGGCACATTCCAACAGCTCAACGAGTTTCTATAAAAGATTTTCGCCACCAAGAGGGTGCTTACCAACTTATGAATAGCCCACAAAAAATAGAAAAAATTGCTCAGAGTTTAGGCATAAACAATAACTCTAGAGTAGTGCTCTATGGACACAACAAACCAAAAGAGTTACTTAAAGCTTCTTATATCGCTATGGCACTCATTACAAATGGTTTAAAAGAGGTCTCCATCCTTGATGGTGGCTACCCTGAGTGGCTTTTTCATTACGATGGATTTATCTCCAAAGAGTCCCGCAAACCAAAAGCAGGACATTTTAGTGCAAAATATAATCCCAATACCTTAGTAGATTTAGAGTATGTCAAAAAACATATTGGGAAAGTCCCAATGATAGAAGCAAGACCCCTGCGTTTTTATAATGCAGAGGCACAATCTAAAGGGGTACGCAGACTTGGGCATATTAAGGGAGCAACAAGTAGTGCTTGGGCAGATAAACTTGACAATGACTACTGTATAAAACCAAAAGAAGAGTTACAAAGCATCTATAAACTCGATCCAAAAAAAGAGGTAATTACTTACTGTACTGGCGGTTTAGAAGCTTCTATGAACTGGTATATTCTCTCTCAGCATCTTCATTTCAAAGATGTAAAACTCTACGATGCATCAATGAGAGAATGGGGTAACAGAGATGACACACCTATGGAAAAATAAGGCAGATTTACTTTTACTTCTTGTCTTACTTTTAAGTGTTCCACTCTTTTTTGTTTTTGAAAAAACAACAACACTTGTCTGGACGGTTCTTGTTCCTCTCCTCCCTATAGGGATTATCGTCATGGGGTTTTCCCGCTGGCGTGATAGCTGTCCACTTGCAGAATTTTCTAAAATTGCACAGCGCATTACTCTGTTTCAGAAAAAAAAAGTGCCTGCATGGGTAGAAAAAAACCTCTATGCTATTCAGTACTTTGCCCTTTTTATCGGACTGACTCTGCGTTTAACGATTTTAAATTTTAATCATTACTATCTTCTTGTTTTTTTTGTTTTTATCTTTTTGGCTGCCTTTGTAACAAACATTATTTATACAGGCAAAAGTTGGTGTAATTACTTTTGCCCTGTGGGTGTAGTAGAGCGTATCTATACTATCTCCAATGCAGGAAATTATATGCGTAACTCTGCATGTACTACTTGTACTGCCTGCACAAAAAATTGTCCCGATATTGACATGGAGAGTAACTACTGGAAACAGAGCCTCAACCAACAAAGAAGCTTTGCTTTTTACTCCTTTAGTGGGCTTATTTTAGGCTTTTACCTCTATTTTTATCTTGAATCTGGAAGTTTTGAGTACTACTTTAGTGGTAAATGGGCAGATATACACCTCTCTTTATCTTCAGATGGTTTCTTTTTTGCACCCTTTATTCCTGTACTCATTGCTGCACCCCTCACCCTTGCGTTTTTTGCCTCTTTGAGTTTTCTCTTTTTTTGGAGTATCGAGCGATACCTTTGGAAAAAGCAAATCTACAAAGATATAGACTTTATAACACTCAAACACCGTATGCAGGTCGTCTCCTCTTTTGTTGCGTTTAACACCTTTTATATCTTTGCAGGAGCACCTTCTTATAGTCAATACCCATTTTTTTACTCCATCCTCTACTTTTTTATCGTTGCACTCTCTTCTATGCTGCTTTATAAAGAGTTTTACAGAAAAGAGATGGATCTTGTACAAGAGCGATTTGCCCTCAAAATCATCAAAAAATGGGACAAGGCAAAAGAGATTCCAAAAGATTTAAAAGAAATCTACTACCGCTACATCAATGAAACAAAAAATAAAAAAGAGTTACTCAATACCTATAGAGAGAGTATAGAAGAGTTACTTGAAGATGGTATCTTAGATGAAAATTCTCTTGTAACCTTAGAGAAAATTCGCGAGCAGATTGGCATTAGTAAAAAAGACCATTTTAATGTTATTCGCACAATTAAACTCAAAAATGAGGAGTTGTTTGATGAAGCCTATGAGAAATCTACAGAAAAAAGGCATCAAATAGAGAGTTATAAGGGTATGATTCTCCAAGCACTCGACAGCCATACTGAATTGGAGATAGATTATATAAAATCATTGCAAAGCCAATTTCAAATTACAGATACAGAACATAAAGAGATTATGCACACTATCTTCAATACAGAAGAAAAAATTCACAACGACATTTTACAACTCTTAGAAAAGATGGATGAACTGGTGCAAACAAAAAATGCCATTTTTATTGATGATTCGCGCCCTGTCTTTTTTGTTATTTATATGATACAGAGTCAATTTCGACTTGTGACAAGAAACCTCTTTTCTCTGCTGTTTGTCATCTACAAAGATCATGCAGAGGTGTTACGCAATCTCTTAAACCTCGCAAAAGGGAATCAGGTTGCTGATGATTTTACAATCAATGAAGAGACACTCAAATTTATGGCAGAGGAAATACGCGATAAAGTGCTCATTCTCCAAGCAAACTTTTTTGCACAAAACCACAAAAAAAGTAGATATACAAATAGACTCGAAATACCACAACTCATACAACACAAATCCATAGAAATAGCTACTGCAGCACTGCTTTGCACCTATTACAAGTACCCAAAACAGCTTAAAAAAGTATCGCTCGATAGATTTTTACTCTCGCCTCACACCTTTGCCAATGAACTTGCATTAAAAATTCAAAACCATACAGAAGCACTCACACTCTATGAGCGAATGATGTATCTGAGTTCCGTCTCTATCTTTCAAAATATTCGAGTCTATGATCTTAAACTCTTAGCAGAAGCAACCAATGTGCAGCACTTTAGCAAAGAAGAGTATATTATTCGCCAAGGGGGTGTTGGCAATACACTCTTTATTATTATCAAAGGAAAAGTCGCTGTTGAAGTCAATGACAAACGCATCAACACACTAGGAGATAGAGACTATTTTGGAGATATTGCCCTCATAGGCGATACAAAAAGAGCCGCTTCCATCAAAGTCCTCCAAGATGTCCAACTTCTCACGATTTCAAAGCAGGATTTTCAACATTTTTTAAATGAAAATCCAAAAATTTACAATAAACTGATGAAAAATATCATCACAAAACTCTTAGAACTTCAAGCAAAATAACAATTCTTTTTTGGTATCATATACAAAAAGAATAAAGGCTAAACAATGATTAAAGTTGGTGTATTTGGAGCAAGTGGTCGTGTAGGAAGACTCCTTTTAGAAAATATAAAAGATGCAGAGGGAATGAGCCTGAGTAGTGTTTATGTACGAAACAACTTAGATTTTGCTATTGACCCTTCTGTCTTAGTCACCTCAGAAATGAAAGCATTTTTGAGTGCTTGTGATATTGTAATTGATTTTTCACTGCCTGAGGCTTGCGAAACACTTTTAGAACAAGCCATCAAAACACCTAAGCCCTTGGTGATAGGTACAACAGGATTAAGCCAACATCAATTAAATTTGCTCAAGCAAGCAAGTGAAATGATGCCAATACTCTATGCGACAAATATGTCCTTAGGTGTTGCCCTTCTCAATAAACTCGTTTACCAAGCTTCAGCAGCCCTTGCAGGTTTTGACATCGAGATAGTAGAGATGCACCATAAACACAAAAAAGATGCCCCAAGTGGCACAGCCCTCACACTGAGCCAATCAGCAGCGGCTGGGCGTGGGCTCGATATAGACAAGGTACGTGTCAGTGGTAGGGATGGCAACATCGGTGAACGCAGTGAAGATGAAATCGCTGTCATGGCACTTCGTGGTGGTGACATTGTTGGTCGTCATACTGTTGGGTTTTATAATGAAGGTGAGTTCATAGAACTCAACCATACAGCCACTTCAAGAAGTACCTTTAGTAAAGGAGCTCTGCGTGCTGCACAATGGCTTGCAGATAAAGAAGCTGGACTTTACTCTATAAGTGATTGTTTAGAATTAGACTAAAACATTAGTCTAATCTAACTTGCATCGCCAAACTCTCAAACAATTATCAGCAAAAAGATAATTCAGAGATATATCATTCTGAGATCTAAACTTGAGGTGGGTAAAAATCTCAAAAAAATAGTTTCAAAATTGACTCTAACTACAGAGAAGAACTTCACTCGGCAAAAGAGAGTGTACGCTTTACGCTAAACGCACTCTTACAGACTCTTCATGCGCTGTTAAACCTTCTGTATTTGCAATGAGAGCACACTCTTCTCCTATCTCGTTAATAGCATTTTTACTAAATGAAATGATAGAACTTTTTTTCATAAAATTCTCTACACCAAGCGGCGAGTAAAATTTCGCTGTGCCTCCTGTTGGAAGGGTATGATTTGGCCCTGCAACATAATCACCTATTGCTTCAGGAGTGTTGTGTCCTAAGAAAATAGCCCCTGCATGCTTAATAAGTGGTAAAAGTTCAAAAGGACTGAGTGTCGCCACTTCTAAATGTTCGGGAGCAATTTTATTCATCAATTCTATCGCTTCTTCCATACTGTTTGTTACGATGATGGCACCACGCTCTTCAATACTTTTTCGTGCTATTGCTTGGCGAGGTAACTTCACAAGCCAATTTTCAATCTCCGCTTTCACCTCATCTGCTAACTGCTGAGATGGTGTGATTAAAATAGAACTTGCCATTTCATCATGTTCTGCTTGAGAGAGCAGGTCTATTGCCAAATGGTTTGCATTGGCACTCTCATCGGCTAAAACACCGATCTCGCTCGGTCCTGCTATCATGTCGATGTTCACTTCACCAAAAACCATTTTTTTGGCAGTCGCAACAAAAATATTTCCAGGACCCGTAATGACATCCACTTTAGGAATCGTCTGCGTCCCATAAGCCATCGCCGCAATGGCACTTGCCCCGCCAACTTTATAAACTTCACTCACACCACAAAGATGACAAGCTGCAAGTAAGAGTTCATTGGGTTCATTGTCTGGCGTTGGTGTGCACACAACAATTTGTTCCACCCCTGCCACTTGTGCAGGAATAACATTCATCAGCAAAGAAGAAGGGTATGCCGCTTTCCCCCCAGGAATATAAAGCCCTGCACTATCAACAGGTGTCACTTTTTGCCCAAGAATTGTTCCATTGGCTTCAGTGTCAAACCACGATTTTGGTTTTTGCTTTTGATGGTAGGCTTTGATTCTATCGTATGCTAAATGGAGTGCATCACGAAGATTTTTATCTATGCTATCATAAGCGATTTGCATAGATTGTGTCGAAATTTTTAAGTCATCATCATGCAAAGGTGTCCATTTGTCAAACTTTTTTATATGCTCTTTGAGTGCTGTGTTTTTCTCTTGTTTAATCTCTTCTATAATTCCGCCGACAATTTGGCTGACATGTGCCATGTCCATCTTGCCTCGTCCCAAAAGCTCTTCAAAATCTGCTTTAAAATGGGCATCGTTTACATTTACAAATATCATTTTGTTTTTCCATTTTTGTTAATTTCATTAAATTTGTCTTGCACAACTTGCAATGCATGCATATACGCTTCTGGAGGTCTCGCTCCTGTCACAGGAGAAAACATCGGTCTCCCATCTGCATTTAAAAACCATGTCGTTGGAGTACCACCCGTATACATTCCATATGGTATATAATCTCGCTCATCGGTGTAAGAGATAATAGAAACAAAATCTTTGTTGAGTTTATCAATCACTCGCTTATCTGAAAATGTATTTTTTTCTAAAATCACACAATATTTACATGTATGACGAGAGATGACAAACATCACAGGTTTTTTCTCTTTTGTTGCTTGTTCTATACCAGATTGATAATCTTTCGCCCAGTGGATTCCCTCTGCAAAGAGTGAGGTCGCTACAAGCAGTAGCCCATATACCAATATTTTACGCATGTTTTTTTACCTTTTTGAGTAATTCTTTTGCACACTCTTGTGCACTTTTTTTTGTTACATCTATCACTATATCAGAAAGTTTTAAATACTCTGGTCTTCGCAAGTCATAGAGTTCTTTTGCCTTTTGCAAATCTTGAAGTAAGGGTCTTTTTTTGAGTTTATTTTCTGCATTTGGATGTTTTTTAATGCGTTTAATAATTTCATCAAAAGGAGAATCCAAAAAAACAACAGTTGCTATTTTTTTCAAGTTTTTTTGTTTATAGAAGCCTCCACCTGTAGAGATGAGTGTATTGCTTACACTTTTTTCTAACCACAATGCTACTTTTTTTTCTAAACTTCTAAAGTACTTTTCACCCTCTTGCTCAAAAATTTTTTTAATCTTTTTGTTTTGCATACTCTCAATTAAATCATCAGTATCTATCGTCATATAGCTGGAGTTCTGTGCCACTTCGCGAGCGACACTCCCCTTTCCTACTCCCATAAACCCGATTAAAATAACATTTTTCATGTTTTGCTGTACCTTGCATTTAATTCTATGGCATTATACTCAAAAGTTATTTAGCATTTAATAAGTATAGGTATAATGGCTCTTATAAAATCCCTACACATGGACAAACAATGAAAAACAAAACATACATTACCCTCGGTTTTGCTTCACTGAGCATCGCTTTCTCGCTGCTTTTCACCTCCAATCTTTTTGCTGAGACTCCTGCTAAAACGAGTGAAGCTTCGCGTCTTGAGGCACTCACAAAATTTACAAAAGTTTTAAGTATCGTAGAACAATACGATGTAGACAAACCCACTATTGAAGAGCTTGTAGATAAAGCTTTAGATGGCATGATGAAAAATCTTGATGCCCATTCAAACTACCTGACTGAAAAAGATTATAAAAACTTACAAGTACAAACAAAAGGTGAGTTTGGCGGACTCGGTATCACGGTAGGCATGAAAGATGGAGCCTTAACAGTCATCTCCCCTATAGATGGTACACCAGCAGATAAAGCCGGGCTCAAAGCAAAAGATATTATTTTAAAAATTGATGACAAATCAACGCTTGGAATGACCATAGATGAGGCTGTATCACTCATGCGCGGTAAAGTAGGTGATCCTATTGATGTTACCATTGTGCGTGCAGGCGAAATCAAACCCCTTAAAATCCATATTGTTCGTGGCATCATAACCATAGAATCTGTCCATGCAAAAACAATCGGCGATGATATTTTATATATCAGAATTGCAAGTTTTGACCAAAAAGTTGCCAAAGATGTCAAAAAAGTCATTCAAAAGCACAAGAAAACAAAAGGTATCATCTTAGATTTACGCAATAACCCTGGTGGCTTACTCGACCAAGCCATAGATGTTGTCGATCTTTTTGTCGATAAAGGACGCATTGTTTCTCAAAAAGGACGTGATCCAAAAGATGAAAAAGTCTACTCAGCCACTACAAGTGCGACCCTTACAAAAGTACCAATGGTTGTGCTTGTCAATGGAGGCAGTGCAAGTGCAAGTGAGATTGTCAGTGGTGCCCTGCAAGACCATAAACGTGCCGTTTTAGTAGGAGAAAAAACATTTGGAAAAGGGAGTGTGCAAGTTGTTTTACCTATCACGAAAACAGATGCGATTAAACTCACAATTGCAAGATACTATTTACCAAGTGGCAGAACCATTCAAGCAGTGGGTGTAACTCCAGACATTCATGTCACAGCCGGAGAAGTAAAAACCCATAAAAATGAGTTTGCCATCAAAGAAGCAGACCTCAAAGAGCATCTTAAAAAAGAACTTGCAAAAGTTGATGGAAAAAAGAAGGCAGATAAAGAAGATAAAAAAGCAAATAAAGATATAATTACGCCAGAAATGCTCAACAAAGATATACAACTCAAAGAAGGGGTAGATATTATCAAAGCGTTAGCAATTATAAAAGGATAAATCTTACTATGGAAAAAAGAGAATTACTTTACGAAGGAAAAGCCAAAAAACTTTTCCTCACAGAGGATGAAAATCTAGTAATTTCAGAATTTAAAGATGACTTAACTGCGTTTAATGGCGAAAAAAAGTCTAGTGAAGCAGGCAAAGGAGCCTTAAACAACAAAATCTCAACAGAGCTTTTTAAACTCCTTGAAGCCAATGGTATTCCAACACACTTTGTAAAAATGCTTGATGACAATCACATGCTCCACAAAAAAGTGGATGTTATTCTCATAGAAGTTATTGTTCGCAATATTGCAACTGGTTCACTCTCTCGTAATCTTGGTATAGAAGATGGAACAGTACTACCATTTACACTTGTAGAGTTTGATTATAAAAATGATGATTTGGGTGACCCAAAACTCAATGACCAACATGCCCTTATTTTAGGACTTGTTGAGTACCAAGATGAGTTAGATAAACTCCGCCGCATGGCTCGTCAAGTCAATGATGTGTTGCGCCCTTACTTTAAAGAAAAAGGGCTCAATCTTGTAGATTTCAAATTGGAGTTTGGAAAAGATGCGAGTGGAAACATCATTTTAGTAGATGAGATTTCACCTGACAATTGCCGTTTTTGGGATATAGAGAGTGGTGAAAAAATGGATAAAGATAGATTCCGTCAAGGGCTTGGTGGATTAACAGTTGCTTACGAGCAAGTATTAAATAGAATTTTAGGAAAATAGCAATGACAGCAATAGTAAATATATCATTAAAACAAGGTGTTTTAGACTCTCAAGGAAAAGCTGTACATCATGCACTTGACTCGCTTCATTTTAGCAATGTAACAGATGTTCGTGTCGGCAAACAAATCGTTTTACAACTCGACACAGAGGACAAAACACAGGCAATGGCAGATGTGACAAAAATGTGTGAAGAGATTTTAGCCAATACTGTGATAGAAGATTACAAGATAGAGCTCCTCTAATGAAAGTAGCAATTTTACAGTTTCCAGGAACTAACTGTGAGTATGATACACAGCATGCGTTTGAGACACTCGGTGCTGAGACTGAAATAGTCTGGCACAAATCGAGTGCACTTCCAGAAGATACAGATTTGCTTGTTGTTGCGGGTGGTTTCTCTTATGGAGATTATCTCAGAAGTGGTGCAATTGCAAAATTTTCTCCGGTAATGAAAGCTGTGAGTGCCTATGCACATAAGGGTGGAAAAGTACTTGGTATTTGCAATGGTTTTCAAGTGCTTACAGAAGTAGGACTCCTTCCAGGAGCACTCAAACGCAATGATGGCTTACACTTCATTTCCAAACATCACCATTTAAAAGTTGCAAACAACACAAATGTATTTTTGAAAAAACTCAACAAAGATGCCGTTGTCAATATTCCTATTGCACACCATGATGGAAACTACTTCATTGATGATGCAGGGCTGCAAGCACTTGAAGAAAATGAACAAATTTTACTCCGCTACACAGATGCTGATGGCAAAATTCAAAATCCAAATGGAAGTGTTGATGCTATTGCCGGTGTCTGCAACAAAGAAAAAAATGTTTTTGGTTTAATGCCGCATCCTGAACGGGCAATGGAAGCACTCCTTGGCAGCGATGATGGTGTAGCTATGCTCAAAGGTTTTTTAGAGTCGTGAAAAAAATTCTTCTTGTTTTACTCTTCTTAGTAGTTTCACTCTTTGCAGATAAAGTTATCTACATGAGTTACGATAAGACACCATCCAGAGTCATTCAAGGAGAACTCTCCTCTTTTAGCATAAAATCACTCTCAACACTCAAAGAATACCCAGAGATTCGCTACCGTTTCTCAAACTATGCAGGCATTCAACTCCTCGACAGCAATGCAACAGAGCAAAAAATTGGGAAATATACATATAAAACATTCCCTTTTTTAGTCACGAGTACCACAGCGAGACTCCCAGATGTCACAGCCACTTTAAAAAACAGCGATGCCTATGAGAGTAGTTTTCTCAAGGGGATGAAAATACGAGCGATTCGACTCAATCCTCGAAAAGATTTTTCAAATATACTCGCCAACTCCCTCACACTTGTTGATTATAAAACAACCATTTATGATAACAAAAGCAATATTTTACTCTTTCGACTCCAAGCACAACACTCCTACCTCCAAGCCACGAAGTTTTCAAATGTCATTAAACAGGGTATAGAGTCGCTCAATGACTCCCTAGAAGATGCAAAGCTTACATACTATGTTGTCATTCCCAAAGAGATAGAAAACTTCTCTTTTAGCTATTTTAATCTTTTAGAAAATAGATTCCGTTCTCTCTCTATCCCTATTATTGTCGATGATGACAGTGTCGTCACACAGAGTGATCTCAAACCAAAAGACCAATCACATGAACTCCTCAAAGTAGAAGGAGCCGCCGCTATAGCCTTTGTCGCATTATTGTTGATTGTCTGGAGAAAAAAATATATCTATCTTATTTTTATCCTTATCCCTTTAGTCTATATCGCTTGGATGCTCGTACCTGCCAAAGAGATTTGTATCAAAAAGGGAGCAAGGTTGCACCTCTTGCCGGTAGATAACGGAACAATCTTTGAAACAACAAACAGACGACTCACACTCACAAAAGAAGGGAGTGCAGTAGGTTATACAAAAATAAAACTTACAAATGACAAAATAGGATGGGTCAGTAATGAAGATATTTGCTCATATTAGTTGGTTGTTAGCCACAACCATCATCTTTGTTGGTCTGACACTCTCTATTGTTTTATACTACCTGCTTCCTCGTCCCTATGCAAGAAAAATTGCCGCTTGGCTTATCAGACTGAGTATTTTTTTTCGTACAACAAAAAAAGGGCTTGAAGCACACGATGCACAAATGTTTCTCATCAACCATCAAAGTGATTTAGACATTGGAGTCATGGAGACGGTGACACACAAAGATTTAGCATGGGTTGCAAAAAAAGCCCTTTTTGATGTCCCATTTTTTGGGCTTGCCATGAGCTTACCTGAAGACATAGAAGTGGAGAGAGAAAGCAAAACATCACTCATTAAACTCCTGCGTGCTGCCAAAGACAGACTCGACAAAAAGAGAGTTATCACCATGTTTCCAGAAGGGACACGTTCACGCACAGGCAGAATGCTCCCTTTTAAATCAGGGGCAAAGGTTATTGCTGACAAATATGCCCTCAAAGTACAACCTGTTGTTCTTATAGAAACAGCAAGTTGTTATGACATCAAACGCTTTTACTACAAACCAAAAGATATTACCGTTATTTTCATGGAGCCTTTTATAGCAGACAAAAATGATGAAAACTGGCTCAGTGAATTAAGAATTACAATGCAAAAGGTGTACGATGATGAGTTGGCAAACCATTCTAGCAATAGGTAGCGGCGGGTTTTTAGGGGCTATTTCAAGAGCCTATCTCAATGGGATTATCTCTTCTAAAGTCCCTCATGAGCTCCCCTTTGGAACGCTTGGAGTCAATCTCATTGGAAGTTTTATTATGGGAGTTCTTGTCTCATACTTTATGTACTCTACCCTTTTTTCCGTGCATCTTAAATCATTTCTCACAACTGGTTTTTTAGGAGCCCTCACAACATACTCAACATTTGCAATAGAGAGTTTTTTAATGCTGCAAGCTGGGAGTATCACACTTGCACTCTTCAACATGTCACTCAATCTTTTTGGAACTATTTTGATGGCGGGAAGTGGATTTTATATTGTAAAAAGTATAATGGAATAAAAAAAAAGCAAAAAAAAAGCATAAA
>Ga0256829_1001841_pt1 | contig 16629 bp, 16 predicted proteins | sample 131447metaG_FD_185979 | JGI IMG/M metagenome (GOLD analysis project Ga0256829, IMG submission 185979) | Hydrothermal vent microbial communities from Lau Basin, Pacific Ocean - 131-447 | ecosystem: Environmental > Aquatic > Marine > Hydrothermal vents | place: Pacific Ocean: Lau Basin | collected...
CGCAGCACATCAAGACACATGGAGAGCACCACAGCGTAGGCAGTTACGAAATCGGTGGATGTTTTTCTGCGAAATCTGCGTCATCTGTGGTTTCTCCTTACCGAGGCTGAGCAGTTACCGAACATCACCATAAAGAGGAGGTTGCCATGACGAACGCTGAGGACCGCCTGAGTGAACTCAATGCCCTGAAAGCGCGCCGCAAGAACGGCGAACTGGATGCGACGGCTTATTACAAAGGGCTGCTGGGTATTCTGGCCGATACGGTGCAGAACCTGAGCGACGAAGCGATTTCCGAGGCAGAGGTCAAAAAGCAGATTCCGCTGATTTTGGTGTTCCTGGAAGAGCAAATCGGGAAACTGGCCGGCCGCGGCGGGTAGGAGCGCGGGCTACCGGCCGGTTTCTTCGCCGCGCAGCCGCGCGAGTTCGGCTTCCAGTGCTGCCCGCTGCTCCGCGGCCGCGCGGCGGGCTTCTTCCCGAACGGCTTCCAGCCGCTGACGGAGGTTCGCCTGCAGCCCTTTGCCGGAATCAGGGGTTAGCAAAAGGGCAATGGCTGCCCCGGTGAGCAGCCCTGCCGTGACCCCGCCGATGAATTTGCCGAACTTGCCCATATTTCGCCTCCTGAGATGAGGGGTGGGCATATTATACCCGTAACGATAGGCTCCCCCGACGGGGAAGGGATGGACGATGGACGTGCCGAGCGATGGGTTTACAGATCCGCGAATGTCTTTGAGCCTGCTGTTGGCCGGGGGAGGGGTTGGCGCTTTTGCGTTGGGGGTTCATCCTGAATGGCTGGGGCTGGCGACCACGCCGGAAGTCGGCTTTTTGCAGATTGTTTTCATGGTTACGGGCATGGGGGTGTATACCGGCGCCGCCATTGCCGCGCTGCGCCTTTTGTGGCGCGGGCGCAAGTGGTCGCTTGTGGCGCAGATCGGGGCGCGCCTGATGGCCACCGGCTACGTGGCTTTTGCGGTTTCGGTCATGGCCGATATTCTGGGGCTGGGTTCCCAAACATGGCCTCAAAGCGCCCACTTTGGGGCTGTGCAGCATGATGGCATGCTGGTGGGGGAAGGCGTGATGGCGCTGGGCCTGTTGCTGATGTATCCGTACCGCCGGTATGTGAAGGGAGAAGAAAATGAAACAGCATGAGAAGCCTTCCGAGCGCCCCGCCATGCCGCCCTGGCTGTGGCAGGGGAAGATCACGCCTGCTTTTTGGACGGTGAGCAGCGTGGTTTCCATGACGGTCAATGTGATTTTGGTGGTTGTGCTGCTGGTGGTGGGCAAGCAGTTGTTTACCCTCAAACAGGCTGTTGCCCCGCTGCTCAACGGCCTCAACCGGAATTTTGTTTTGATGGACCAGGCGGTCATTGCCACGCATGTGGAAGTGCATGACCACATTCCCGTGGTTTTTGACTTGCCCGTGAAGGCCGATACCCAGGTGGTGCTTTCCGGCGATGTGCTCATCCGCAACGCGCGGGTCAATTTGAGCACGGGCGGGCTGGTGATCCAAAACGCCCCGGCCGATATTGTGCTTCCGAAGGGCGCGTCGCTGCCGGTGCGTTTGAGCATTGTGGTGCCGGTGAACACGAAAGTGCCGGTGAATTTGAATGTGCCGGTGAAAATTCCGCTGCGGGAAACCCAATTGCACCGCCCCTTTGTCGGGCTGCAGCAGGTTGTGGCCCCTTACAAGGCTTTGCTGGATGGCGTGCCCGATTCGTGGGCGGGGCTGTGTGCGCGCAACCCCAGCCTGTGGTGCGATTTTACATGGGGGATGATGGACGCCGTGCCGTAAGGCGGTGCGCAGCCGGGCGTGCGGGGCTGTCAGTGCCGCGGGCGCGTGGCCGCCGGGGGGAGCCGCCGCCTGCGCTGTGGCGCTCTCCATGCACGTTGGAGGGACGGTCACTGTTCAGCCTGCTCGCGATGCGTGGGCAGAGCGATACAAAGAGGCTTCCCGCTCGGCCGGGATGACGCCAAAAGTCCCTCGGCTGCCTCGTAGGGCGGGATGCCATCCCGCCCCACAATATGCCTCGGCGCGCCGCCAAAAGCTGAACGGTGATTTTGCCCAATCTGTGCCATCTGTGGTTTCCCCTTGCCGGGGCTGAACAGAGACGATGCCCTGGGCTTTTGGCGTCTCCCTCCCGCGGCGCTCCTCCCCACATGCGGGGAGGGGGCGGCGCAGCGCCGGAAAACACGCCCGGCATTGCCGCCGCCGCGGGTTGAGCAGGTCGTGGCCGTGGGGATGGGGAAACGTCTCCCCCTTCCGGCGCGCCTTGACCAGGGGGGAATGCCTCAGGGCCACAAATCGGGGCGCGCCAGCAGCCGGCGGGCCGAAGGGCCGAGGTGGGGGTGGGCGGTCAATGCTTCAAGGCGGGCGCGATGGCGCCGGGCGGCTTCGGCGTCTTCCGCCTCCATGCCGCCGGTGAGGCGCAGCAGTTCCAGCCCCCAGCGTTCCAGCGGCAGGTACCCGACGGCGCGGCTCAAACGCAGGCTTTCATGCACTGCGGCTTGTGCGGCTTCGGTTTTCCCCAGGCCGAGGAAGGCGATGCCCTGCTCCAGATAGGCTCCGATGGCAACTTCGGGCAGTTTCAGGGTGAGGGCTTCTTCCAGGGGGGCCTGGACGCCTTCCAGCGCCTCGGTGTGGCGGCCTTGCAGGTTGAGCACTTCGGCTTCTACGACCCGAAAGAGCGGGGGCACGCGGTGCGTGGCAGCCGCGTGTTCTTCAATGGCCTGGGCAATCTGGCGGGCGCCGCTTTCCGTTTCGCCCAGGTGGGCCAGTGCCAGCGCTGCCCGCATACGGGCTTTGCTTTCCAGCACGAAGTCGTTGCTGGCTTCCAGGCTCTGGCGGTAGAAGGCCAGGGCTTTTTCCCAGTCGTGCAGGAAGGCGAACATATCGCCGCGCAGGCTCAGCGCGAGGGCGTAGCCGGGGGTGTTATCGTAGCGGGCGTGGAGTTCCAGGGTGCTTTGGGTGGAATCCCAGGCTTCGGGGAAGCGGTCGCGTGCCAGCAGCGGCATGGCGCAATAAGAGTGGATGTAAGTGAGCATGCGCAGTTTGTGGAATTGCGCGGCGCGGGCGCGGGCTTCGGTGCAGTCGGCGAGGGCCTGGTCGGTTTCGCCGCGCATGAAATGCGCCACGGCGCGCACGCTCAGGGCGTCGGCCATGCCGAAGATGCGGTGGCTGCGGCGGAAGGACGCCAGCGATTGGTCGGCTTCCGGCAGGGCGATATCGGGGCGGGCTTGCAGCACGGCAATCAGCGCCCGCTGGTAGTGCACGCTGCCGAGGAAGAGGTCCACCAGCGGAGGCTGGCTGCCTTGAGCCAGCGCGCTGGCCTGGGCGAGGTGGGCGATGGCTTCTTCTGTTTTTCCCTGCATGGCGACCAGTAAGGCGTGGTGGGTGTGGATTTCCATGCGGGGCAGGGTGGCGTGGGGGATTTGTTCCAGCCAATTGAGGGCCTGGCGGGTGAGCACGGCTGCATCGGCATGGCGGTTGGCAATCTGGTAGATGTGCGCCTGGGCGTTGAAAAGGCTGCTGCGCAGCAGGGGGCTTTGGCGGGTTTCGGCGAGTTCTTGCAGGGCGCGGACGATGTTTTCCAGGGTGGCTACATCCACGGTGTCGCCGGCTAAAAGGATCCATTCGGCATAAAGCTGCCAGATGTTTTCGTCGCGAAAAGCGTGGGGGGCGAGGGTGACGTTTTGGGCGGCGTTGTGGAAGGCGTCGCCCGCTTGCCGGGCCAGCCCCAGGTTGAGGGCGTGGTGCGCGGCGCGGATCCACCAGCGGAAGGCGGCGGCCGGGTCGCCGGCTTCTTCGTAGTGGTGGGCAATGACGGCAGCATGGCTTTCGGCGGCTTCCCCCCATACGGCCTGCCGCGCCTCGGCCAGCCGCCGGTGGATGGCTTGCCGCCGGGGACGGCTGAGGGTGCGGGTGATGATGTCTTCCAGTTTGCTGTGGGCGAGGGTGTAGTGCAGTTGCCCTTCGGCTTCGCGCACTTCTACCCAGTGGGTTTCTTCCAGCATTTCCAGGGCGTGCACGAGTTGTGTTTCGGAAAGGTCGGTGGCTGCAGCCAGCACCTGCCAGGGGGTGCTGGCCCCTTGCAGGGCAATGTAGGCCAGCACTTCGCGCGCTTCGTCGGTCAGGTAGCGCAGGCGCTGTTCCAGCAGCGAGGCGACGTGGCGGGAAATAGACCACTGCCCTACCGGTTTGTCGGCCTGGCCGGATTCAATCTGGTAGCGCAGGATGCCGAGCAGGTAGTGGGGTGTGCCGGCGATGGCGGCGCGCCACAGGCTGTCGGTTTCTTCGGGGGAAAGCGGCCGCCCCAACATGGCCTGGGCCAGGGCGGCGGTTTCGCTTTTGCTGAGGCCGCTGAGTTCGCCCCGGGGGATGCGCCCTTCGTGCAGCAGGGGAATGAGCCGCTCGCCGAGGGGGCTTTCGTGCAGGGCTTCGCGGCTGGCGGTGAGGAGCAGAAAGCCGCGCCGGCGGTGATAGGGCGCCGGGGCAAAGGGCTCTCGCACCAGCCAGTAGGCCAGGGTGTCGGCGGTGGCGGGGTCGCTCCAGTGGGCGTCGTCAATGCAGACAAACAGAGGGGTATCTTCGGCCATCACCAGCAGCGCCTGGCGGAGGGCTTCCATCAGGTGTTGCTGCTGGGGCGGGTGCGCTGCGGTGTGCGGGGTCGGCGGCAGGTAGGGGTGCGCTTCGGGGAAGAGGTGCAGCATGGCCGGCCACCACGCTTCCGGCACTTGCGCCCATTCGTGTTTGCCCATGTGGCGGCGAATGGCTTCCACCAGGGGGGCGAAGGGCAGGGAGCGCTCGCCGTGGTGGCAGGTTACGCCGACCACGCGGTGGGCATTGGCGATGCGGCGGGTGAATTCTTGCAACAGGCGGGTTTTGCCCTGCCCGCTTTCCCCCAGCAGCAGGAAGGCGCCGCCTTCGTGGGCGCGCCGCTGAAGTGCTTGCAGCAGGTCATTGCGGCCGATGAACGGCGCGTGCAAAGTGGGGTGGGGTTCCAGGGGCAGGGGAGGGGTGTCGGGGCGTCTGCGGAGGAGGCGGCGGGCGATTTGCAGGGTTTCTGCCGGGTAGTCTTCGCCGGTGGTGTTTTGCATGCGGCGGCGCTGCGCTTCCAGGAAGGCTTCGGCTTCGGCGAACAGGTCTTGGGCGCGCAGGGCGCGCAGGGCAAGGAGGAGGATTTCGGGCTGGTCGGCCTGCAGCCGCAGGCTGGTTTCGCACAGGCGGAAGGCTTCGGCGTGGTTTTGCTGGGCGAAGGCGTGCCGGGCCACGCGGTTGAGCAGCGCCTTGTAGCGGGTTTCCAGCCGATGCGTGGCGGCGGCGAGCCAGTCGTCAAAGGCGTGGCCGGCGTGCTTGCCGGGAGAGAAGCCTTCCAGCAGCGGGCCGCGCCAGAGGGCGAGGGCCTGCTTCAGGGGGGCGGCCAGGTGGGGCTGCAGCGGAAGGTCGGCGGGAAGGCGCTGCGCCTGCGCCAGGGCGTGTTCGCAGGTGTGCAGGAAAGTGCGGTAATCAATGGAAACCTGCGGGTGGTTGAGCAGCAGGTAGTAGCCGTTGTCGCGGCGGAGGGTGCCCGGCGGGAGGATTTTCTGGATGCGGCTTAAGGTGGTGGAAAGGCCGGTGCTGACCCGGCGCGGGTCGGCGTCGTCGCCGAACAGCATTTGCATCAGGCGTTCGCGCCCGAGGGGGCGGGTGTGGGCGGCCAGCAGGAAAAGCGCGGCGCGTTCCCGCCGCCGCAGGCCTTTCAGGGCTTCGGGCGGGGCGGTGGAGGACGAGATTTCGGGCGGGCCTAACAGCAAAACCTGGAGGGTCATGGGGCAGGGGACGCGGGCCGGGGCATTAATGCTGCATTCATCAAACGGTTGTGCAAATTTTATCACTTTTGCCGCCGTAAGGGATGGGGCTGGGGAAGGGAAGAAGGGTGTCGTTTGTCAGGTTTTGGTTTTCAGAGGAAAGCCGAGCGCCGGTGCGGAACGGATTTTGTGGTAAAATGCCAGCGCGGTGCACTTTGTGAAACGTGCAACAGATGCAGCACGAGGCTATCTCTTCCCCCGCGCGCAGGGGAAGCAAACGAGGAGCGCTCATGAACACCTGGCTGTATGTGGGCATTTTTGTGGCTTTGTCGTTGTTCTTCCCGGCGTTGCTGGCCGTGTTGGGGATGATTTTAGGCCCCCGCCGCCCGAATCCGATTAAGACCGATGTTTACGAATGCGGTATGGAAACCGTGGGGGACACGTGGGTGCAGTTCAAGGTGCAGTATTACCTGTTTGCTCTGGTTTTCCTGATTTTTGATGTGGAAGTGGTGTTCCTCTACCCGTGGGCGGTGGCTTATCATGCCCTGCCTTTGTATGGCGTGGTGGAGGGTGTCCTTTTCGTGGTGATGCTTGCCGCCGCGCTGGTCTATGCGTGGCGCAAAGGTGCTTTGGAGTGGGCATAAAAGGCTGATGGGCAAAGGCGCTGCATCGGCCTTTCTTTTCGCGCGTTGAGAACCTCTTTGCAGTGGAGGAGCGTGTCCTATGGGAATTTTGAGCCAGCCCATTGGCGTCATTGCTGAATGGTTGCGCAATTTGTTGTTAGGGTGGGGCCTTTCGGAAGGGCTGACCACCGTTTTGTTGTATCTGGTGGGCGCGCTGGTCGTGGCCACGGTGGTGCAGATCTGGGTTATTTTTCTGATCTGGTATGAGCGGAAAATCATCGGCCGTATGCAAGACCGCCTGGGACCGAACCGCGTGGGGCCGTATGGCTTGTTGCAGCCGATTGCCGACGTGATCAAAATTATTACGAAAGAGGTGATTGTGCCCCGTGGCGCCGACAAGCCGCTTTACTTCCTCGGGCCCATCCTGATGAACGCGGGCGTGTTGCTGCTGTGGGCGGCCATTCCCCTGATGCCGATGGTGGGTATGGATATCAATGTCGCGGCGCTGTACATCATTGCCGTGGGCGGCTTTGCCACGCTGGGCATTTTGCTTTCCGGCTGGTCTTCTAACAACAAGTTCGCGCTGGTGAGCGCCATCCGCACGGTGGCGCAGATGGTTTCGTACGAAGTGCCGACGGTGCTGGCGCTGCTCATTCCGGTGCTGCTGGCAGGCACCATGAGCCTGCACGGCATTGTGAAGGCCCAGCATGTCTGGTACATTGTGTTTGCGCCCCTGGCCTTCCTTATCTTTTTTATCGCTTCGGTGGCGGAAAACGGCCGCTCGCCGTTTGACCTGATGGAAGCCGAATCGGAAATCGTGGCCGGGTTCCACATTGAATATTCGGGCATGGTGTTTGCCATTTTCTATGTGGCGGACTTTTTGCATGCCTTTACCATTGGGGCGCTGGCGGCGGTGCTTTTCCTGGGCGGCTGGCGCGGCCCGGGGGCGGAGAGTTTCCCGCTGCTGGGCTTTGTTTATTTGTGGATTAAGGCGTTTCTGGTGTATTCGCTGGGCGTTTGGGCGCGCGGCACGGTGCCCCGTATTCGCGTGGATCAGTTGATGGATTTCAGCTGGAAGTTCCTGACGCCGCTGGCGCTGGTGCTGTTGGTGTTGGCGGCGGTGTTGGATCATTTTGTGTTTGGCCTGGGCGCGTGGACGCGGGCTTTGGCCCATTTGCTGATGAATGTGGTGGTGGGCGTGCTGGTGTTGTATTACCTTGAGCGTCACGAACATGCCCGCGCCCGCCGTCGGCGGATGGTGGCGCAGCCGGGTCAATATCCGGTGGCGCGCCCGCCCCGTCCGGCGGTTGCCGAAAACCCGACCGAAGCGGCTTCGTAAGAGGAGCAGAAGCATGACGGCAATGCAAATTATCTTCCTGCTGACGGCAATTGTTACCCTGGTTTCGGCTTTTCGGGTGGTAACAACGCCCAACATGGTGCATGCGGCCTTGTGGCTGGTGGCCGCGCTGGTGGGCGTGGCGGTGTTGTATGTGCTTCTGAGCGCGCCTTTCCTGGCGGTTGCCCAGGTGGTCATTTATATTGGCGCCATCGCGATCCTGATGCTGTTTGTGATTATGCTCACCCGCCGCGAGATGCGCGACCGGGGCCCGCAGACCGGCAAGCAGTGGCCGTGGGCCGCCGTTTTGGCGGCATTGTTGTTCGGCGGGCTGGTGTGGATGGTGCAAAGCGTAGGCCTGGCCGCTGCACCGGCGGCCGATGTGCCGGAAACCGCCATCGCCGACCTCGGCAAGGCGCTGGTTTCGCCGAACGGCTTTGTGATTCCCTTTGAAGTGGCTTCGGTGCTGCTGCTGGCCGCGCTCATCGGCGCGGTGTATGTGGCCTGGACGCGCCGCAATTCGTAGGAGGGTTGCCATGATTCCCTTGAACTGGTATTTGATTTTGGCCGCGGCGCTGTTTGCCCTGGGGCTGTTTGGTGTGCTTTCCCGCCGGAATGCCGTGGCGATTTTGATGGGCGTGGAGTTGATGCTCAACGCGGTGAACATCAACCTGCTGGCCTTTTGGCGCTATCGTGCGCCCGTGCACTCGGCGGGCATGGTGTTCGCGGTGATTGTGTTTGCCGTGGCAGCGGCGGAAGTAGCCGTGGGCCTGGCGCTGTTCATCGCCGTTTACCGCCGCTTCAACTCGGTGGCTGCCGACGAAATCAATTTGCTGAAATGGTAGGGCCTGGCGTCGGGCTGCGGCCCGGCGGCAGGGCGTATCCCCAGAGATGATGTGAGGACGCCATGCCGACGACGACTTTGCTCTGGTTACTCCCCGTTTTCCCTCTGCTGGCCTTTGTGCTGATTGTGCTCTTCACCAATCGGAACAAGGCCCTGAGCCACACCCTGGCCGTAGGAGCGGCTTTCCTCTCCTGGCTGGGGGCGATGGTGATTTTCGTGCGGGCCCTCAACATCGGCCCGGAAGCCCTGGCCGAGCATCCTATCCGTTCGTGGGTCAACTGGCTGCCCACCGGGCACGGCTTCCTGAAAATCGGCGTGATGGTCGACCCGCTGACCGCGGCGGTGCTCTTCTTCGTGGCCTGGACGATTTTCATGATTTTCCTCTACAGCGTCGGATACCACAACTTCGGGTATCCGGAAGGCGACCACGACCAGAAGGGTTTGCCGCCCCACGGCGCGACCGTGGTGGATGAGCACGGGCACAAGCACCGCGTGCCTTCCATTGAGCCGATGTATTCCCGCTTCTTCGCCTACATCGGCCTGTTTGCCGCGGGCATGTATCTGCTGGCGATTTCCGACAACCTGCTCACCCTGTTCGTGGGCTGGGAAATCATGGGCTTGTGCTCGTACCTGCTCATCGGCTTCTGGTTCGCCAAGCCCTCGGCGCGGGCGGCGGGCATCAAGGCCTTTATGACCACCCGCGTGGGCGATGTGTTCATGCTGCTGGGCATTGCCTACCTTTACATGGCCACCGGCACGCTTTCCTTCCCCGACATTTTCAAGCCCGAAATGCTGCACCAGTTGGCTAATTTGAACAGCGGTGTGCTGGGGCTTTCGGCGGCCGGGCTGATCGGCGTGCTGCTCTTCATCGGCACGGTGGGCAAATCGGCGCAGTGGCCGCTGCATGTGTGGCTGCCCGACGCTATGGAAGGCCCGACGCCGGTTTCGGCCATGATTCACGCCGCGACGATGGTTTCGGCGGGCGTGTACATGGTCATCCGCATGTTCCCGCTGCTGAAGGCGGGGTCGCTGAACGGGGCGTTCCTCTCGCCGCTGGCCGTGATGGGCTTCATTGGCGGCTTTACCGCGCTGTTTGCCGCCACGATTGCCGTGGCGCAGAACGACATCAAGCGCGTCCTCGCTTATTCCACGATTTCTCAACTGGGCTACATGGTGGCGGCCCTCGGCGCCGGTTCCTACATCGCGGCGACCTTCCACCTGATTACCCACGCCTTCTTCAAGGCGCTGCTCTTCCTCGGCTCCGGTTCGGTGATTCACGGCATGGAACACGGCGTGCTGCACACGGGCAACCACGAGGTGGACCCGCAGGATATGTTCAACATGGGCGGCCTCGCCAGGAAGATGCCGATTACCTTCTGGACTTTCGTCATCGGCGGTTTTGCCCTCTCCGGCTTCCCGGTGCTGACCGCGGGTTTCTGGTCTAAGGACATGATTTTGAGCGCCTCGTTCTTCGGGGGGCATCCGGTGATTTTCTGGACGCTGGCCATTGCGGCCTTCCTGACGGCGTTCTACACCATGCGGCAGATTACCCTCACCTTTTTAGGGAAGCCGCGCACGCCGGAAGCCGAGCACGCCCACGAAACCCCGTGGACGATGACCGTGCCGCTGATGGTGCTGGCGTTCTTCGCTTTCACCGCCGGTTGGGTGGGCATTCCGGAGCATTTCCCCTTGCTGGGCGGGCTGCTGCCCGACTGGTTCACCCACTGGGTGGGCGCGGCGTACGAAACGTTGCTGCAACAGGCCGGGATGTTCAAGGAAATTGCGGAAGAAGGCAGCCTGGTGCCGCTTTACACCTCGCTCACCGTTTCGCTGGGTGGTTTGTTCTTCGGGTGGCTGGTGTATAAAGACGTCACCTCGCCCGACCCGGCCACCGACCCGCTCAAGAAATGGCTGGGGCCGGTGCACACGCTGCTGCAAAACAAGTACTACTTCGACGAACTCTACGGCATTCTCTTCATTCGCCCGGCTTACTGGTTCGCCGAAGTGTTGACCTTCCGCTGGCTCGATCGGGGCCTCATTGACGGCATTTTGCACGCCATTGCGCGCGCAGTGTTTGACCTCGGCAAGGCGCTGGCTTACTGGATTGACCTGCCCATCATCAGCGGCGCAGGCGACCTCATCGGGAACATCGTGCGAACCTTTGGGCGCGCCTTCCGGGTGGTGCAGACCGGCCGGGTGCAGGATTACATGGTCGCTGCCATGACCTCGGTGGTGGCCTTTGGCGCCTTGGTGTATTACCTGCTGGTCTTTGCCCACTGAGATCGGCGGATAAGGAGCGAACTATGGCGTTTCTTCAGAATCATTTGCTCTCGTGGATTTTGTTCACGCCTGCGCTGGCCGCAGTGGTGATCCTGTTCTTCCCGAAAGAAAAGGCCAATTTCCACCGCTGGTTTGCCTTCATTGCCAGCCTGGTGCCTCTGGCGCTTTCCATCTGGCTGTGGGCGGCGTTCAACCCCAACGCGGCGGGCTTCCAGTTTCAGGAACAGGCGCCGTGGTTCACCGCGGTGCATTCCACTTACCACCTCGGCGTGGATGGCATTGCCCTGACGATGGTGCTGCTGACCACGCTGCTCACCTCCGCAGCCCTGCTGGCTTCCTTCAGCATTCAGGAGCGGGTGCAAACCTACATGGTGCTTTTCCTGCTGATGGAAACCGGCATGTTGGGCGTGTTCATGGCGCTGGACCTGGTGTTCTTTTATGTGTTCTGGGAAGTCAGCCTCATCCCGATGTTCTTCCTCATCAGCCAGTGGGGCAGCGAGAAAGGCGTGCGGGTGTGGGGGCGCAAGCGGGAAGCCAAAGAACGCGACTACGCGGCGTTCAAGTTCCTGCTCTACACCATGGCCGGTTCGCTGGGCCTGCTGGCGGCCATCTTCCTGCTGGGCATGGTGAGCGGTTCGTTTGACCTGCCGACGGTGATGGCGCACTGGAAGACGGTCGGCGGCGCGCTGTGGGGCATTCCGGTGGCGACCATCAAGGCCATCGTGTTCTGGGCGTTTGTGATTGCCTTTGCCATCAAGGTGCCGGTGTGGCCCTTCCACACCTGGCTGCCCGACGCCCACACCGCGGCGCCTACCCCCGGTTCCATGATTCTGGCCGGTGTGATGCTGAAACTGGGCGCGTTTGGTTTCCTGCGCTTCATTTTGCCGCTTTACCCTGAACAGGCTAAAATCTTCGCCGGGGCGCTGGCTTTCCTCGGCATGATGTCTATCGTGATGGGCGCTTTTGCTTCGTTTGGGCAGACTGACTTTAAGCGCCTGGTGGCTTATTCGTCGGTCAACCACATGGGCTTTGTGATTTTGGGCATCGCTGCCGCGGCATACGCGGTTTCGGCCGACCCCACCACTGCGGCGATTGCCCTCAACGGCGCGGTGCTGCAGATGTTCAACCACGGCCTTTCGGCGGCGGGAATGTTCTTCCTGGTCGGCGTGATTTACGAGCGCGCCCACACCCGCGACCTGCGGGAATTCGGCGGGCTGTGGCCTTTGGTGCCGGTGTATGGCGGCATTTTGCTCTTCACTTCCATGGCCTCCCTCGGCCTGCCCGGCCTGAACGGCTTTGTGTCGGAATTCCTGGTGGTGCGGGGCGCGTGGCCGGTGTTTACCCTCTTCACGGCGCTGAGCATGTTGGGGTTGCTCTTCACCGGCGGTTACATTCTCAAAGGGCTGCGCGATGTGCTCCAGGGGCCGCTGAACACCAGGTGGGTGGGCCACCTGACCGACATTTCGGTGCGGGAAATCGCGGTGATCGCGCCGCTGATGGTGCTGATGCTGTGGATCGGCATTTGGCCGATGTGGATTCTGGATGTGATCAACAAGGCGGCAGTGCATTTGCTGGCCTTGCTCTGATGCTGGCGCGAGCCGACTTGTGTTTTGGAGGTGCCTAAGTGAGTGGCATTAACTCTGCAATGATGTTGGCGATTCTGCCCGAGTTGCTGATCCTGCTGGTGGCCGCGGCGGTGCTGTTTGTGGACCTGGTGGAACGCGGCGAGCACCCCCGCCTGTTGGGCTGGATTACCGTCGCGGGGCTGGGCGTGGCCTTTGTCGCCAGCCTGCTCTACGGCCGCCCGCCGCAAGACGGCGCGCTGGTGTGGGGCGGCATGTTGCGCCATGACTGGCTGGCTTTTGTGTTCCAGATGGTCTTCATCGTCGGCGCAGCGGCCACGGCGCTGTTTGGCATGGATGTGGAAAACCTCGGCGAGCGCGGCGAGTTTTACATCTTGCTGCTGGCTTCCACCCTGGGCATGACCCTGATGGCCGCAGCCGCCGACCTGGTGATGCTTTACCTGGCCATTGAAACCACCTCAATTCCCATGTATGTGCTCACAGGGTTCCTGCACGCCGACCGCAAGTCCAACGAAGCCGGCTTCAAGTACCTGCTCTTCGGCGCCATGTCGTCGGCGGTGATGCTTTACGGCTTCAGCCTGCTCTACGGCTTCACCGGAGAAACCCAACTGGCGGCGCTGCCCGCAGCGATTTCCCAAAGCGGGATGGGGCTGGGGGTGCTGCTGGGCATCATCTCTCTGATTCTGGTGGGCTTCGGCTTCAAAACCTCGGTCGTGCCGCTGCATTTCTGGGCGCCGGATGTGTACCAGGGCGCACCCACCCCGGTGACCGGCTTCCTTTCCACGGCGTCCAAAGCCGCCGGTTTTGCCGTGCTGGTGCGGGCCTTTTTGGTGGCTTTTCCGGGCCAGAGTATGCCCTACTGGGGCGCTTTGCTGGCCGCGATTTCGGTGGCAACCATGACCCTGGGCAACACGCTCGCCCTCGCGCAGAAAGACATCAAGCGCATGCTGGCCTATTCTTCCATTGCCCACGCGGGCTACATTCTGGTGGGCGTGGTGGCGCTGACCGAACTGGGCATCACGGGGGTGGTGTTTTACCTCGGCGTGTATTTGCTCAGCAACCTGACCGCTTTCGGCGTGGTAGCCATGGTTGAAAAGGCCGACGGCACCAACGAAATTGCCGATTACGCCGGGCTGGGCAAGCGCGCGCCGTGGCTGGCGCTGGCGCTGATGTTTGCGCTGCTTTCGCTTTCCGGCACGCCGCCTTTCGGCGGCTTTGTGGGGAAGGCGTGGCTGTTCGGCGCGGCCGTGAAAGCCAACCTGGTGTGGCTGGCCATCGTGGGTGTGCTCAACTCGGTGGTGGCGATGTACTACTACCTGGTGGTGCTCAAGGTGGCGTATTTTGACCCGCCCAGGAGTGAAAACAAAATTGCAGTGAGCACTTCTTACACCGTGGGGCTGACGGTGCTGGCGGCGGCCGTGCTGCTGGTGGGCATTGCTTTTGCCCCGTGGTTTGCCTGGGCACACCAGGCGGCGGCCGTGCTGTTCTGACATGGGGAGTTTGGGCAACTGAAACGAAACTTTGGCTGCCGCCTTTTGCAAGAAACAAACCGCAGATTTCACAGATGATGCGTAATTACCTACCCAAATCGTAGGGCGGGCAATGCCGGGCGTGTTTTCACACCGCGTTTTCCTTTGGCACTGCCCTGTGTTGCATGAACCCCACCCCCGTCCCCTCCCCGCTTGCGGGGAGGGGAGCCAGGGGAGGGGTATGACAAAAGCGCAGTACATCAAGAGGCAAGGAGAGCACAACAGCGTAGGCAGTTACGATGATGCAGAAAAAATCTGCGCCCATCTGCGGCATTTGCGGTTTGGTGAGTTTCCCGGGCGTTTTGGCGGTTCCTGATGCCGCAATGGTTGACGGCACCTTAAGCCTCATGTTACAATGCGGCCGCTATGGATGAATTCCAACGGCAGAAATTTGCCCGTCAAAAGGTGTTCAACCTCGCCCTGGCGTCGGTGATGGCGCAGGTGGGGCTGTGGACGGTGGTGGTGCTGGGCGTGGCGCTCTGGATAGGCCTTTCCCTTGACGCCCATTACGGCACCCGCCCGCTGTGGACAATTGTGCTGGTGGTGCTGAGCGTGCCCCTGACCATCGGCGGGATGGTGTGGATGGTGCGCCGCGCCGGCCGCCGCCTGGAAAACCCGCCGCCTTCCGAGGGCGAACCCCGGCAATAGTCACGCCGCGCAGGCCCCGGGCCGCGCGAGTTATCTTGGAGGAAGAATTCATGGCTGACCCCAAGAAGGACCCTGGGACCAGGAAAAAAGGCAACTTGCGCAAGGAATTCGGCATCGTTTTGCTGAGCACGGGGGTATTGGGCGCACTGGGGTGGCACTTTTTCCCGCCGGTGATGCCCCATGTGCAACTTCCCTCTGAACCGGTAGTGGCGCACCCGCTCAGCCTGCCCGTGCTGGGCGATGTGTACCTCACCAACACGCTGGTGGCCATGCTGTTGATGGACCTGGTGGTGCTGGCGTTGGTGTATGCCGTCCAGAAAGCCGCCAAAAGCGGCGACCTGGTGCCCCGCGGCATCAGCGGCGCTTTTGAAGCCCTGCTGGAAGCCATGTATAACCTGACCGAAAGCACGGCCGGCAAGTGGACGGCGGATATTTTCCCCTATTTCGCCACTTTCTTCATTCTGGTGCTGATTGCCAACTACATGGAACTGCTGCCGGGTGTGGATAGCATCGGCTGGCTGGTGCCCGCCGAGCACAGCGGTCATGCCGCCAAAGGCATCTTCCTGCTGAAGCAGGCGGGGGAATACACCGTCGTGCCGTGGGTGCGCGTGCTTTCCACCGACCTGAACTTCACTGCCGGGCTGGCGCTGGTTTCGGTGTTCATGACGCAGGTCATCGGCGTCAAAGCGCTGGGCCTGCCCTACTTCGGCAAGTTCTTCAACATCAAAGCCGTTTTCACCGTCAAGCCGCGCTGGATGGGCTTCATTGACTTCCTGGTGAGCATTCTGGAAATCATCTCCGAAGTGGCGAAAATCATCTCGTTCTCTTTCCGGTTGTTCGGCAACCTGTTTGCCGGTTCGGTGATGCTCTTTGTGATTGGCTTCCTGGTGCCCATCTGGTTCCAGAGCGCCGTGCTGCTGTTGGAAGCCTTTGTGGGCGTGATTCAGGCGCTGGTGTTTGGTATGCTGACCCTGATGTTCATGTCGCTGGCGACCCACCCGCACGGCGGCGAACACGAAGAAGCCCACGCATAAGCCGTGTTTTTGGCGGCCTGGCCGCCTTCAAAAATTCGTCACAAATCCTATCTACGGAGGTCGAGGGTAACGATGGAACAAGCAATTGTGCAAGCCGCGAAACTTATCGGTGCCGGCCTGGCGATGATTGGCGCCCTGGGCGGCGGGATTGGTATCGGCCTTTCGGCGCAGGGCGCGGTGCAGGGCATTGCCCGCAACCCCGATGCTGCCGGTCAGGTGCAGACCAACATGATTTTGGGTATCGCCTTCTCTGAGGCCGTTGCAATTTACTGTCTGGTGATTGCCCTGCTCATCCTGTTCGTGTAACGCTGATTCCAGCCCCCATCGGGAAGGAGGCTCGCCTTGGAACTCTTAGGGAAACTGGGCATTTCGCTGGGCTATCTCATCGTCCAGATTCTGAACTTTATCATTATGTTCTGGGTGCTCAAGAAATTCGCCTACCCGGCGGTCTTGGGCATGCTGGAAAAGCGGCGCGAAATCATCGCCAAAGGGCTGGAAGATGCTCGTGTGGCGGCTGAAGCGCGGGCCAACGCCGAGAAGGAAGCCGAGAAGATCCTGGCCGAAGCGCGCGCCAAAGCCAGCCAGATTGTGCGGGAAGCCAGCGAGCGCGCCGAAGCCGTGGGGCGTGAACTCAAGGCCGAGGCGGAAGCCGAAGCCGCGAAGGTGCGCGAAGAAGCGGTGGCTTCTGCCCAGGCCGAACGCGAGCGCATTCTGCGCGAACTGCGCGGCCAGGTGGCCGTGCTGGCTATTGCCGCGGCGCAAAAACTCATCGGCACCGCGCTGGACGAGCAGCGCCAGCGCGCCTTGCTGGACGAATTCTTCTCGGGCATCAAGGGCGGCAAAGTGACCGTGCTGGACGACCTGGGTACGGTAGAAGAAGCCCCGGCTGCCGAGGTGGTCAGCGCGCTGCCCCTGACCGAAGCAGAGCAGGAAACCATCAGGCAGGCCATTCTCGCCAAAGTTGGGAAGGT
>Ga0256829_1001842_pt1 | contig 16622 bp, 14 predicted proteins | sample 131447metaG_FD_185979 | JGI IMG/M metagenome (GOLD analysis project Ga0256829, IMG submission 185979) | Hydrothermal vent microbial communities from Lau Basin, Pacific Ocean - 131-447 | ecosystem: Environmental > Aquatic > Marine > Hydrothermal vents | place: Pacific Ocean: Lau Basin | collected...
GCAACGACCAGAAGACCTAGAAACTTTAACCTACTCTCAAATCCCCATTTGATATAATAGACTTAGGTTAAAGCCCATATATGTGGGCTTTGTGGCTATATATACGCTAAAAAACCATAAAGGTTTGCTCTTGTTGAGCTACCTTTTCTTCTGGTTTTTCTCGGTAATTCTCTATGGTTATCATGTTACTATACTGACTTTCGGTTATTTTTATGATTCTTATTGAGCCATTATGCGGTGCTTGTGCTTCTATTTTCTTCTCGTATTTCTCCGCTATAGACAAACTTCTGCAAAATCGTATATAGATAGAGTACTGAAACATGATAAACCCATGACCTAACAAGTCGGCTCTAAACTTACGATATTTATCTAAATCTTTCTTCGTTTTCGTAGAGATGTCAAACATTACAAATAAAACCATTTTTCTGTACCCACTTATTGCCCCATTTATATTTCTCATTTCTTTATCAAGAAAAACAGCTCTATGTCTTCTCTCTTGCCCAAACAGTAAGATTGGTATGACGAGACAATGCTTTTTATGGCATCACTCAATAATATATTTTTACCATGATGGCTTTTAACTTTACAGTAGAGTAAAGCTATCAACTCCTGCTTTCTTTGTGACGATAGTACAGATGTGCGACTTATATTGTTTAGCACATACCTATCTACTATGGGTCGAAAAGGTTCTAGTAAATCATCTGCTAAATTATATGCATTAAGTTCACTAGAGTGCCACATACCAAAAGATGGATTAAGTCCAAAGGCTACTATATGTCTAATGATAGAGCTTCTTATTATGCTATAGCCATAATTTAAAGCTATATTCCTAGCATCTTCTTCATCTTTTCTGCAAAATCCTTTGCCAAACATAGCCTTAAAGTAGTAAGCAGCTGCTATAGCTTCTATATTGCCTCTATCTGCTGATTGTACTCTTTTTATGAGTCTGTAGAGGTACTCATCGTCTTTTATGGTGTTTAGGACATCTGCTTGATTGAGTACTTTAGAGATAACTACTTCTTTCCAAAGACGGTTTAGCCTAGGTTTACTTGTGCTTATCTGGGCTTTTTGTATTTTGCTTGTTCGACTGTTTTTGTAAAGTCCAGTACAGATGGCAGAGGGTATGTATTGGTCATCTACGAAGACTACAGATATATTGGCTTTAGCCATGTTTGAGAGTAGTGATGAGGTAATGGTAGTTTGTTGATTTTCGACTATGAGTATGTCTATATCATCAAGCGATACTAACGTAGTAGCCATTTCATTTTTTACAGACATAGAGTTATTTTTGTAGCTTAAATAGGCTTTATTTTTTATGAATATTTGTTTAAAAGACATAGTAGGTATCCCGAATTAGAGTATAAAACTCGTGAGGCTCGGGAAAACGCCTCTTGCTTTAACCAAAGCTATCAAATCCCCATTTGACATGAGATTATTATAGTAATATTTACTTTTCATTTTGCTTATCCTTTGTGATATTACCGAAGAAATCTATTTTTACTTTTACTATAACTTTTGTTTTACTTGGAGTTACAGTATCTTCTAGAAATTGATTTTTAACTCCTTTTTTATTAATCTTAATAAATGTATTCAAATTAATATTCTTAATAGTCAATTTGTTACTAGCTCCTGTTTGTGTAGATGATACATTACCACCACCATTAAAGATATAATATTTTTCTGTGAAATCTTTAGTGTTTAGCACCCTAATAATATCATTTTTATACAAAGTCAAACTAGGCTTCTTGTCATCAAAAATATTTTTATACTTCTCGTTAATTTTAGTTTTTATGTGCGGATTGCTTATAGAGCTAAAATATTTTAACCCCACAACTTGGTTTTGTTTTGGGTGAGCATATAGCTCCACACAAAGCGTACTCTCATTCTCTTTTACAACAAAAGGTTCTTTCGTTTTTATCGCTTGTTTGAAGTTGTCAAGTGATAGTCTCTCAATGCTTTTATCATCTCTTCGTGAAAAGAGTATGCTATCTGCTGATGTTTTTGATATTTTAACTTTATGCAGTTTAACACTCTTTACTATTTGTCTCTTTCCATTTTTAACACTAAAACTACACGTTAACGATTCAAGTTCTCTAGATAGAGATTTACTTTCATCTTGAAAAGGTTGCATCTCTACTTTAATAATCTCATTGACCTCTTTATGCTGTTTACCTGTTTTTATCGTTTTCTTTTTCTTTTCTATCTCCTTGTCTATAGCGTCTATCTTGTTTCTTAAATTTAATAGTTCATCGGCATATATCTCTATGGCACCTATAATGTTTTGTTGTTTTTCAGGGTTAAGTCTTTCTTGAATTGAAGCTATCTCTTTTCTAACCTCATCATCATTTCTAGGCTTAGGAAAACCTCCTACATTTTTAATGAGCAATGATGTATCAATAGCCACCTTTTCCATCTCAGCCAATATCTCTTTATTTTCATCTTTTGGGTCTTTGGTCACATATAGCTTTAAGTTACCGTCTTTAAAACCCTTCATATTGGTTTTTCTTTTGTTATATGGACAGACATATAGTGAGTTTGTTTCGTATTTTTCAACCAATTCTTTGAGATGTTCTACAACATTTTTTCCGCTACTAGAGATAGGTATATTAGAAGCTAACTTATCTTTGACTGCTTTAGTTTTAAACTTGTTTTCATTTTTCTTAAAATGGTTATGAAGTGCTTGTGTAGCAGATGATGAACACAGAGCTATAGTAAAGGCATCTAGTGTGTGGTGGTAGTTTGTATTTCTGTCTTTTTTATCTTCTTCATTTTTAGGCATAACGGTATGTATGCCCCACATATATTTTAGTTCACTTATGGCCTTACCAGAGACACTCATGATGTGGCTTTCTCCGCCTTTGTTGTGTGCATTTGTATTTGGGTAGAGGTAATGGTTAAGGTATTTAGCTATGCTTCTAGTAGCAGAACGTGTATCATTCAAGTAGCTATCTTGCCAATTTTCTTTTGCCATAGCACTATTGATAGTATCTTCATCTGTGAGCCATTTATATTTAGGATTTTTAGGGTGAAGTTGTATGCGTCCTTTAAAGTTCTCCCACTCTCCTATAGATTTTAGGTAGGCTATGGGGTTTTGTGAATCTTTGTTTTGGTTGCATTTTTTGTGTACTAAAATTTTGTTTTTTTGAGAGTTAATCCATATAACAGAACGAGGTATGAAATGTTCTATTTCAGTCATGGTCTCATCAAATGCTTCATCTCTAGTTAAGTTCTTATCGCAATATAGACATTTACACTCTTGCTCCTTAAATAATTTAGCTCTTTCTATATTTTTATGAGTTTCTTTTATGTCGTTTGCTTTTAGAAATTTTTCTGCTTCTTTATTTTTTTTATTATAGTCAGTTTGATTTTTAGTTATATTTTCTGTTTCTTTTTTAGAGTTTAACTCTCGGGCTGTCTCTATGCGTATTTCATCTATCTTGCCATATTTTTTTATAAGTTCATTGATGAGCTTTCGCAATACACCTATTACCCTTTTTACCTTTGGAGACATCATAGGCTGATAAAAAAGATGCCTTGTATCAAAATAAGTAATATTCTCTTTAAGCCATGCAATATCTGCCTCACTTGGTTCAAGAGGTGGTAAGTAGTCATAGCTAGGCATATCAAGATATTTACTGTTGTAACCTAATTTTTCCAATGCTTCAGAATGTATTAGTTCTTTTTCATGCATCAATTCTAAAACTTCATTGGCAAATTTTAGAGAAAATCGACCAAAGCCATCCATATGTGTTAGTTTAGCTACATCTTCTACAAAAGAGTCATCTACCGATACATTATATGTATGAACAATCTTATTTATATGTTCCACACGAGAACTATAATTCTTGTAATAGTACAACTCCAATAATACATCATTGTAAAATTCATTTTGAGTATCTTTAAAATCTATGTTGTACTTATTGAGAACATTCAACATTGCTCTATAGGCTTGGATATTGAGTACTAGAAGTTCTTTATCATCTTTCGTATGTATAGTGATATTTTTAAAACCTGCATTTTTATAAATATTTTTGTTATTAATCTTATCGGCATCAGGAGTATTGAGCCAAAAATTAACAACTTCGTTCTTTTCATCTTTTGTAAAATGTTTAACTTCTCCATTTTTATCTACTGCTTCATAGTTATCTATATTTTGCCTAAGAGTTAACTCTACATTACAAACATTTGCCAAAGGCATTCTTTTTTCTTTACCTTTGGGGTTAAACTCATCATAAAATGAACAAAATTCTACCATTCCCTCAAAGCTTTTAAGTGGTCGTTGATAAAAGGCATTATACTTACCCTCTAGCACTTCAGATATAAAGGCTTCACAAATCTCAATACTGGAAAATATCTCTTTGTTGGTAGATTGAGACTGTACTAATTTTTTAAACTCCTCCTTGTGCATATCTCTATCTAGTGAATTTCTATAATCACCTTTTTTATTTCTAATAGCTACATTTTGATACTTCTCTTCTAGTTCTTTTCTACGAGAAGTCAAAACCATTGAAGGTAGTGCATGCTTATTGGCTTTGTATTCATCTCTATTTTTTTGTATGAGTCCGTTTAGTTTTTCGTCTTCTTTTTTCTTGTCTTTATTGGTCTCTGTCTCTTCTTCAACCAAAGCAAACATATTTGTATATCCTCTATCGGTAAGTATGGAGTAAGTAGCTAATGCAAATTCATCTTTGTTTAGCCTCTTGTCAAAAACTGCATTTTCTCTAAGAGTATAGACATCACTAGATTTCAATTTAAAATTTTCTATATATTTTGTGGGGTCATCAATAAAAGAACTATCGGCTATACCATAATCGACAAATATACGCCTCACATTTTTATTTCTAGTACTTTTTCTACTGTGTAACCGTCTAGCTCCTCTGGCTTTTCTTCTGTCTTCTGCCGTATTTGGTTCTGAAAAAATAATACTATTACTCGCTAACTCTTCAAATACTATTTGACCATTTTGCTCACCTAAATTTAAAAGTGAAAAACCTACACTATTGGAACCTATATCCAGACCTAAGACTTTTTTATTATTTACTTTAGACATTATTTCTCCTAAATATATTTATTGAATAACTATACCATAACTAGCCTACACACTTTTAAAAAACTTAAGATATAATATTTAAATATAAAATACGGAGAAAATAAATGAAAAAAATATTAACTAGTTTGGTTACAGTTGCTACCATGGCTACTGTTTCAAATGCGGATTTAGCAAGAGTTGAGATGGGTATGGGAGTGTTTTCGCAGACACCAACAGGCACAATCTCATACAGTGACTTAGGATTAACAGGTACTTACGCATCAAACAAAAACAAAACAAACAATATGTATGTGTGGCTACTAATAAAGCATCCAGTTCCTGCTTTGCCAAATCTTAGACTAGAATACACAAGCATATCAGATAGTGGGCCAATTAGTGGCAATTTTGGAGATTTCTCCATTACTACAGGAAGTACAAGTGCTGCAAATATAACTATGGGTCAATTTGATATTATTCCTTATTATAATATTTTAGATAATACCTTTTGGGCAACTCTTGATTTAGGGCTTGATATAAAAATAGCACAAACAGACTACAGCATCTCTCCTATAACAAATCTTACAGGTACACCAAAAAGTTTATTGTTACCAGTTCCTTTACTTTATGCGAGAGCTAGAAGCGAAGTTCCTGCTACAAACATAGCTTTTGAAAGTGATGTAAAATTTATAACTTATGGAAAGTCTACCATATATGACATTCGTGTAAAAGCTGATTATACTTTAGATTTTATACCTGTTATTCAACCTGCACTAGAGGTAGGTTACAGAATTCAGAAATTTGACTTAACAAGTAGCGATTCAAAATCAAAAATGAATTTAGACTTTTCGGGTATATATGTAGGTTTAATGGCTCGTTTTTAATCTTATTGTTATAAGTTTGTGTAAATACAAATTAGTTTTGTATTTACAACAATCATCTAAAGTTCCAACATACGCTCCAAAGCCATATTGGCATATTTTCTAACTTCCTCATCTACTATTATCTCATTGATAGGCTTATTGTCTTCTATAGATTTTAATGTGTTGTAGAGGTCTTCTAGCGTTGTCTCATTCATAGTAGGGCACTCTGGTTTTGTCGAAGAAAGCACATAAGTATTTTCTTTACGCATACGATTTACTAAATTGTACTCTGTACCTATGGCTACTTTTTGTTCTTTGTCTAGGTCGTTTACATACTTTATAAGCTGTGACGTTGAGCCTGAAAAGTCTGCTGCACGAACCACTTCTGGGTCACACTCTGGGTGTACCGCTATTTTTATGTCTGGAAATTTATTACGGTAAAACTCTATGTCATCAACTGTAAAAAGCTGGTGTACTGAACAAAATCCGTTAAAGCATACAATATCTGCGTCTTTTGGGTCACACCCTTTACCATCTTTTTCAACGCCAATAACACAAGACTTTAAACCCATTTGTATAGCAAAATTTTGACCCAAACATCTATCTGGTACAAAAAGTATTTTTTTACCTGTTTCAAGTCCTTTTTCTATAATCTTAAAAGCATTTGAAGAGGTACAAACATAGCCACCCATCTCTCCTACTTTTGCTTTAACGGAAGCATCAGAATTTATGTAGGTAATAGGTAAAATATCTTCTCTTTTTATGCCACGTTCCACCATATACTCCACAGACTCCTCAAAGTAAGAGCCGTCCATCATACGTGCCATAGCACAACAAGCTATTTTTGGCATAAGTACACGCTTTTGTGGGTCTATAATTTTAACAGATTGACCCATAAAGCCTACACCACAAAAAACTACCCATTTATTGTCATTGGCTTGACAACGTCGTGCTAATTCTAAAGAGTCCCCTGTAATATCTGCCATTTCAAATACTTCATCTCGTTGGTAATAGTGTGCTACTACTGTGACATCTAACTCTTTTTTTAGTCTATTAATCTCAGATTTATAATCAATCATATATACCTTTCTTGTGCTTATTGGTGGTAAATTGTATGGATTTTAGCAAAATTCGGCTAAAATTGTACTATAAATAAAAAATGTGGACTTACTATGGACTTATTATCAAATCAAAACTTTTTACTTTATCTTACTGCGTATCTTGTAGCAGGTATTCCTTTTGGCTACTTATTGGCAAAACAATTCGCAGGAGTAGATATTAAATCGGCTGGTTCAGGAAACATAGGTGCTACAAATGTACTTCGTGTCGTAAAAGAAAAAGACCCAAAACTTGCAAAAAAACTAGGAGCTACTACACTTTTTTTAGATGCCATTAAAGGCGTAGTAGTTATCGTAGTAGCAAAAATGCTAGGCTCTCCAGAGGGTGTGCTTTGGACTATCGCGGTACTTGCTGTTATGGGGCATTGTTTTTCTGCATTTTTAGCATTTGAAGGGGGCAAGGGAGTAGCTACTGGGTTTGGAGTACTTGCTATTATGATGCCTATTCCTGCTCTTGTAGCCATAGTGGTTTGGGGTGTGGCCGCTAAAGGTCTTAAGATATCTTCTGTCTCTTCTCTTATCGCATTAATTGCATTAATCATAACTTCATATATAGTTTACCCCATTGTTCCTGGCATTGGTTCGCATGCTCCTATTTGGATTATTTCACTCATAATATTTTACAAACACATACCAAATATAGTTAGACTATTTAAAAAAGAAGAGGTAAAGGTATAGACATGACAATTCATATTGAAGAATTAACTTTTGACGTAATCGTAGGACTATTAGAACATGAAAGAAGCAGACCTCAACGTGTCATAATTAATATTGATGCATCGTACGAATATAGCGAAAGTAATTTTATAGACTACGCGATAATGGTACTTTTGGTACAAAAAAAACTTAAAGTAGAGTGTTATGAACTTTTAGAAGATGCACTAATTGGATTAAAAGAAACTCTAGTGAAAACCTATCCAAACATACAAAAATTACATATTAAAATATCTAAACCAGACATATTAACAGAATGCTCTGTTGGCTTAAGCAATACTTGGAATTTCTAAAAATTTTTCAGAATGTTCTTTTTTTATGCTATACTATTAAATAAATCTTAAAAAGGCTCAGACAATGAGAATATTAATTATGGAAAAGGAAGTTGAAGTTGCCAAATCGCTTTCTGACACGTTAATCGAAAATGGTTATCAGGTTGATGTCTCTGAAAATCTTGGAGATACTAAGTATTATCTTGATATTAGAAATTACGATTTAGTCTTACTCTCATGGCCACAAGATGTAGAAAATAGTGTTGATTTTATAGCAACAATAAAAACAAATGCAAGCAAAACTTCTGTCATAGTTGTCTCCGAACGAGAAGACAAAGAGAGTGAAATTCATGCTTTACGTTCTGGTGCCGATGACTTCATACGAAAACCTATAGATACAGATATTTTACTTGTCCGAATGGAAGCAAAACTACGTTTTGGTGTTTCAAATATTATAGAGATAGAAGATCTCATCATAAACCCAGAAGAAGAGAAGATTATCTATAAAGAAGAGGAGATAGAACTCAAAGGTAAGCCTTTTGAAGTACTTACCCATCTTGCTATGCATAAAGACCAAATTGTTTCTAAAGAACAACTTCTTGATGCTATATGGGAAGAACCAGAGCTAGTCACTCCAAATGTTATAGAAGTTGCCATTAACCAAATACGTCAAAAAATGGATAAACCACTAGACATAACTACCATAGAGACCGTTAGAAGACGTGGGTATCGCTTCTGCTTTCCTAAAAAAATCTCCTAATTAGAGAACTTTTTTTCTCTCTTTTGGAGAATTTCTTCATATATATTCTTTTATCAAATTTTTAAATAAACCATAAGCTATGATGAGTTATAACTCGTATAAATAAACGTAGGTTGAAAACAACCTATAAAGGCAACAAAATGGCATTAGTAATAACTGACGAATGTATAGCGTGTGACGCATGTAGAGAAGAGTGTCCAAATGAAGCGATTGAAGAAAATGACCCAATATATTTGATAGACCCAGATATGTGTACGGAATGTGTTGGACATTTTGATGAACCACAATGTATAGCTGTTTGCCCTGTAGATTGCATTATCTCCGATCCTGATAATGTTGAAAATGTAGAAGAATTGATGTTTAAATACAATAAACTACAAGAAGAGTTAGAGTCTTAAGATGGCAAAAAGAACTGCTATCATTGATATCGGTTCAAACTCGGCCAGACTTGTTATCTTTGAAAAGACAAGTCGTTATGGCTTTCATCTTATCTGCGAACAAAAATCAAAAGTACGTATAGGCGAAGGTGCCTATAGTAAAAAAGGCTATCTTCAGCCAATTGGTATTACTCGTGCTTTTTTAGCCCTCAAATCTTTTTTGCATACTATTGAAAAATATCAAGCACACAAAACATTATGTGTTGCTACATCTGCCTTACGAGATGCACCAAATGGTGAAGAATTTACAAAATGGATATACAAAGAACTAGGACTCTCAATCAAAATTATAGATGGCTCACAAGAGGCTATATTTGGTGCTATAGCTGCGTATAATCTACTTCCTATCACAGATGGTATTACTGTTGATATTGGAGGAGGCTCATCTGATATGACACTTATTATAAATAGTAAAATTATTGAGAGTCACTCGCTAGATATAGGTACCGTAAGAATTAAAGAACTCTTTTTTGATAAATACGATACAAAAGAGGCACATAGAAAATCTATCTTATTTATACACTCCCAATTGAGACTTTTACCTACACATTTTAAACATGCACTTGCTATAGGCATAGGTGGTACTGCTAGAACACTCTCAAAAGCCATAATGAAGCGTTCAAGTCACCCTTTAGATAAACTTCATGCATTTACCTATGATGTTAAATCACAAGAAGACTACCTAAAATCAATTCCTCTTTCTTCAACAAAGAACCTCAAGCACCTCAAGATAAAGAAGAATAGACATGACACTATAAGAGAAGGTACAATTATTTTCAATGAAATAATTTCTCACATCAAAGCGGAGAAAATTATCTCTTCGTCTGTAGGGGTTAGAGAAGGTGTCTTCTTGAAACAACTTTTATTTAACGAAAAATGGATATTTCCAAAAAATATAAATCCTAGCATACTTTCTATACTTGACAGATTTAAACCATTAGTCACAATAGATAAAAAACGTAAAATGAAATTAAAAATTGCTAAAAGTTTATACAGTATCTTGCAGACTCAAATAAGAGATGATTTTAAATATATGAACGAAATTCAATACGCTTTAAATCTATCTAATATAGGAAAAACGCTTAATATCTACAAGGCACATCAGCATGCATTCTATATAGCCATACAAGAGTTAAATTATGGCTTTACTCACAAAGAGATTGTACTAATCTCGCTATTGCTTCGTATGCATGGCAAAGAACTATTACATAAGCCTCTATATAGGCACTACAAAAGTCTTTTACCCAAAAAACAGTCTGTTCTATGGTTAAGTTTTATATATACTCTTACAGTCTTTTTGCACGAAGCATCTAATGAAGCAAATATACATTTTACATTTAAAAATCTTACATTAACCATACACTCCAACAAGCCACTTTACCTTGCTAGAGAAAAAATACAATCATTGGAAAAACCTATTCCATTTAAAATCATTATAGTAGATGAACACAAACACCCTAAAATAAAATTCTAGAATGTAGACCCCATAGAGAACTCAAATACCGCGGTATTATCTCCAGTCTTTTTGTCTAGTGGATAAGCAAAAATAAGGTTTATGAGACCAAAAGCAGATTGCCACTCAACAACTGCACCTGTTGATGACCTAGAGACGCTACTAATAGCTATATTACTTTCTCCATCAAGACTTACTGTACCGTAATCATAAAAGAATGCTAGACGCATTTTAGCGGCTTCGGAGAGAGGAATACTAGCCTCTATACTGCTAGACATACGTTTTGTACCACCAACGAGTTCGCCTGTGGTCAAAGACGGAGAAAGAGAGTAAGGGTTAAACCCTCTTACTGAACCCATACCACCCATAAATAGTTTTTCAGCAACTGGTATTTTTTCTCCGCCATTACGGTTTATCAATGTAAATCTACCTTTTGCACGTAATATAAGGTCATAATCTATCAAATCATTCAAACCATAATAAAAACCAAGCCTACCAGAAGTTTTTACATAGTTTCCATACCCCTTAGGAAAAAGTGTCAAGTTAGCATCACTACCAGACAAGCTAGCATACTCTAGGCTAAGCGATGCCTTCATACCCTCTCTAGGAACATAGAAATCATCTGTATTATCGTAATTTAGACTTGCAAAAGTTGAAGTCTTTTTGTATTTATCATTATATAAAAAACTTTGGAAAACGGTTGTTGCACTGCTACTGTTTATAGTAGATTGATTATCTACATATCCCACGCCTACAGACGCATGAAAATACCTATAAAATTCTCTACCAACAGAAAGTGATCCTCCTAGTTGGTCTTGTGTATAGTCTATATATTGATAATTTCTCTTATATACACTAAACGACATACTATACATACTGTCCCATACTTTTGGGTTTACGAAAGATAGATTGAAATTTGTTGAAATTTTTGAAATCTCAAATCCTAATGTGCTGTTAAGTCCTGAACCAAAAAGATTTTTGTCTGAAACGGATGCATTTACCATAAGACCTTCATAAGAACCATACCCACCACCTGCGGAGATAGTACCTGTTGATGCCTCTTTTACCTTAACAAGGAGATTGATTTTATCTTCTGATATTCTTTGGCTCTGAATATCTACTTTTTCAAAAAATCCAGTACGACCCAAAGCAGATTTAGAATCTTTCAAGTCTCTAGCATTAAACTTATCTCCTGGTGCTAGGTAGATATATCTACGTATCACTCTATCTTTTGTTACATCATTTCCAGAGATAATGACATCATTTATGGTAACTGGGTCTCCTGGCTGGATAATATAATTTAAATTAATAATTTTAGCATTAGGATTTTTATTCATTTGTGGTAAAACATGGACGTATGCAAAACCAAAGTTTCCTACCGCTTCTTCAAGGTTTTGCATATCTTTACGCATACGTTTAATATTGAAAACTTTACCCTCTTTAAGTACTAGTTTATTTCTTAGGTCTTTTGTATTTAGCCCATTGATATTTTGAGTAATGGAGATTTTTCCTACAGTATATTGTACTCCCTCTGCTATTTGATAGTCCACCTCTGCGTTATACGAAGCAAAATCAACACGCATAAGAGGTTTACTTACTTGTGCGTCTAAGTATCCTTGTTTCATATAAGCATTTTTTATTCTTCGTGCATCATACTCCAATTGACTTACTGCGGCCTCGCCATTGTTTCTCCATGGTATCCAGCCTAGTATATCTTTTTCTTTGTTTGCAAGGTCTGCTTGAATGTCACTCTTGTCGAGTTTCCTAGCTCCCACAAAGTTCATTTTTTTAATGATAATTTTTTCACCCTTATTGACATCAAAGGTGATGGCTATACTACTCTCTCCAATCCTAGTTGTATTTACATCAACAACTGTGTCATAATAGCCTTTAGCTTCTATTTTTCTGATCAACATTTTTGTTGCTTTTTTAATGCGTATAGTGTCATAAAGGTCGCCTTTTTTAACACCTATACCAGCAAGAAGCTTTTTGCCATCATCTCCAGAACCATACCCTTGAATATCTACATTGGCAATAGCTAGTTTTTCTTTAAAATGATATATAAGTGTACCGCCATTTTGGTCAACCCATACATCTTTAAAATACCCTTGAGAGAAAAAGTTTTTTATAGATTCATTAACCATCTCTGCATTAATCTCATCACCAATATGTACTCCAGAAATTTCTTTTGCACTATTGTTTGAAAGGTGTGAAAGCCCTGCAAATTTAATATATGTAACTTTCTGTGCCAAAAGGAACGAGCCTACAAGCATCCAAACAAGTGCTATCTTTTTTATCATTATAAAACCTTCGTATAATTTGCCAATATTTTAGCTTTATTTCGATAAGAATCTCATAATAAACAAAAAAATGAACGAAATGATGATATACTATTCTAAAAATTGGTAGGTACTATATGTCAATAATCAAAGTAGGTTTTGTAGGTTTAGGGCTTATGGGTGGCTCATTAAGCATAGCGTTAAAGAAACTTTCTAAAGCATATTATTTTATTGGCTTAGACCACAACGACAAACACTGTACTCAAGCACTAGAGTTAGGTTTAGTAGATGAAATAGTTGACTCTTTAGATATGCTAAAAAAGTGCGATATAATTTTTCTTAGCATTCCTGTAGACGGTATTATTTCTGTAGTGCAAAATCTAGGCACACTACACCCAAAATGTACAGTCATAGATTTAGGAAGCACTAAAGAGAAAATTTCAATATCTATACCATCTAATATACGACAAAATTTTGTCACCGCACACCCCATGACTGGCACTGAAAAGTTTGGACCTAGTGCTGCCATAGATAACCTCTACAAAGAAAAGGTTGTAGTCTTGTGCGATTTAGAAAAAAGTGGCAAGCACCAAGAAGATGTAGCAAAATCACTCTTTGATGCCATAGGTATGCAGATTGTATGTATGGACGCCAAAGAGCATGACAGACATGCTGCATTTATATCTCATATGCCCCATGCTCTATCTTACGCACTAGCCAATGCTGTCTTGCAACAAGAAGCATCTAAAAGTATTATTGCCCTAGCAGGTGGAGGCTTTAAAGACATGAGTCGCATAGCCAAATCTTCTCCAAATATGTGGGAAGACATTTTTAGACAAAACAAAACAAATACACTAGAGGCTATAAGAAGTTTTCAAACAGAACTAAAAAAATGTGAAAAGATGGTAGAAGATGAAGAGTGGACAGAACTAAACAAATGGATGAGCAGTGCCAACAAACTTCATGATATTTTGTAAAAGATTATCTCTTTTTCAAAAGATGCAAAAACTCGCCACGATTACTGTATCCTACAAACTTATGTCTTATAGCTTCATTTTTTGAATTTACAATGTAAATAATGGGTGTAAAGCGTGTATTGGCAAATTGTTTTGGGTAGCTATCTTTGTCAAGATTTAGCATAATGGGAACATATTTAGATTTAATCTTAGCATCAATGTCATCTTGTGAAAGTATGCGATTTTCCAGTTTTCTACACCACGGACAGTATGAAGTGGTCATAAATATAAGTAACTCTTTACCCTCTTTTTTAGCTCTCTTAAGAGCTGTTTTGTAGTTAGTTTCATATCCCATGATACTTGCGAAAGTCTCATGAGTTACTGACTTTTTACCTTTAGATAATTTTTTATTATCCTCTATGTATTGAAGCTTGAATTTCTCTAACATCTCTTCAGTTGCATCGGAGAGTTGCTCATCTACATCTTCTTCATTTTTAAAATCTGGAGATATGAGTCTGCTATCTTCATATGTAGAACCAAAAACACGTTGAGTAGCTCCATCTCGAAGTACATACTCACCTAACTCTAGCTTAACCTCTAAGCCTACCGTATCTCCTAACGATACATCTCTCACAACAAAAGCAAGCACACGAGAAGGGTGTCCTTTTATGCTAACCCCTATCTCTTGAGACATACTCTTCATAAGAGCTTTAATATCTGCACTATATTTAGCAGTTTTAGGTGACATATTTGCCACGATAGGGTCATAGTTGTCCACACCTGTAAGCACATAAAAACTTTGTGCGTAAATGGTAGCGGTTGCCAACAGACTTAGTAGTAATTTCATAATTATCCCTGCGTAAATCAATAACCATAGTGTAGCTTAATTACCCTGAATTAACTAAAGTTCTAAAATCTACAAAAAACGCTCCACCATCTCTTTTAGTTCCTTTTTATCTATTTGTACTGATGAGTCACCGTTTTTCTTTGCATATAGTTTTCTTACCATCTTTTCTATATTTTCATCTTCTCCCATGTGTCCATATAGTACTTTAAGAGCTTCACCCTCTTTGTATGGTTTTTGTTTTTTTGAAGGTATAAAACGTGCTAGGTACATAGTTAATACACCAACTAAAAATGCCAGTATAAGCATCCACCATGATACTGTTTTTACCTCTACTTTTTTCTCTATTACCACCTCTTTGGGTGAGTTTGTTTGAGTTAGTTTGGTGTGGACTATACCACTTTTAGGAGTGGCTACTGTTGCATTTGCACTTTTTACACTACTCTTAACATTTACATTATATGCTGGTACAACCAGAGATTTAACGGTATTTGTTTTAGTGTCAAGCATACTAAAACTACGCTTAGGAATGTGAAAATTGGCATCTGCTATAAATGCAAAACTTTTTGTATAAGTGCTATATAGTTCGCCTCCCACTACTTTGGTATCTACTTTGGCTTCATCGCTATATATAGTAACACCATCTATGTCATACTTCGGAAACTCAAAACCATCTAGGTTTCCTTTGCCCTCTATCTTTACTGTTAAGTTTACAGGTTTATTGGCTTTTATCTCTTTGGCATCTATATTTGATGTAACTTTAAAATCACCTATAAGGTCTGCATCTTTTGTTTGCGGTAGCACTTCTATATTAAGTTTATTGGACATTGTTTGGTACCATTTGGTAGCAAAAGTCATACCAAATATATCTCTTCTGCTTCTATCTGGCACACCAATCTTTGCTTGTGCTGGAGAGATGGTGAAGTTACCATCTTTTTTAGCGGTTACTATGTAGCGTATTTCTTGAACTTGATAGTTACCTTTTATGTATGCTTTTTGCTCTTTACCATCTACTGAAATAAAATCAGACAAATCTGGTTTTGTATATTGAACTTTTTGTGAAAGGTTTACACCTCTATGTAGAGAGAAATAAACGGTAGTCATAAAAGACTCACCCACATGAACCTTACTTTTGCTAGTTTTCATTTTTAGTGTAAAAAGTTCGTTGCCATGTGTAGTGGGTGCATTAGATTTAACCACCTTTATATCTATGGGGTCTGTTTTGTATTTCTTGCCAGAAATTGAGACTGTGTAAGATGGTATTGTCATATCATGCTTTGGTATAAACTCTATTATCATAGTTTTGCTTATTTCAGATGTGACCGAACCATTAATCATGCTTATGTTTGAGCTACTTGATGTAGAAGTTCCTGTAATAGGTGCATTTGAAACTGCTGAAATATTTGGAAATTCCACATCTCTACCCATAGCTTTTATGCGTAATACCGCAGGATTGCCACTAACTACCTCTATAGAATCTACTGTGGCTTTTACGCTGTCTGCACTCAAAATAGTACATAGCGTAAAGAGTAGTGCTACTATAATTTTTAATTGTTTTCTACCATGGTTTAACATCATCATCTCCTCTTGGTTTTTTATTTGGACTCATTTGATACATCATCGTAGGAGTTTTGCCTTTTTGCATCTTTTTCATAAGACGCTTTAGTTCTTGTTCTTTTAGTTTTTTCTCTTTGTTCTTTTTCTTTTGTGCTTTGGACTGTTGTTTGTCTTTCTTGCCTTTTTTGTTGCTATCTTTTTTGTCTTTACCTTTTTGGTCTTTATTCTTTTTGGTATCAGACTTTTTCTTTTTTCCTTTTTTCTTTTTGTCACCATCTTTTTTATTATCTTTTTTCTTGTCGTTTTTCTTTTTCTTGTCGTTTTTTTTCTTGTTTTTTTTGTC
>Ga0256829_1001843_pt1 | contig 16617 bp, 13 predicted proteins | sample 131447metaG_FD_185979 | JGI IMG/M metagenome (GOLD analysis project Ga0256829, IMG submission 185979) | Hydrothermal vent microbial communities from Lau Basin, Pacific Ocean - 131-447 | ecosystem: Environmental > Aquatic > Marine > Hydrothermal vents | place: Pacific Ocean: Lau Basin | collected...
ATGAAGACCTGCTGGATGAAGTCAGTTCACTGGTCGAGTGGCCGGTTGCCATAGCCGGCCAGTTCGATGAAACCTTCCTCGAGGTGCCTTCCGAAGCATTGATTTCCAGCATGCAGGATCACCAGAAATATTTCCCGGTGGTCAGCACGGAAGGCAAGTTGTTGCCTTACTTCATCACCGTCGCCAACCTGGAAAGTCGTGACCCGGAACAGATTCGCGCCGGCAATGAACGCGTCATTCGTCCACGCCTGTCCGACGCCGCCTTCTTCTGGAACCAGGATCGCAAGACCCCCCTGTCTTCGCACGCTGAACGACTGCGCAGCATGGTGTTCCAGAAAAAACTCGGCACCCTGTTCGACAAACAGGAACGCATGTCCAGGCTTGCCGCAACCATCGCCACGCAGATCGGCGGCGACCCGGCGCAGGCCGAACGCGCTGCGCGCCTGTGCAAGTGCGATCTGTTGACCCACATGGTCTACGAGTTCCCGGAACTCCAGGGTATCATGGGGCGCTACTATGCCGCGCACGACGGTGAACCCGAAGCCGTTGCCCAGGCTATCGAGGAACACTACCGACCGCGTTTTGCCGGTGACACACTGCCGCAAACGACCACCGGCCTGGCCCTGGCGATCGCCGACCGGCTCGATAGCCTGGTGGGCCTTTTCGCCATCGGGCAACCACCCAGTGGTGACAAGGACCCCTTCGCACTACGCCGCGCCGCGCTGGGCCTGATCCGGCTCTGCATCGAGGGCAAGCTCGATATTGATCTCGACGCCTTGCTCGGTACAACGGCTACAGGTTTTGATGCCGGCATCAAGGCGGGTGACGCCGTGAAGCCCGTCTTTGACTATGTCATGGATCGCCTGCGCGGTTACTACCAGGACAACGGACTTTCTGTTGACCTGGTCGATGCCGTACTCGCGACACGCCCGACACGTTTACTGGATTTCGACAAGCGCATCCGCGCCTGCCAGGTGTTTCGTGACTTGCCCGAAGCCACGGCACTCGCCGCCGCCAATAAACGTATCGCCAATATTCTCAGGAAAACCGATCAGGCCATTCCGGACAAGATTGATAACGGGCTGCTGAATGATCCTGCAGAGCAACAACTGGCCGAACAACTGGCTGCACTCAAGCCCGGTGTGCTTGAGTTGATGGCTAAGGCAGATTACACACCGGCGCTACAACAGTTAGCCGGCTTACGCCATGCTGTCGATGCTTTTTTCGATGAAGTGATGGTTATGGTCGATGATGATTCGCTACGCACCAACCGGCTGGCCTTACTGAAAGAACTTTCTACGCTGTTTCTGCGCGTCGCTGACCTTTCGCGTTTGCAACACTGAGGTAATGATGGAACACAGTGATTCCTACCAGGCTATGCTCGATGCAGTCCAGGCATTTCATGACAAGCATGATTTCCGCAATACCGGCGGGGAAGACATGAACTACCGTGTCGCCTTAATGGCGGAAGAGCTTGGCGAAATTTCCGCCTGTGTCACCAAGGGCAAATCCCTCGACAGTTTATCCGAAGAAGTGGCTGACCTGTTTATCCTGCTTATAGGTACAGCCATCGCAGCGGACTTTGATCTGAAGGAAGCCTTCTGGAAGAAAATGGAAAAACTCATGCAACGTGAATCGCGCATGGTCAACGGACGTATCCGGGTATCTGAATTCCGTGATATGAGTTAGGCAATTATCGATGCCCTCAAAACCCGTTCTCTACCTGCGCTCCTTTGCCTTCTGGATCTTCTTCGCCACCATAACCCTGGTGTTTGCGCCCCTGTTACTGCTCAGTTTTCCGTTCCCTTTCAATAAACGATTTGCATTGACCTATGCCTGGTCGTCGTTGACCATCTGGTGGCTCGGGGTAAGCTGCAAGCTCTACTACGAAATAGAGGGTCGGGAAAATATCGTCCACAAGGCGGGGATTGTATTCGCCAAGCACCAGTCGACCTGGGAAACACTGACGCTTAACTTCTGGTTTACGCCACAAACCTGGGTGATCAAACGTGAACTGTTGTGGTTGCCGTTTTTCGGCTGGGGCGCCTACATGATGGAACCCATCGCACTGGATCGCGGCGCCGGCCGCAAGGCAATAGAACAACTGGTCAAACAGGGACAACAACGTCTCGACAGCGGCCGCTGGATCATTATTTTTCCGGAAGGCACTCGCATCGCACCCGGCCAACGCGGGCGCTATCGTATCGGCGGTGCGATACTGGCGGAACGCACCGGTTACCCGGTCTATCCCGTGGCGCATAACGCCGGCGAATACTGGCCCCGCCGTCAGTTCATCAAGAAACCGGGCGTGATAAAGGTTCGTATCGGGCCGGCCATAGCTTCCGAAGGGAAAACGGCGCAAGAGATCTTGCAGGAAGCCGAAAACTGGATCGAATCAGAAATGGCGCGTATCACCACGCTGGACGTACATGAACATGGCGCCACACCTTCGTAGCCTGTGTGCCACACCGACAAACGCATACCTCGCGGCTATACATCGAGGTTGGATGCTGTCAGCGCATTCTTCTCGATGAACTCACGGCGCGGTTCGACCTGGTCGCCCATCAGGGTGGTAAAGATTTCATCCGCCGCCACGGCATCTTCAATGTTCACCTGTAACATACGGCGGGAATCGGGATTCATCGTCGTTTCCCAAAGTTGCTCCGGGTTCATTTCACCCAGACCCTTGTAACGCTGGATGTGTTGTCCGCGCTTGGCTTCATCCATCAACCAGTCAACAGCCTGCTTGAAACTGTCGACAGGCTGCTCTTTTTCACCGCGCTGTATATAGGCGCCTTCGCCAAGCAGGTCGTTGAGCTGTTCACCCAGCGCCACGATACGTCCGTATTCCGCACTGGCGAAAAACTCACTGGGAATCTTCTGTTCGCTGGCGGTAATACCGTGTGTCAGTCGCTTGATCGTGATAGTAAACAATTCGTGGTCTTCATCCTGGCTTGCCGTGATCTCAAAACGCTCACCGGCTTTTTGCTGGCTGTTGATGCGGCCTTCCAGTTCGCTACACCAGGCGGCAATTTTCGCCATATCATGTAAGTCGACTTCTTCCAGTGCCGGCATATACAGCATGCGCTCAAGCACAGCCGGGTTATAACGGCGTGAAAGCCGTGCAATCGAGGCCGTCACCGACAGGAACTGTTTCGCCAGGCTTTCCAGTCCCGGGCCGGTCAGCGCCGGTGCATCCTTGCTGACAAACAGGCTGGCCTTGTCCAGTGCGGCCTGGAGCAGGTACTCCTGCAATGCCTGGTCATCCTTCACGTACTGTTCCTGCTTGCCTTTCTTTGTTTTATACAGTGGCGGCTGGGCAATATACACGTAGCCGTTCTCGATCAACTCCGGCATCTGCCGGTAGAAGAAGGTCAGGAGCAGGGTGCGGATGTGCGAGCCATCCACGTCGGCATCGGTCATGATGATGATACGGTGATAACGCAGTTTCTCGATATTGAATTCATCACGGCCGATCCCGCAACCCAGTGCAGTAATCAACGTACCCACCTCGGCTGACGAAAGCATTTTATCGAAGCGTGCTTTCTCGACATTCAGTATCTTGCCCTTCAGGGGCAAAATGGCCTGGGTACGCCGGTCCCGGCCCTGCTTGGCGGAACCACCGGCGGAATCACCCTCCACCAGGTACAATTCACTCTGTGCCGGATCACGCTCCTGGCAATCCGCCAGTTTTCCCGGCAAGCCGGCGATATCCAGCGCGCCCTTGCGGCGAGTCATCTCCCGTGCCTTGCGCGCCGCTTCCCGGGCCATTGCCGCTTCCAGGATTTTCGACACGATAGACTTGGAATCTGTAGGGTTTTCAAGGAGATAGCTTTCGAGTTTCTCTGATACGGTAGACTCTACAATCCCTTTTACCTCGGACGAAACCAGCTTGTCCTTGGTTTGCGAGGAAAACTTGGGGTCCGGCACTTTAACCGATAGCACCGCTGTCAGTCCTTCACGCGCATCATCACCCGTGGTATTGACCTTGTTCTTTTTGGTGACCTGCTTTTCCATGTACTGGTTCAGGGTACGCGTCAAGGCAGCGCGGAACCCCGCCAGGTGCGTGCCACCGTCCAGCTGGGGAATATTATTGGTAAAACAGAAAATGTTTTCCTGGTAAGAATCATTCCACTGCATGGCGACTTCAACCCCTACCCCATCGCGCTGCCCGGTGAAGTAGAAAACGTTTTGATGCAGGGGTGTCTTCTTGCGGTTCAGGTGCTCAACAAAGGCGCGGATACCGCCCTGGTATTCAAAGATATCCTGCTTGTCGTTCAATTCGTCGGTGAGTCGTATACGGACACCGGAGTTTAAAAAGGATAGTTCTCTCAATCGCTTGGCGAGAATATCGTAGTGAAACTCAATATTGGTAAAGATCTCTGCACTGGGTTTGAAGCGAATTTCTGTACCGGTCGCATCGGTATCACCGATAACTCTCAGCGGCGCCACCGGCTCACCCCGGACGTATTCCTGGAAATAAATATGCCCGTCGCGCTTGACCGTAAGCTTGAGCGTCTCGGACAGTGCATTGACCACGGAAACACCCACGCCATGCAGCCCACCGGAAACCTTGTAGGAGTTATCGTCGAATTTACCGCCGGCATGCAGCACCGTCATGATGACCTCGGCGGCTGAACACCCTTCCTCAGGATGGATATCGACCGGAATCCCGCGTCCGTCATCACTGATAGTGACGGAATTATCGCTGTGCAGCGTAACGGAAATTTCCGAGCAGTATTTGGCCAGCGCCTCATCAATCGAGTTATCCACGACCTCAAACACCATATGGTGCAGCCCGGTTCCGTCATCGGTATCGCCGATATACATACCGGGACGTTTTCTGACGGCATCGAGTCCTTTCAGGACTTTGATATTAGAGGAATCGTAGCTGGGTTTATCTGCCATGGTATGTGTTCCAGAGAGTGTCCGGGGATTATACCACCTCCCGGACCTCGCCGTGTTTCACGTGAAACCTTCTGATATTGGCGCCCGACAGCTTGTCCATAACCGGGAAGTCGATGGCTGTGGCAAAAACCTGGGCATCGAGGTCGATGAGCCTTCTCATGACCCGTGCCTGGTTAAGATTATCGAGTTCTGCGCCCAGGTCATCGAGCAGAAACAGGCTGTGTGTACCGATCTGCTTTTTGAGCAACATGGCCTGACTCAGCTTGAGTCCTATGACCAATAACTTTTGTTGTCCCCTGGACAAGCTTTCATTCACCGCCCTGGCCTGGTATTTCAGGGAAAAATCCGCCCGGTGCGGTCCACTGCGTGTAAATCCCTGTTCCCGATCCATTGCCAGACTGTCTTCAAGTACTACATGATAATCCTTATCCGCTGACCATCCCCTTCGATAGTTAATCGCCAGGCTTCCACTCGACTCCAGGAATTCTTTCATTATTTCAGAGAGATAGCATACTATTTCATCCAGGTACTCCCTCCGCCACCTGTCCAGGGCTTGACTGCAACTCACCAGGTTCCTGTCCCATACGGTAATTTCCCTGGGCGAGGATGCCGACCGCAACGCCGCATTACGTTGTTTTATCAGTTTCCGGAATTGCTTCCAGACTGGAATGTAATCCGGTTTCACGTGAAACAATCCCCAATCAAGAAACTGTCGCCTCACCGGCGGACCGTTTTCAATCAGGCCGTGCAGGTTGCCGCCGACCCACTGGAGGGGAAACAAGGCGGCCAATTCAGAAAGTCTGCGAACAGGCTGACTATCCACCCGGGCAATGAGCTGCCCCGGTTTTCGACTTACACCGACGGGAATACATCGGCCGGATGCCTGCTGGATCTGCGCAACCAGCTGAAAACGGGGTTGGCCATGGGCAATGACCCGGTCCAGTGAACTGCTTCGGAAGGAACTGGCGCGGCCCAGAACATAAATCGTTTCGAGAACGCTGGTTTTACCGGCGGCATTTTCTCCACTGAACAGGTTCAGTCCAGGCGAAAAATCCAGGTTCGTGGTTGCCAGGTTGCGAAATCCGTCAATGGAAAGCGTGGAAAGCGGCATATTGACTCCCCGGCATAACGCCGGGGCAAAAGGTGCGGCTACAGCCGCATTGGCATAACGACGTAGCGATACTGATCCGTCCCGGGCTGTTTGATCAGACAGCTACTGTTTGAATCACCCAGGACAATCTCAACCTGCTCACTTCGCACGGCTGCCAGCACATCAAGCAGGTAGGTGACATTAAAGCCAATTTCCAGTTCGCCACCGTTGTAGTCAATTTCAAATTCTTCGTCAGCTTCTTCTTGTTCAGGATTATGTGCTTGAATTTTAATGATATTTTTATCAAGATTGAGGCGTATACCCCGGTATTTTTCATTCGAAAGAATCGAGGTCCGGGACAGTGCCTGGCGGAATTGCTCACGGTTTGTCGTGACCAGTTTATCGCCTCCCCTGGGGACTACCCGGTCATAGTCAGGGAACCGGCCATCCACCAGTTTTGACGTGAAACACACATCACCGACAGTCAGGCGAATATGGTTGGCACCAAGCTCCACGGCAACGGCAGTATCGCTGTCGTCGAGCAGTCGTTGCAGCTCCTGTATACCCTTGCGCGGCACAATGACCTGCCGAGGATTGTCCGTGTGTATTTCAACCTTCACATCGCACAGGGCCAGACGGTGACCATCCGTTGCCACGGCGCGGAGAAAACCGTTACCCATTTCCAGCATCAATCCGTTCAGGTAATAGCGCACATCCTGTTGCGCCATGGAGAACTGGGTGCGATCGATCACTTCCTTGAGCTCACCCTGAGGCAGGGTAAATTTTGAATCGCCACTGATTTTCTCCACCAGGGGGAAATCAGCAGCAGGCAGTGTGGAAAGTGTAAAGCGACTTTTACCGGAACGTATCTGTGCCTTCTGGTCCTTGATCGATACCTGGATACTTGCATTCTCCGGAAGTGCTTTGCAGATATCGATCAACTTGCGTGCTGGCAAGGTAATTTCACCGGCTTCCTGCACCGTGGCATTGACCCCTGCCTGAATTTCAACTTCAAGATCTGTTGCAGTGAGTTTAAGCGCATCAGCACTTGCATTGATGAGGAGATTACCCAACACAGGAAGAGTCTGGCGTCTTTCGACCACACCGATAACCTGCTGGAGGGGTTTCAGGAAAGACTCTCGGTCTATCGTGAATTTCATTTAATTAAATATCCTTTTTATAATACAAGTTACTGTTGTTAAGGGCGGCCCTTGCGGTAGATAAGAGTGCCTTTCAACAAGCGATTCAACAGGCTGCAAGGCAAAACCGGTGTTGACAAGCATGCCCCGCGACTGTGGGGTACCTGTGGATAATATCGGAAAACTTTTGCGCAATAAAACTGTGCACCGGTTATCCACATCATGTGGTGAGTATTCTCCACAAGTTGCTATAGTCCTCGGCAATGCGCATGTCGGCTTCTTTCAGTTCATTCACCTTCCGACAGGCATGCAGCACAGTCGTATGATCGCGTCCACCGAAGGCTTCACCGATCTCCGGCAGACTGTGGTTGGTCAGTTCTTTTGCCAGCGCCATGGCGATCTGTCGAGGCCTTGTGATCGAACGGGTGCGCCTGGCAGAGTGTAGATCAGCCACACGGATTTTGTAGTACTCCGCGACCGTCTTCTGGATATTTTCGATGGAAACCAGCTTGTCCTGCAAGGCGAGTAAATCACGCAGGGCTTCCCGGGTGAATTTCAGATCGATGCTGCGACCGGTAAATCGTGCACTGGCGATAATCCGTTTCAACGCGCCTTCCAGTTCGCGTACATTGGAGTGAATACGCTTGGCGACAAAAAAAGCGACTTCATTGGGCAGATCGACATTGGCCTGGGCGGCCTTGTTCACCAGGATGGCGACCCGGGTTTCCAGTTCAGGCGGTTCGATCGCCACGGTCAGGCCCCAGCCAAAGCGGGATTTCAGCCGTTCTTCCAGCCCCTTGATCTCCTTGGGGTAGCGGTCGCAGGTCATGATGATCTGACTCTGACCTTCCAATAAGGCATTGAAAGTATGGAAGAATTCTTCCTGGGAGCGTTCCTTGCCGGCAAAGAACTGGATGTCGTCGATGAGCAGCGCATCGACCGAGCGGTAATAGCGTTTGAATTCATTCATGGCGTTATGCTGTAAGGCCTTGACCATATCCGCGACAAAACGCTCCGAGTGCAGATAAACGACCTTGGCGCCGGGCCGGCGTTCGACAATCAGGTTGCCGACCGCGTGCATCAGGTGGGTTTTACCCAGCCCCACACCGCCGTAGATAAACAGCGGGTTATAGGCCGTACCCGGGTTTTCCGCGACCTGGATGGAGGCGGCGCGCGCCAGCTGGTTGGATTTACCTTCCACAAAAGTATCGAAATTGAAGGTGTTGTTCAGATTTCCGCTAGGAAATCCGCGTTGTTCGCGGCGGCGTTCCCGGTGCACCGGTTCGGAGGTCGCACTTACCGGCACGGGGGGTTTACTGGAACCGATTTGCAGTTGCACGGCAATGGTTTCGGCATTGGGCCGGGAACCGACGACCTTCTGGATATTTTCCAGGAAATGCTCATTGACCCAGTCCAGCACGAAGCGATTCGGGGCAAGCAGGGTAAGGCTTTCGCTGTTCTCTATGGCGTGAAGGGGCCGTATCCAGGTGTTGAACTGTTGTTCGGGCAGTTCGTTTTCAAGCTGCGACAGACATTGTTGCCAGAGAGAGCCTTGCAAGGGTTATTTCCTGTACTGGTGGTTAACGGGATTTGCCGGGCCAGTCAGTCTAACGCCCCGCCGATGACTTATCCACAACCTTGAAGCCGATAAAAAACATCGCGTAAAGGTTGACAGCGGCGGGGTAAAGCCAGTAACCTGCGCGGCCTGATTTGGCCCGCTGTGAGTGGGCCTTTAACCTTTTTTGGAAGCGGTTTGCGCCATGAAAAGAACATTCCAGCCTAGCAACCTGAAGCGCAAGCGTACACACGGTTTTCGTGCCCGTATGCGCACCAAGAACGGTCGCCTCGTCATCAAGGCGCGCCGGGCGAAAGGTCGCGCGCGTCTTTCTGTCTGACCGGGCACGTTCAACGGGCGTCAGCGCCACTTACCCTGCCGCTTACCGTCTGCTCACCGCTGCCGGTTTTCAGCGAGTATTCCGGCATTGCGACATCAAGGTCAGCGATCGATACATCACCGTGCTTGCGAAATACAATGAACTGGGTCACCCGCGACTCGGCACAGTGGTTTCCATCAAGAATGCCGGTAATGCGGTCAAACGCAATCGCATCAAGCGCCTGATACGGGAGAGCTTTCGTCTCAACTGTTCCGGGATGGATGATCTCGACCTGGTTGTCCTGGTGCGCGCGGGTATCAGCGCGTGCAGTAACCAAAAAATTTTCCGCTCACTGGATGCACACTGGCGTAAAATCGCTTCGCATGCGAAAACTGGCCCTGATACTCATTAAGGCGTACCGCCTGATCGTCAGCCCCTGGCTGGGAAACCATTGCCGGTTTATGCCCAGCTGTTCCAGTTATTCCCTGACAGCCATCGAGCGTTTCGGTGTGTGGCGTGGCGGCTGGCTGGCGTTGCGCCGTATCGCGTCCTGTCATCCCTGGCATGAGGGCGGCGCCGACCCGGTACCCGAAACCCTGTGCAAGCATTCAACCAAACATAAAACGACACAATCCCATGGATAATCCACGCGTACTACTGACCATCGCCCTGTCTTTTATGATCCTGCTGATATGGCAGACCTGGACCCAGGATTACGGGCCGGCGCCCGAACAACAGCCGCAACTTGAAAACACGCAGGGCACTGAAACCGGCAAAACAAGCCAGCCGCCGGTGGCGAATGACATGCCGAGCAGCGAGATCGTTGCGAAAAAAACCGCCGAGGGGCCGGCAGCCAGCGGGCCGGCCGCGCTGCCTGCCGGTCAACGGGTAGAAGTCCTGACCGATACCTATCGCGCCGTAATCGATACGCGTGGCGGCACCCTGGTCGAGATGGACCTCCTGAAATACCCGGAAAGCCGCAAGCCGGATAGCCCACCGTTCAAGTTAATGGAGCTGAGTAACAGGCAGACATTTATTTTCCAGAGCGGACTACGTACCGGCAAAACTGAAACCGAGCCGAATCACCACGCCCTGTTTAGCACCGACCAGACCCGTTACCAGTTGGCAGACGGCGCCGAGACGATCGAGGTGCCCTTACACTGGACAGATGAAAACGGGGTCCAGGTGACCAAGACCTACCGCTTCCACCGCGGCAGTTATGTGGTAGAGGTGGGTTTCGACGTTGTCAATCACAGTCACAGCAACTGGAATGCACGCCCCTACTACCAGCTACAGCGTACGCCGAGAAAGAAAAAATCGCGTTTCCTCTACACCTATACGGGTGGCGTGATCTACAGTCCGGAAGAAAAGTACGAAAAAATCAAATTCAAGACCATGGAAGAAGAGAACCTCAGCCGCGATATCAAGGGTGGCTGGGCAGCCATGCTCCAGCACTATTTCCTCGGGGCCGTGATCCCGGATCCCGACGTTACGGCGCACTACTACTCGCGGGCGCTGGGCGACAAGCATTACCTGATCGGTTTTTCAGATCCCGCGCTGAACGTCGCGCCGGGTGAGCAGGCGAGCAGTCGCGTCAGGCTGTTTGCGGGACCGAAACTGCAACACATGATGGCGAAAGTCGCGCCGGGCCTGGAGTTGACGGTGGACTACGGCAAGCTCACCCTGCTGGCCCAGCCCATTTACTGGTTGATGGAAAAGATCCACGGGCTGGTTGGCAACTGGGGCTTGTCGATTATCTTCCTCACCATGATTATCAAGGGCATGTTCTTCAAGCTGTCTGAAACCAGCTACCGCTCCATGGCCAACATGCGCAAGCTCGCGCCACGCTTGAAGGCGCTCAAGGAGCGTTACGGCGACGATAAGAAGAAGCTCAACCAGGCCATGATGGAGATGTACAAGAAGGAAAAGGTCAACCCGCTGGGCGGTTGTCTGCCGGTGCTGGTGCAGATCCCGGTATTCATCTCACTCTACTGGGTGTTGCTGGAAAGCGTGGAAATGCGTCAGGCGCCGTTCATGCTCTGGATACAGGACCTGTCTTCTGCGGACCCGTATTACATCCTGCCGTTGCTAATGGGCATTACCATGCTTATTCAGCAAAAACTCAACCCGGCGCCGATGGACCCCATTCAGGCCAAGGTAATGATGATCCTGCCGGTCGTATTCACCGTGTTCTTCTCCTTCTTCCCGTCTGGCCTGGTGCTGTACTGGGTGACCAACAACAGCCTGTCCATCACCCAGCAATACATCATTACCAAGCGGGTGGAGCGGGGAGCGGCCTGAGGTTTCGCTGTTGCCGGTAAACCATGCACGGCACGCCTGACACCATCGCTGCAATCGCCACCGCACAAGGTCGTGGCGGTGTCGGCATCCTGCGCATCTCCGGGCCGGGTGCCCCGGCCATCGCCGTGCAGCTTGCCGGTGAACTGCCGCCGCCACGGATGGCCGAGTTAAGGGTCTTCCAGGATAGCGGCGGTGAACACATCGATGAAGGCCTGTTGCTCTACTTCCCCGCCCCCCACTCGTTTACCGGTGAACACGTGGTGGAACTGCAGGCGCACGGCGGACCGGTGGTGCTGGATATGTTGCTTGCGCGAGTGCTGTCTCTCGGTGCAAGGGTGGCGCGTCCGGGCGAATTTTCCGAGCGCGCCTTCCTCAACGACAAGCTTGACCTGGCCCAGGCCGAGGCGATTGCCGACCTGATCGACAGCGACACCGAACAGGCGGCCCGCGCCGCCACGCGTTCCCTGCAAGGTGAATTTTCCCGCCACGTACATACCCTGGTTGAAGCACTGACGGGGCTCAGGACGTACGTCGAGGCCGCCATCGATTTTCCTGACGAGGAGATCGATTTTCTCAGCGACGGGCATGTTCAGGCACAGTTGAAAGCCGTCAGCGAACAACTGGCGCGGGTCCGCCGACAGGCGCGGCAAGGTCAGTTGTTACGCGATGGCATGACACTGGTGATTGCCGGTCGTCCCAACGCCGGTAAATCCAGTTTATTAAATGCCCTGGCAGGCCGTGAGGCGGCGATCGTGACGGAGCTGGCAGGCACTACGCGCGATGTTCTGCGCGAGCACATCCAGCTCGACGGCATGCCCTTGCATATTATTGATACCGCCGGTCTTCGCGACAGTCAGGATCCCATCGAACAGGAAGGCATACGCCGGGCCTGGCACCAGATCGAGCAGGCTGACCGGGTGTTGCTGGTCATCGACGACCAGCAGGGTTTTGGCGAGGAAGACCGGCAGATCCTCGAACGGCTGCCCGAAAACCTGCCGCACACGCGAATTTTCAGCAAGATCGATCTGACCGGCCGCGGCGGCGGGCTGGCGTCGGGTGACACCCCACCTTCCGTTGCGCTCAGTACCCGCACGGGTGAGGGGATGGACAGCTTGCGCACGCACCTGAAGCAGTTGATGGGTTACCAGGGGACCGCGGCCGGTGGTTTCAGCGCCCGGCGCCGTCACATCGATGCGCTGCTGCGCGCATCACAGCACCTGGAGCAGGCGCAAATGCATCTTGACAACGCCGCCGGCGAATTACTGGCCGAGGAACTGCGGCTTGCGCAGCAACAGCTATCGACAATAACCGGGGAATTTACCAGTGACGACTTGCTGGGGGAGATATTCTCGGGGTTTTGTATCGGGAAATAACCGCAGCAGGCCTAGATATCAGACAACGAACCGACTTTTCGGTAAGTCCAGCCCTGTTGCAGCCGCTTGACGATATGGTCCACCGCCGTCTCGTCCGAATGCACATCATCAATCAGGTTCACGTCCTGGCCGGCGCGCTTCAGGTGACGAATCGCATTCATGCAGGCGATAAACTGAAGGTTATGATATTTCTCGGCAAGTGCTTTCACCCGCGCTTCATAAGGCGAATGCCCGGTGCGCAGCAGGTCCAGGCCACTGGAATTGGCGACAACATCCACCTGGACACCCTTGTCCCTGTTCTCCTGCAGGAAATGTTCCGCGTAGTCGAGCAGGCGTTCGAAATGTTCCGGTTTGGAATCGTCGATATGCAAAACAACCCGGTTGGGGTCGCTGACATGCGCCATGGTGACATCGTTATGCTTTGCACACACATAGCCCACCAGGCCGCCACCCAGGCCGATGGCCAGCGCAACGAGTGAGGCCGCCAGTCCGCTGCGAAGTTTTCGCCAGGGCGCTTTGTGCCGGGGATGTTCGCTTTGCTTTGGCGGCATGGCAGAGCCATAGCCGGTGCGCATCAGATCCTTGGTGCGGCGCAGGCGGCAGATACGGTCTGACAAGACCTTGTTATGCTCCATGGCAGCCAGCACGGCATTTTGCCGGGCGGCATCGAGTTCTCCATCAATATATGCGCTCAGTGTCGCATCGTCCCAGGTTTCATTTTCTATCGCGTTCATGTTTCACTTCACTCTTACCAGCGACGGGCCGGCCTGATCGGCTGACGGGGCATTTTCTTCTGTATCGAGCAGTTTGACGAGACCTTTACGGGCCCGGTGCAAACGGCTCATGACAGTGCCCACGGGGATCTCCAGAATCTCCGCGACGTCATTGTAGGAAAAATCTTCCAGGTCAACCAGCGCCAGCACCTTGCGTTGTTCGACCGGTAAGGCCGCAACGGCAGTGCGTACGCGGCTGACGATCTCAAGCCGGTCTATCATCAACTCAGGGCCCGGAAGATCACAGGCCCTGTCGTCGTCCAGATCCTCGTGCGGGCGCCGGCTACGCAGGTACTGTTTCCAGCGGTTGTTCAAAATGCTGTACAACCAGGCGTTCAGGCGTTCCTTGTCGCGTAGCTGGTGGACTTTCTGAAGCGCCAGCGACAGGGTTTCCTGCACCAGGTCATCAGCAAGCATCCCGTCGCCGCACCACGCCAGCGCCACCCGGTACAGACGTTCCCGGGAGGCGGCAATGCGGGGTTGCATCGATACACAGTTCGTTATGCAGTTAATCAGGCCCATGTCAGAGTGATGCAACAGAATCCCCTTTTATTTCATCACGACGGTTTTTAGCGATTTTTCCCACGCTTGCGCGAGGGCTTTGGCCTTCTCGATCTGCGCGTCAGACAGGCTGGCCGCCAGCTTGTCCCGGTCCGGCATGGCGTCCGGGTCACCCCGGACGGCGGCGAGCGTCCACCAGGCATAGGCGCGGACAGGATCTTTTTGTACGCCAAGGCCCCGGGCGTAGTAGCGCCCCAGCCGGTACTGCGCCACGACCTGGCCCTGACGGGCCGCTTTCTCTTGCCATTCAAAGGCTTTGGTCAGGTTCCGGGTAACGCCCCGGCCGTCGAAATACAGGCTGGCAAGGCGCTGTTGGGCCGGCCCGTAGCCTTGCCTGGCCGAATCCCGGTACCAGCGAAAGGCTGCCTTGTAGTCGATGGGTCGTCCGACACCACCTTCACAAATTTCGCCCAGGTAAAACTGCGCTACACGGTGTCCGTGCTGTGCCTCGGCGAGAAATTCACGGTAGGCGCGTTGATAGTCGTAATGTTGGGTATAGGCAGCCAGGCCGGCGTCGAAATCCGCGTAGGCCAGTGGGGTGACCGGGCAGAGCACAAAAGTCAGCAGACCGGTCAGGATGTGCGTGCGATACACCATGACGTTTCAGTATAGATGCAGAAACAACAGAAATAGTCCGGTACGCAACAAAATTTGGTCGAGGCGGGAATATTTTCTTCGCTCCCGGTCTCTACTTGGATGAAAACCAGCAGAGAGGCGGAGGATTCTCATCATGAAGCACAATGTATGGCGCTCCCTGAGCGTAGTCAGTCTGTTAATTGCCGTATTCGGGGCGGCACCATTACTCGCCGAACCGCTCGCCAAGAAACCGGAAGCGTCGGCAGGCCTTTTCCATCCCAAGCGTATTACCAAAATCCCGGAAGCCCCGGAGGATAAACCCTTCGCCGAACACTTCGTTGTGTTTCACATCTCATCCGGTGATGCGTTTGCACAAAAGCTCGTCCTGAATAATGCCCAGAACCTGGCCAACTTTTATGGTCCTGACAAGGTTGTCATCGAGATCGTGTCGTATGGTCCGGGCTTGCGCACATTGTTTAAGGAAAATGCCTATTCAAAACGCATTCAGCGCATGGCGAAACAGGGCATCACCTTTACCGCCTGCGCCAACACCATGAAAGCCATGGGCAGGGATCTGCACAGCCTAAACAAGGTAGCCAAGGTTGTTCCGGGCGGTGTGGTGAGACTCACCGAACTGGAAGAAGCCGGCTGGACCTATATCAGGCCGTAAACAGACCCGGGCTGAAGTAGATAACGACGAAACAAAACCACTACCTGGAGGGGTATAATGTTTAAAACACTCCATACTTTACACAAGGCACTGCCGGTCAGTCTCGCGCTGATAATGGCTGTTGGAACAAGCAGCAGTGAAGCCGCCAACTGGTTCAAACTGCGCGGCACCGAACCGGGCGGTATCGCCCATACGCTACAGGTGTGGGGTTTCCTGCAACCGACTTACGACAAGGATAATGCGAATAACATAGATGGCGCCATCAAGGCACTTTCTCCGGCCAATGGAGATACGCCCATACCCGGGACAATTGCCCCGGACCGCACCTCGCAGCAGACATTCTTCATGCGGCGTGCGCGAATCGGTATTCGTGGCACCATGATACCCATCAGCAACGACATCGATTATTTCATACTGACCGAGTGGGGTCAGAATGGAGTAACGCGCGCGGGTGGCGCAGCACATCTGCTGGATGCCTCGATGACCTTCAACCAGTTGTCACGCGGTCTCGACGATGATGGCCTGCATAATCTGGGCGCAAGATTGCGCATAGGACAATTCCTGTTCTCACAGACATCTGAATCCTTGTCCCATTCGACACCGGGCCGGCGTGTACATGTGTTTATGCCGGAAGCCACGTTTGCACTGGGCTTGATGCGGCCGGCGAATGATAACGGTAGGCATAACTGGCCGGAGAATGAGGTGTCAGTGAATGCAGGAAGGGATGTGGGTGTTGAGCTCTTCGATTTCGCCGAGTTCAAGGACCCGATAATGGGCGGCGGCCCGCTAGAGTTCACCTATTCGCTGGCGTTGGGTAATGGTAATACCATCGGTGAGCTGAATCGTGATAACAACTTCCGCAAGTATGCCTGGTTGTCGGTAGCCAAACTGTTTGATAACACGCGTGGTTCTCGTCGACACGACCTTGAACTTTACGGTTGGTATCAGCGGGGTGACATACTGTTTAATCGTGATGTCAATAACGACGGAATATCTGACCGAAAAGGGCCTGTGCCGATGAACCCGGGTGCAGGCAACCTGAATCCGGGTGATCTTGCAACAGGCAATGGCAAGATAACGAATAATCCACAAAGCTGTGGTAATCGCGTTTGTAAGAATGGCAACGAAAAGGATGAAGGACAGCAATACTGGGGTTACGGTATTGAATATTTTGATAAACCGTTCAGTTCACTCGGACAAATCCGCTTTAATGCTGAGTTCCAGAAACAGGAAGGCCTGATCTTTGATGGCGCCCAGTCACCTGGCGCGGGTCGCAATGATAATGTTGGCGGATTCGACAGCATTCTCTACGACTTCAACGGACGGAGCTGGGGTTGGTATGCCGATGTGGG
>Ga0256829_1001844_pt1 | contig 16607 bp, 16 predicted proteins | sample 131447metaG_FD_185979 | JGI IMG/M metagenome (GOLD analysis project Ga0256829, IMG submission 185979) | Hydrothermal vent microbial communities from Lau Basin, Pacific Ocean - 131-447 | ecosystem: Environmental > Aquatic > Marine > Hydrothermal vents | place: Pacific Ocean: Lau Basin | collected...
TGACTATGTGCACTTTATCACGCCACAGTTTGTCAACACGGATATTAATATTCAGCGCGTACCTTTAGTGGATACGTCCAACCCGTTTATTGCCCGTGACGTTCCGACGCCGGATGAAAGTCTTATCGTCATCAGAATCCGTAAACCGGAACAATGGGGTGTTGATTTTCCATGGCTGCTGTCTATGTTGAACGGCTCCTTCATGTCTCGCCGTAACACTCTGGTATTGCCTGCGGCGAAGATGGTTATGGCAATGGAAATTATACTTGCTCCGATGATGCACCAGCTCCTGGAAGTTAAACGTAAAGCCATTTAACATTCAAGATAACTCGCAACAAAGGGCAGCCATTTGGCTGCCCTTTGTTGGTCGGCGTCAAAGCAAGCTCATCTACGCTGACATAGTAACATTCCATTGACGGACCATCTCTATCATACCTGCAGGTTGTCGGTTTAAGGATCAACGATGAGACTTGGCAAGTCACCGGTAAGCGATAGGCTTGCCGTTCGACTTTTCCGATAATAGTCGCGGAGCATTATATTGACAACAGCGATGTACGAACCCGAACGATTTCGCAGTCAGGCATATCAGGCGGTTCTGGATAAAACGGATGCGTCCGGGCGTTTACATATAAGCCCTGAATGCCTGGATAGTATGTGCCGCGAGGCTGAAACAGGCTATCCGCTGGAAATCTGTGGTCTGCTGGTCGGTAACATTCACGCATCTGGCTGGCAGATCAGCGATGTGCGCGCAGTTGCTAACATGAATATAGAACGGGCAGCCGACCGTTTTCAGCTGAACCCGGTCGCTTATCGGACGATTGATCGTGAACTGCGCGGCACGGGCTGCGACATCATCGGCGTATACCACTCACATCCCGATTGCCCTGCCCGCCCGTCGCCAACTGACCTCGATAGTGCATGGCAAGGTTTTGTCTACCCTATTATCAGTGTTTGTGATGGTAAGGCGGCCGATATTCGCTGCTGGGCCATCAATGACGCAGGCAATCGTTTCACCCCGGTCATAATCGGCAACGGAGTCCGCCCATGAAACCTTTTCTTGCAATGCTTTTATTCCTGACACTGGGTGCCTGCGCCGCACATAAGCCGGACGCGGTCGCATCGGCTGCGCCAGCCAAATCCACTATTCAAAAGCCATCTTATCCGCGCCTCGACCTGAGCAAAATGCAACCTGATTTTCTGTTTCTGGCCGCCCAAAGTGCCATGCACGAAGGCAACCCCGGATTGGCCATTAAGCTGCTTACAGCGCTGGTTGGTAAGGACTCGACGGCGATCATCCCTAAGATGCAATTGATTGGTTTGCTGATACGGTTCGGTCGAATCGATGAAGCAGAAAAGCATATTGGACAAATGCTGGCCCACAAGAGCTTGCTGAAGAGCCAGCGCGAACAGTTGCAACTGGCCGAATATCGTATCCTAGTTGCACACCAACAACCGAAGCTTGCCCTGCAAAAGCTGGCAAAATTTCTACGCAGGCATCCAGCCAATGTTGTGGCGCGCAGCATGCAGGCAAGTATTCTGGCCGGGCAAGGCCATATTGATAAGGCGCTGGCCTCCCTTGCCGCCGGCATCCACCATAAGGAGTCAGCCGTATTGCGTTTGCTGCAGGCCCGGTTACTTATGACCAAGGGAGACCTTACCTCTGCCAAAATTTCATTGCTGCGTATAGGCAAACTGAGGCCGGATAATGACATCGCCGTATTGTTACTCAGCGAGATGGCCATTCAGAGTGGAGACAAGGGTAAGGCGGAACGATTGTTGCAGAAGTTTCTGGCCGGACACCCTGCCGATACACGCATCAGCCAGGCGCTGGCCAGACTCCTGGTCTCGGAAAAAAGGCCGACTGAAGCCATTCTTGTCTATCGCAATGCCATTACGCACAACGGTAACAGACCGGAGATATTGCGTCCGCTGGGGATACTTTATTTTCAAAATAAGGATTATCAGCAGGCTGCCAAGACCTTCCGTACACTGCTGGAGCTGCAACCGGCTGACAGCAACCGCTTTTACCTGGCCGCAAGCCTTGAAGCACTTGGTCAGCTTGCTGAGGCGAATAAGCTCTACGCTAAAATAGGGCCTGCTTCCCCAGTGCATACGCAAGCACAAATCCGGCTGGCTGCCATGGAGGTGGGGGCCAACAAGTTAAACCAGGCTGAAGCGCGCATGCTGGCAATTGTAAAAGCTAAACCACAGCAACTTGGTGTGCACCTGCTTCTTACCAGCATTCGGCTGGATCTTAAGCAATACCAGCAGGTATTGGATGAGACCGAGCTATTGATGCGGCTGAAACCATTACCGCCACAACTGCTGTTCAACCGCGCTGTGGCATTCGAACACTTCAAAAACTATGCGCAGGTTGAACATATTATGAGGCGAGTGATTGCGCGTAGCCCGAAATATGCCGAAGCTCTGAACTTCCTCGGTTACACCTATGCCGAGCAGGGTATCAAACTGGGCACTGCCAGAAAGCTGATTCTGCGCGCTTTGCAGCTAAAACCGGATGATGGTTATTATATGGATTCACTGGCCTGGGTTTATTATAAAAGAGGCCAATTTTCCCGTGCCGCTAAAATACAGAAAAAAGCTTTGCAACTGGTTCCCAATGATTCCATCATGAACGATCACTATGGTGATATATTGTGGCGGCATGGCGATGCGCAGGCTGCGCGCGAGGCATGGGAAAAAGCCTTGCAGCTAAAGCATGAGCACCCGCAATTGATCAGGAAAAAAATCAGTGACGGTTTGCCGGCGACCAGGTAATGCCCCTTCCCGGCGAGACCTTGATATGAGACATACATGGGTATGAATCCTGCCGTGGGCAGGATCAGGTGGCTGCTATATGTATTTGCCACTCTGCTGCTGCCTGCCTGCGCCACCCCGATCACAAGCCCCACATTCAACACGGCAAGCGGTATCGGCCCGTTCAGCTCTTTTTCAGGCCGTCTGATTATTATCGAACCGGCACATCGCTGGCAGGTATTGGTCGACTGGGATGCGCCGACAGCGGCACAAGGCGCAGTGCGACTTACCCATGCTGCCAGCAATACCGTGGTTGAGTTCCGCTGGCAGGGAACGGCCATGTATATGCGCGACAGCAGCAACAAGGCCTGGCGTCCGATCAGCACCGCACAACTGGCCGCATACGGTATCGTGATTGCCCCCGCCAGGCTTGCCGATATTCTGCTCGGACATATGCCCGCCGATTTCCATACCCATGGCCCGAACACATGGGAGAGCAAGCGCAACGGTAGCCTGATCCGCTTGCACTGGTATGCGAATAGGCGGCGACTGGTTATGGCCGATGTCAGGCATGGCCGTCAGGCGACGCTGATCATCCAATGACTGAACTGAGGCTGCCGGCGCCGGCCAAAATCAATCTGTATTTGTCCATTACTCGTATCAAGAGCGATGGCATGCATGAACTGGATACCGCATTCGCTTTCAGTGAAGCCTGCGATTACCTGCATTTCAAGCATGCAGATACTATTTACATCACCTGTTCCCGACCTCATCTCGGCGGTGAATCCAATCTTGTTCACCGTGTATTGACTGCCTTCAAAGATCGCTACGGCGCAAAGCATGGGCTGACGGTTCATATCGAAAAGCATATTCCCGAGCAGGCGGGTCTGGGCGGCGGCTCATCCGATGCTGCCACGGCGCTGATGGCCGCCAACACACTATGGGGCACAGATATCGATAGAAACGAGATGATTAGTTTTGCTGCTCCCTTTGGCGCGGATATCCCCTGCTTTCTTTATGGTAAGGCAAGCATCGCCTGCGGCATTGGCGAGCGTCTGCGCGATTACCCTTGCCCGTTACCGAATAGCGCCATGCTATTAGCATGGCCGGGCGTAGGTCTGTCCACTGCTCGCGTATTTCAACATTTTGACAGCACGCATCCTGCATTGACCGCCTCAGAAGGGGTGGATACCATCCGCCACGGTATTGATGAGCTCGGCCATAACGATCTGGAAGCAGCCGCATGCAGCATGAGTCAACCGCTGACGCATTTGCTGGCAAGCTTGCGGCAGCACGCCGATCAAGCCTGGATGAGCGGTAGCGGCTCGGCATGCATCGGACTGTTTCACCATCCGGAGCAGGCAGCTGACATGGCGCGACAATTGCGGGTGCAGGGCATGGCAAGCTGGACGCATACAGGCCGCATTTGCGAGCGGCATCCTGTGCAGATGTAAGAAGCGTAGATCATCTATAGTCAGGTCACCAACTGTACAATACTGGGACGTAGCCAAGCGGTAAGGCAGCGGGTTTTGATCCCGTCACGCGCAGGTTCGAATCCTGCCGTCCCAGCCAGTTACGTTCGCAATAAGGATAGACGCACCATAACAGGAGTGATCGCTGATGATTCACCAGAAGCTGCGGCTTTTTTCCGGCACATCGAACCCGCCACTGGCAGAGAGTATCTGTGAGCATATTGGTCATCCACTGGGTGACCTGTACTTCGAACGTTTTTCCGATGGTGAGATTTTTCTGCAGATCAGGGAAACCATCCGTGGTCATGATGCGTTTTTCATCCAGAGCACAAGTAAGCCGGCCAATGCCAATTTGATGGAATTGCTGATTTTCATTGATGCGGCCAAGCGCGCTTCAACGCGGAATATCTGTGCCGTCATTCCTTATTTCGGTTATGCCAGACAGGATCGCAAGAGCGCCGGCCGTACGCCGATCTCTGCCAAACTGGTCGCCGACCTGATCACGCGGGCCGGCGCTACGCGCGTACTGACAATGGATCTGCATGCCACCCAGATTCAAGGTTTCTTTGATATCCCTGTCGATAATATCTTTGCCATCCCGTTGTTTTCTGATGATATCAGAGAAAAAAACAGCCTTGAAGATGTGATGATTGTATCGCCGGATGTTGGCGGCGTGGTGCGAGCACGCGTGCTCGCCAACCGTCTGCATGTGGATATGGCGATCGTGGACAAACGTCGCCCGGCGCCCAATGTCGCCAAAGTCATGAATATCATCGGTGAGGTGAGCGGCAAACACTGCATCCTGATTGATGATATGGTTGATACTGCGGGCACACTGTGCAGTGCTGTCGATGCCCTGCTGGAGCGCGGAGCTGCCAAGGTTAGCGCTTATGCCTCTCACGGTGTGCTCTCCGGCCCGGCTGCCGACCGGCTGAAGCAGTCTGCACTGCATGAGCTGGTGATCACCAACAGTATCCTGCAACCGAAGAAAATTATGAAAACAGAAAAAGTGCGTATCATTACGATTGCGCCGCTGATGGGTGAAGCCATTAGCCGCATTTACGATGCCCGCTCCATCTCCAGCCTGTACGAATAATACCGGATGCAACACAGATGATACGGATACCTCTATAGTGTTGCTCCCCTTGCGGTTCAGGGGCTCTTACTTCAGCCAGATGCGCGCATTGCGGAATATGCGTAGCCATGGGCCATCTTCACCCCATTCGGCGGGATGCCAGGAGTGCTGCACAGTGCGAAACAGGCGCTCCGGATGGGGCATCATAATATTGAAACGGCCATCGGAGGTGGTAAAACCGGTCAAACCGTCCGGCGAGCCATTCGGATTATGCGGATAGGTCGTAGCCGGGCTCCCATCAGGCGCAAGGTAGCGTAGTGTAGCCAGCGCATCTGCCTGCTGCTGCGCAGTATCGAAGCAGGCGCGACCTTCGCCATGTGCTACAACCAGCGGCATTGTCGATCCGACCATGCCGGAGAAGAAGATCGACGGTGAATCCAGCACTTCCACCTGTAACAGGCGCGCTTCAAATTGTTCCGAGCGGTTACGCTCAAAATGCGGCCAGTGCTCCGCCCCCGGAATGATGGATTTCAGGCCGCTCATCATCTGGCACCCGTTGCATACGCCCAACGCAAAGGTATCGGCGCGATGAAAAAAGGCGGCAAACTCATCGCGCGCGCGCGCGTTGAACAACACCGAGTTGGCCCATCCGCGACCTGCCCCCAGCACGTCGCCGAATGAGAATCCGCCGCAGGCAGCCAGACCCTTGTAGTCTGTCAGCGATACGCGTCCTTCAATGATATCGGACATATGCACATCCATACAATTGAAACCGGCGCGATCGAATGCCGCTGCCATTTCCACCTGCCCGTTGACGCCCTGTTCGCGCAGCACCGCTATGCGCGGGCGGGCGTTGTTAATAAACGGCGCACAAATATCCCTGGCCGGATCGAATGTCAGCTTGGCGACAAGGCCGCTATCATCACGATCGGTCAGCGCATCAAAGCCCTCTTTAGCGCAGTCGGGATGGTCGCGCAACGCCTGCATGCGATAGCTTGTTTCCGCCCATATCTGCTGCAATACTTGCACATGCTCATCAATGACTGCTTGATGGCGACAGGCCATATACACCATCCCGTCGCTGCGCGGATGACCGATGATATGCGCGATATGCGCCAGCCCGGCATCAGCCAGATGCGCCAGTACCTGCTCGCGCTGATCACGGCGAACCTGGATAACTGCGCCCAACTCCTCGGAGAACAGCGCGCGCGCTTCTTTACCGCACTGGCCGCCGCTTAGCGTTTCCAGATGAATCGTTATGCCGGCGTGGGCGGCAAAAGCCATCTCGCACAGGGTGACAAACAAACCGCCATCGGAACGATCGTGGTAAGCAAGTATTAGACCTGCGCGATTAAGCGCCTGAACTGTTGTGAAAAATCCCTTTAATAGCGCCGGGTCATCGACATCGGGAACCGTATCACCGGTGACGCCATAGACCTGCGCCAACGCCGAACCGCCCAGCCGGTGCTGTCCGCAGCCCAGATCAAGCAATATCAGGTCGGTATCGCCCTGATCCATTTGCAACTCGGGCGTCAATGTTTTGCAGATATCACTTACCGGCGCAAAAGCGGAGATGATTAGCGACAGCGGAGAAATCATTTCCCGTTTCGCTCCACCTCCATCGGCATCAACAACCTGCCATACGGATTTCATCGACAACGAATCCTTGCCAACCGGAATAGAAATACCGAGCGCAGGGCATAATTCCATGCCGACGGCCTGCACCGTATCGTACAGGCGGGCATCTTCACCCGCATGGCCACAGGCAGCCATCCAGTTGGCTGAGAGTTTTACATCGCCAATGTCGGCAATCGATGCAGCGGCAATATTACTCAGCGCCTCGCCAATCGCCATACGACCGGAAGCCGGCGCATGAAGCACGGCAATTGGCGTGCGCTCACCCATGCACATCGCTTCACCTGTATATTGCGTGTAATCGGAAGTGGTTACGGCGACATCCGCTACCGGAACCTGCCATGGCCCGACCATCTGATCACGCGTCACCAGCCCCGTAATCGAGCGATCACCAATGCTGATCAGAAACTCTTTGCTGGCCACGGCGGGCAGACGCAATATGCGCTCAGCCGCCTCTCTCACATCAATCGATGCCACATCCAGCGCCACAGACTGCTCCGACCTATGACGCACATTGCGTGTCATTTTCGGCGGCTTTCCGAGCAGCATCCCCAGCGATAAATTCACTGGCTGGTTACCGAATTCGGAATCATTGACCACCAGATCACGCTGCTCGGTTGCCTCGCCCAGCACGGCAAAGAGGCAGCGTTCACGCGCACAGAGCTCAGTGAACAGCTGGTGCGATTGCGGCGCCACAGCCAGCATATAGCGCTCCTGCGCCTCATTGCACCAGATCTGCATCGGGCTCATGCCCGGCTCCATATTATGTACGGCGCGCAGATCTACCCAGCCGCCGCGCCCGGCATCGTCAATCAGTTCCGGTACGGCATTGGATAACCCGCCCGCCCCAATATCATGGATAAACAGAATCGGATTGGCATCACCCATCTGCCAACAGCGATCCAGCACCTCCTGACAACGGCGCTCCATCTCCGGATTACCGCGCTGCACCGAATCAAAATCCAGCGACTCGGCATTGGCCCCCGTATCCATACTCGATGCCGCCCCGCCGCCCAGACCGATGAGCATGGCAGGCCCGCCCAACTGGATAATCAGGCTACCTGCCGGCACGGCTTTTTTGTACACATGCCGGGCATCAATATTGCCCACGCCGCCAGCCATCATAATTGGCTTGTGATAACCGCGCAGATCACTTTGATTTTGCGCTGCCGACACATCCTGTTCGTAGGTACGAAAGTATCCGGCTAGATTCGGACGCCCGAATTCGTTATTGAACGCTGCCGCCCCGATCGGGCCATCCAGCATGATATCAAGTGCGGAAACGATGCGCTCCGGCCTGCCGTAATCCACTTCCCACGGCTGCTCAAAGCCGGGAATACGCAAATTGGATACGGAGAAGCCGCACAGGCCTGCTTTCGGCTTTGCGCCGGTGCCGGTGGCGCCCTCATCGCGAATTTCACCGCCGGAGCCGGTGGCGCTGCCGGCAAAGGGTGAAATCGCCGTCGGGTGATTATGCGTCTCCACCTTCATCAGTATGTGGGTATCGTCGTTATGCATGCGGTAACGCTGGTCCGCATCGGGATAAAAACGCTTTGTTTGCGCACCTTTAATGACCGACGAATTATCATTATAGGCCACCAGCGTGCCTGTCGGATTTAGCCGATGGGTATTGCGGATCATGGCAAACAGCGTGCGTTTCTGCCGTTCGCCGTCGATCACCCAGTCGGCATTGAAAATCTTGTGCCGGCAATGTTCAGAATTGGCCTGAGCAAACATCATCAGCTCTGCATCGGAAGGATTGCGCCCCATCTGCATGAAATTTTCCATTAGATAATCCATCTCATCATCGGCCAGCGCCAATCCCATATCCTGATTGGCCACAGCAAGCGATTCACGACCACCGGCGAGCACATCGACGCTCACCAGCGGCGCAGGCTGATGATGGGCAAACAGCTGTGCCAGATCATTCAAATCAACCAGTACAGTCTCGGTCATGCGGTCATGCAGCGGAGCTGCCGCAGTCTGATACTGATCGTGGCTGAGTCCGTCAATCACATAGACAACACCCCGCTCCAGCCGCAATAACGTATCCAGACCGCACAGAGAAGCAATATCCGTCGCTTTGGATGACCACGGACTGATGGTGCCGATACGCGGTACGACAACAAACAAATGATCGGACACATGTCCCTCGAATATCTCCGATGTATGCCCCAGCAATCGGGCCAGTTGATCTGTTTCCTTCTGCGACCATGCCTCACTCACCTCGGCAATATGAAGATAATAAGCCAGCAGACCGGTGACTGCCATACCCTCACAGCGCATGGTCTCAATCAGCTTGTCGCGACGAAAATCGGACAAGGCGTTTTGCCCTTTCAGTGTTAGAATTCGGGAGGGAGTAAATGGCAGGTTCATGCTCGCATCCTATGATCTGGCGAGCGGAAACCAAGCCCGCATCGTCGGTCAGTTACCAATGCTGCTGATCTGTCTTCCAGATAATCCGGGCCAGCATTAAAAAGGGAGGCCGTAGCCTCCCGTGATGAATCATTGCCTGAAAAAAGAATCTGACCGCATTTAGAAACGGCGCTCACGGATACGCGCAGCCTTACCGCGCAACTCGCGCAGATAATACAGTTTGGCGCGACGTACGCGACCGTGGCGCATGACCGTGATGCTCTCCAGCATTGGGGAATGCAGCGGAAACACACGCTCCACACCGAAATTACCGGACATTTTACGCACGGTGAAAGAGCTGGAAATACCCTTGTTATGACGCGCAATAACCACGCCTTCATAAGCCTGGATACGTTCACGCCTCTCCACGCCCTTTTTGGTATCTTTAAAATCCACCACGCGCACATCTACACGGACGGTATCGCCCTCGCGGAATGCCGGGATATCTTCACGCAACTGATCCTTGGTTACATCATCCAGTGCACGCATTGTTTAAGCCTCCAAAACTAACGCTGTCAGCGCTTTAATTGCAGGCGATCAAGATAGATCGCCAAGGCCCCCCTGACAGAAAGGTGGCGCACTTTACCTACACCTTCTATCGGTGACAACCATCCATTTTCCGACGGCATGTTTTTCACATCCAGACCCCAACCTGTGCCGAAGACAATCAGGTGTTTGCCGGGCATTTCTGTCAATGCCGCAGGCTCAGTACAGGCTTCCCCGGAGGGCACTGCGGATGTGTACCACAAACGATAATCAGGCCAGCAAACCATCCCGCCCAGCAAGTGAGGGCAAGCAGTATTCCCATCATGAACGGCGGCTGCGCAGGAGCGACTGTTGCCTCCGCCAATGTTCTATATCGGCATGGTTGCCGGAGAGCAGCACCGACGGCACGGGCTTGCCTTCAAATATTTCGGGGCGGGTATAATGCGGCCAGTCGAGAATACCGGCCTCGGTGAACGAATCGAGTACAGCTGATTCAGGACTTCCCAATACTTCGGGTAGCAGGCGGATCACGCTATCGAGCACGCATAGCGCCGCCGGCTCGCCACCGGATAGCACATAATCGCCCAATGAAAGCTGTTCATCAACATAATCACAAATGCGCTCGTCGAAACCCTCATAGCGTCCGCATAACAGGGTAATGCCGGGCTTTTCCGTATATTCGAGCGCCCTGGCCTGGGTAAAACGCGTACCGGAAGGCGTCAGCATCACCACATGCGTATCGGGCTGCTTTGTTCTGGCTGCACGAATGGACGCAACCACCGGCTCCGGCTTTATCAGCATGCCCGGACCGCCGCCATAAGGCGAGTCATCTACCTTGTGATGTTTGTCGGTGGCGAAATCACGAATCTGGATGCAATCTACAGATACATGACCTGCGGCAATCGCCCGTCCGGGAATCGAACAGCACAGAGGTGAATCGAAAAACTCCGGGAACAGTGTCAGGATCTGGGCGTGAAACATGCGTCCATCCCCTCCGGCAGATCAACAGTAATCACACCATCGTCCAGATTCACTGCTGTCACCACACCCTCGATAAAGGGAATCAGCCACTCACCCGGTTCTGCCGCGTCATCCGGCGTGCGCACCAGCAGGTTGTCCTGGGCACCATATTCTTCGAGCGCTGCTACCGTTCCGAGCGGTGCGCCACCGCTCTCTCTGACCACCTGGCAAGCGATCAAGTCTTCCCACAGGTATTCATCATCATCTGTTTCAACAGCATCGGCGGACACCCAGACCTTAAGCTGCTTGAAGGGCGCGGCCTGGTCACAATTATCAATGCCTTCGAGCTCCGCCAGCATACGCTTGCCATGTTGCCAGCAGCGCCTGACTGGATAAGCTTTGGCTGACGCAGGTGCTTTTCCGACCCGCCAACAAGCATACCCGGCGATTGCTTGCGCAGGCCGGGTATGCGAGAAAACAACCAACGTGCCCTTGAGACCATGTGTCCCAAGAAGATCGCCGACATGTAACCATGATTCAGCAGTCATCAAACAAAGCCTGATCCAGGCTTCATTGATTGGTCAAGCTAATTACGCGGATGTCTTGGCGATCAGGCCGGCCACGCGGTCAGATAGCTGAGCGCCCTGATCGGTCCATGCCTTCACACGCTCAAGGTCCAACTGGATCACTTCAGGATCTGTGCACGGGTCAAAATATCCGAGCTTCTCGATAAATACGCCATCACGGCGCTTGCGACCATCCATGACGACTACAGAATAAAAGGGGCGCTTCTTGCGTCCACCACGGCTCAAGCGAATGACAGTTGCCATATGTGTTACCTCCGAAAAATCAGGGGCCGCACTATAGATATGAAATTCGTCAGGGGCAAGGAAGCAGATTAAAAAATGTAAATTATAACAAATTTGCAGTGGTGGTTTGGTCGTCTGCCTTTGTCTCAGGGCAGAGGATGAAGTAGGTTCCGCCTGTGAAACAACGAGATAAATACCTGTTGCACTGGCTGGGTGCGGATATGATCAATGTTGGTCATGGCGAGCGTTTTTTTTCTGCCATTGGCGCGTTGCTTGGCATCGCCGGCTGTTGGGGCATCAGCCTGTATTTTGTCGGGCCCCAATCCACGCCTCTGATCATTGCGGCGGTCGGGGCAGGAGCGGTGCTGCTGTTTGCCGTGCCAGGCGGACCATTATCGCAACCGTGGCCGGCCCTCGGCGGATATTTGGTGTCAGCCATTGTTGGCGTTACCTGTGCGCAGTGGATAAGCGCAACATGGCTGGCGGCTTCTCTCGCAGTGGGACTGGCTATATTGGTCATGCATTATACCCGCTGTCTGCATCCGCCGGGTGGCGCTACGGCACTGGTGGCGGTAATCGGAGGGCCGGATGTGCATGCATTGGGTTATGCCTATGTGCTGGAGCCGGTCATGCTCAATGCGCTAACCTTGTTCGGTGTTGCCCTGCTATTCAACAATATTGTTACCCACCGCCGTTATCCGGCGGCCTGGGGCCGCACGCTTGCGGCACCGCCTCAGGTATCTGCATCGGGTATTCTGCCGGAGCATGTGCGCGCTGCCTTGACCGATATGGATATGGTCGAGGATGTCAGTGAGGAAGACTTATTGAATATCATTGCCAGAGCTGAAGCCTATGCAGCCCGACAAGGTAATGGTGGAGCATGCATAGCCGAAAAAGAGTAATGTCAGTAACCGATACGACAGACGCATTAATGATGTCCTGAAGTGTTGCCTGCAATATTGTGCTCGCCCCCTCGGACGTAGACGAGCAAGTCCTGCCTGCGCGCGAAACTGGCGGATGGCGTGAGTTGTTTGTGGGAGTGTAGGTTACAGATGCGCGAAATGTAGAAGTGCAATAATAATGATGCCTTCACGCATGAACTAATAGTAGGGTGTGTTCAGCACCTATCCGGTTTGACAGAATTGACGCTGAAAAATAGTCGGATATGCGGCGTAAGGAGCAGTGTCAAATGATGAATAAATATTGATTGATAGCATGAATAGCAGGTATGCCTTGTTCTCCGACGTATACCGCCCGTTTTTTCTGGGCGGCAGCTTCTTTGCCGTGTTGTCGATCATCATGTGGCTGTTACACCTACTGAATATCATACCTTATGTCCTGCCATTCGCGCAGGCGCGTTTGCACATGGCGCAGATGGTTTATTTCTTTTATCCGTTCTTCTTTTTCGGATTTCTGCTGACCATATTCCCACGCCTGTTGAGCGTGGCGCCGCTCACGCCCCGACGCTATGTCCCGATGTTTCTCTGTTTCCTTGCCGCCGCGATGTGTTTCTCTTTAGGGCTTTATGCGGGCGAGGCATGGGCGTTGGTTGGGGCAGGATTTGCCGTGATCAGCTTTACCTGGTTTGCCGCCGAGTTGTTACGCATGCTGCTGCGCTCCGACCATGCACATAAGCAAATGCCCATCTTCATGTGGGTTGGTGTGGCCTTCGCCTGTCCGGGATCGCTGGCCCTCGCAGCATATATCTGGAGCGGCGATTATTTCTGGGGCATGGCAGCCGAGGCAATAGGTATTTACGGTTTTCTGCTTCCCACCATCTATGCAGTCGCCTACCGCATGGTGCCGATTTTTACGGCTGCACGCGGGCGTGATGTGGTGCGTGATCGTTTTGGTCTGCATTTTATGCTGGTCTTCTCTTTGACACGCATGCTGCTGATGATGATGGATATTCATGCATGCTACTGGCTGGCTGATTTCGGTCTTTTTCTCGTCGTCGGTCGGCAATGCTGGCAATGGCGCATCTGGCAGCGGAAGCCCGCCACTATCCAATCCGTTCTTCACTGGGCGTTGCTTTGGTTTCCGCTTGCCTTTCTACTCTCCGCCGGTATCAATCTTGCCGAATGGCTAAGCGGAGAGCGCTGGCTATATCTGGAACAGGCGGCACTGCACGCTCTTGTCGTGGGCGGATTCGGCACGTTGTTGCTGGGCATGGCCACGCGGGTGACGCTCGGCCACGCCAATCAACCGGTGTTTGCAGATGTCTGGACCACTCGCCTGTTTCTGGCCTTCCAGGTCGCGCCTCTGTTGCGCGTGGGCTGCGGCCTGTTAAGCGGAATATGGTCGTCATTCGAAATTGGCATCTATCTTTCAGGCGCGGCCTGGGTGTTGATTTTCTTCCTCTGGGCCCTGCGCTATACACCCTATTATTTCAGAGTCGAACGAAGCCGATGAACGAAAGCTGCGATTCAGAAGTTCCGGGTGAAACTAAAAAAACTACTTACCCTTGGTTGGAAGGCAGAAGAAAAAAGGAGGCAACATGGCACATTACCCATATCTGATCATTGGCGGCGGCATGACCGGCGCAGCGGCAGTCCGGGGCATTCGCAAGGTAGATGCCGACGGCAGGATTGGTATCATCACCGCTGAACCGCATCGGCCTTACAAGCGGCCCTTCCTGTCCAAGGCGCTGTGGAAAGGCATCGCGTATGACAAGGTATGGATGAAGATGGATATGAAGCATGTCGATCTCTATCTGGCCACAACCGTCACACGCATTGATCGCAACAACAGGCAGGTGATCGATGATCAGGGCATAGTCTATAGCTACGACAAACTGCTGCTGGCCACGGGAGGAACGGCCCGCCGTCTGCCATGGGGCGTGCAGGATCTCATTTATTTCCGCGAACTCAATGACTATCTGGCGCTGAAAGCGCTGGCAGAGAGCAAACAACGCATTGCCGTGATCGGCGGCGGCTTTATTGGCTCCGAGATTGCAGCAGCACTAAGTATGCATGGCAACAGGGTCACGATGATCTTTCCCGAAGCCGGCATTGGCGCACGCATCTATCCGGAGGCATTGTCGCATTTCCTCAATACCTATTATCAATCCAAGGGGATTAAAATCCTTGCTGGCCATGACGTTATCTCCATTGCTCAATATGAAGATAGTTATGAAATCCGCACCCGGACGGGTGCAACCCTGCATGTGGACGGTGTGGTCGCAGGCGTCGGTATCCAGGTCAACAGTGAATTGGCCGAGGTGGCAGGGCTAGCTGTGGAGAACGGCATCCTCGTTGACGAATGCCTGCGCACCAGTGATCCGGCCATCTATGCGGCAGGCGATGTGGCTAATTTTTTCAATCCCGATCTCAACAAGCGGATGCGTGTCGAACATGAGGACAATGCCAACATCATGGGAGAAACAGCCGGCTGGAACATGGCGGGCAATGCCGTGCCTTATCATCATCTGCCATTTTTTTATTCCGACCTGTTTGATCTGGGTTATGAGGCTGTGGGTGAACTGGATGCCAACATGGAGTTGATTGAGGATTGGCAGGAACCCTTCCGCAAGGGCGTGGTGTATTACCTGAAAGAGGGACGCGTTCGTGGCATCTTGCTGTGGAATACATGGGGACATATGGACGCGGCGCGCGCACTGATTGCGCATCCCGGACTTCTCAATGCGCAACAACTCAGGGGACATCTCGGCTAGGCCGGATGAACCCAAACCAGGCAGAGCTTTTGCTGCAGCATGACGGAGTGACAATCAATACACACGAATCTGTCCCCGTCTTCCTTTCGGTACGGCTACGATCCCGGCTGAGCTAACAGGATAATGCCTCAGTTTCTTCCCGCATCATCGCTCATACTTCAAGAGCTTTGGACACTCGCCGTCTAAGCACGGGGAGTAGCTCCTTCTCGAACCACGGGTTTCGGCCAAGCCAAATATTATTTCGCGGACTTGGGTGCGGAAGGGGGATAATATCGGGCCAATAGGATCGCCAGCTTCGGACCGTCTCGGTAAGCAACGATCGTTCTTCGTTCATGTGATATGCCTGTGCATACTGCCCAACAACCAACGTAACTTCAAGATGTTGCAGATGGCCGAGGAGTTGATTGCGCCATGCCAGCGTGCATTCGGGTCGTGGCGGGAGGTCACCGGATTTACCCGTGCCGGAAAAACATAGGCCCATTGGCAGAATAGCTATCTGTCTCGAGTCGTAAAAGACGTCGCGTGTCACCCCCATCCACTCACGCAAACGATTTCCGCTGGCATCATCGAAAGGCACACCGGATTCATGAACCTTTCTTCCCGGCGCTTGGCTTGCAATCAACACCCGAGCCTGCGGATGCATCTGTAGAACGGGCCGAACTCCATGTGGTAGATGTGCGGCACAAATGGTGCAGGCACGAACCTCGGCAAACAGAGATTCAAATGAGGTCATGGCGTGATGATCCGCACTGCTGGATGTAGTCTTCCACTCCCAGCATCACCTGGAAGGTGCCCGGCGATGCCTTCTTGTAATTTATGCACCAGGCAGTGACAGTGTGCATCTCTCTCCTATTCTTGTAAATCACTCGCTCCCTCTAACTAACGAAATATTCCGCTGTTTTCACGGATCACGACGGCCTGGTTATGCTCCTCGTCCTTTGCGCCATAGACGAGTGTCACGATGCCTTTGTTCAACTCTTGCTTTAAGAGCTGGATTTGTTCGCTGTTGCTCTTAAGTTCAGCGAGATAGCATTTTTTGAATTCTTCCCATCTGCCCTGGTCGTGGGCAAACCATTTCCGGAGCTCCGTACTTGGAGCAATGTCTTTGAGCCACAGATCAATACATGCCCTTTCCTTTGTTAAACCGCGTGGCCAGAGCCTGTCCACAAGAATGCGCCGACCGTCATGTTTGTCCGGCTGTTCATATACTCTTTTAATCCTGATTTTCATGATTTCCTCTTAAGCTGCTATCAGTAGCCTGAAAACTCTTCTGTACGGCTTGCTTCTTCCATCTGCGTCATCGTGCCGACAAAAGCTAAGAATTC
>Ga0256829_1001845_pt1 | contig 16605 bp, 18 predicted proteins | sample 131447metaG_FD_185979 | JGI IMG/M metagenome (GOLD analysis project Ga0256829, IMG submission 185979) | Hydrothermal vent microbial communities from Lau Basin, Pacific Ocean - 131-447 | ecosystem: Environmental > Aquatic > Marine > Hydrothermal vents | place: Pacific Ocean: Lau Basin | collected...
GGATTATCAGCGTTTTACTCTTATACAGGGTTCTGTTGGAGAGTTCTACAAAGATCCTCGCTATGAGAGTCGTTTTGTTGAAAATGTGTATGTGGCAGATGCTGTGGGTGTGACAAAAGATTTTAAAAAGTATCTTGAAGAGGAGATGTTCTTTAATGTCTATGTACGCCGTGCAGATTTAGCTTTAGAGCTGTGTGAACTTGCGAAGGAGGAGATGGGCGCATGAAGTACAGCTACATAAAACCCCGTAGAAAGACTCCTTTTACCCAAGAGGTGCAGTTGGCTGTTGCATTTTTTTCCATTACTGTCATTATGCTTGTCTCTACCTATCTTTTTTTACTCTATAAAGATTATAATTTTCAAAAAGAGAAAAATCATATTCTTGCCAAGCAGGTTGAACTCAAACAAGAAACAGCAGATATGAAACAAAAGATTGCTTTCATTAAAAAGCAGGAGGCTTTGGGTGAAAAGATATATACCCAAAATAATGTATTAAAAGACTCTATAGAGAATCTTTTTGATCTTGTGCCACGGCGCATCACGCTCTCAGAGGCAAAACTGTTGAAAAACGGGCTGATTCTTTATGGTATAACACCAAACAAAGATGTTTATAACTTTATGCTTCAAGCACCGCTGCGTTCAATTTTTCAAGAGACCTACAGCAGCTTTTATCCTGCTAAAAACGGTTGGCTGCATTTTGTCTCAACAAACTATATGAAAGATGATTTTACTGGGGAGTTAGAGAATGAAGATTAATATTTCACGCCATTATCTCTATATTTTACTCTCATCACTCTTTATGTTTATACTGATCTTGCTCTTCGCTTTTTTGGTACTCATTCCTAAAGGAAAAGAGTATAGAGAACAAAGAATGGAGCTGAAAAAAAGCAGTGTAAAGTTGCAAAAGTATCAAGATTATCATGACACTGTCTATGCAAAACTAAAAGACCTGCAGAGTAAAAACAGACATATTATCACTGCGTTTGAAAACAGGTTTGATGCAAAGAAGTTTCAAAAAGAGCATAGAAGCTATTTCTCATCACTCTCACTCTCTAAAATATCTAAAGATACAGATGAAGGAGAGTTTGCAGTCTATGAGGTCAATACTACTTCACGTATAAGTTCACCGAAGAACTTTTACAACTTTTTAGACGCTGTCAATAAAAGTGACTGGATCATTGGGGTGAATTTTCCTATTACCTTTAAGCGTGATGGAGAGAACATCTCCTCCTCTTTTACTATGAAAGTCTACTGTAATAAAGAAGATAGTAATACTACTGCATCAGCATCTAAGCTCAAATAGCCTCTAAGCTTTGGAGGGATGCCAAGTTTACGCATCTGCTCCTTAAACTTTTTATCCATCCCTTTTGCTTCTACAAATGGAGCAATAAATACAAACTCTTTACTAAACGCAATAATATATTTGCGCCCTACAACCAGTGAGTCTTTTTCTTTAAGAAGAGTTCTCTCTGGGGCTGTGATGATATGCCCTTGTGATTTGAGGTATTTGTCTATTGTATAGATATCACTGCGTTTAGAGTGGATAGTTTGAAAATATGCAAGCTGATTGCAGCTATGTATCTCCTGCGTTTGGATGAGGCTCTCTACATCTTCATCCATATAGGCAAAGCTGCGTTTGATGCCCTCTTTATACTTTTTTAACAGTGGCGTCGTATGGAGTTTGCGGAAAGTGTTGCGTTTGTACTTCTCATCACTGTTACTCTCATCTTCAAAGTATTTTATATTTTTGCTTTGTAGATATTTTAAGAGCTCAGATTTATCCACTTGCAGCAGTGGACGATAAAGCGTATAGCCGCTGCGTTTAGCAATGCTCTGCATCCCTGTGAGTTCTGCACAGCCTGCACCTTTACAAAACTGCATCAACATCCACTCAAATCTGTCGCCCAAGTGGTGTGCAGTCAGCAGAGCGGTGTAGTGATGCTCTTTTATAAGCTTTTCAAAGAAGTCGTAGCGAATTTTACGGGCATTTGCTTCAAAGTTAGACTCTATCTGCTTTGCCGTGTGCACAAAACATTGCAAATTATATTTCTTTGCAAGCTCTTTTGCATAGGCGACTTCTTCTTTGCTCTGCTGGCGCAGCCCATAATCAACGATGGCAATGTCAAAGGAGATGTTATGTTCAAGTAGAAGAAAAAAGAGGGCAGTGGAGTCTCCTCCGGCAGAGAATGCCAGAAGGTTTTTGTTTTTTTGGAGGAGTTCTCTATTTTGCAGCATTATCAACAGTCGCTGTAAGAATGTTACCTACAAGCTCCGTGATTTTTGCGTTGTAAATTTTACCAAACTCTAACTCTTCATCTGCTGTTCTGTCATTTACATAGATCTCACCGTCAATCTCCGGTGCCCAGAGCAGCTCTCTTGCACTCAAGAGATACTCATGCTCATCACTTTCACCATCTATGACTATTTGGCGCGTTTGACCTAGCTCTTTTTGGAGTGATTTCTTTGTGGCCTCAGCTACGATGTCGCCGAGGATCTCCGCACGTTTTGCTTTTACTTCATCGGAGATCTTATCTTCCATATCGTAAGCAGAGGTTGTCTCTTCATCTGAGTATGCAAAAACATTCACACGGTCAAAGCCAAAGTTCGCGGCAAATTCACACATCTCTTCAAACATCTCTTCTGTCTCGTGCGGATGTCCGACGATGAAACTTGTACGTACAAAAGAGTTTGGAAGTGAACGCATAAAGTTGAGCAGTTCGAGTGTCTTCTCTTTGCCAAATCCACGCTTCATAATGCGCAGCATATCATCGTTGATGTGCTGTATAGGCATATCGAAGTAGTTATGAAAGATTTTACTTTTTGCGATGTTTTTAAGCAGAGACATACTTGTTGTCGATGGGTAGAGGTAGAGAATTCTCGCTGACCTGACACCTTCAATGAGCTCTATGCGTTGTATTAAAAGGCTCAGACCATCTTTGACATTTTGGTCACGAAGATAAGATGAAGAGTCCTGTGAGACAAAAGAGAAGTCCCAGTAGCCTTTTGCTACAAGTGATTCAACCTCTTTTGCAATGGAGTCCAAATCACGTGAGTGGAGTTTGCCTTTAAATGATGGAATGGCACAAAAACTACAGGTCTGGTTACACCCCTCACTCAGTTTAATGTAGGCGTGATAGGTCGAGCCTGTCACAACACGTTCTGCTCCATCTATGAGGTAAACTTCATCGGAAAAACGGCTCTTTTTCTCAACTAAAAGTTCATCTATCTTCTCATAATCACCTACACCCGTAAAAATGTCCACTTCGGGAATCTGCTCCATAAGTTCATCTTGGTAACGCTCGCTCAAACATCCGGCCATGACAAGCAGAGAGTCCTTTTTTCGCGCTTCATGCAGAGAGAGTACAGTGTTAAGTGACTCCTCTTTTGCAGCATCGATAAATCCGCAGGTATTGACGATGATAACATCCGCATCTTCGTTGTTGTCAGTCAGCTCAAAATTTTTGAGTTTGCCCATCATCACTTCAGTATCTACCAGATTTTTTGTACAGCCGAGTGAGACTATGTGGAGTTTGTTGCTCATGTTTATTTTTCCAAATTTTTTTGTAATTATAGCGTATAATATCGTTATGAAAATATATGACATAATTATTTTGGGAGCAGGTGCTTCAGGCTTGATGTGTGCTGCAAATTTGGGTAAAAAAAAGAGTGTGGCCATCATTGATGTGAATGAAAAACCTGCAAAAAAGGTCAAAATCTCCGGCGGGGGTAAGTGTAACATTACAAATGCAAGTGTGAAGCTGGAGAATTTTGACGGTGAGAGTGAGCTTATAGCAAAAGTATTGAAAAAATTTTCACGCGATAAGCTGCTGGAGTGGTTAGAGCGAAATCGGGTAGAGCTGGAGCTGCGAAAAGGGCGGTATTATTTCTGTAAACGCAGTGCAGATGATATTATTGAGCTCCTTAAACGCAGTACGAAACACTCTGAACTGCTTTTAAATCATAAAGTACTCTCTGTAACAAAAGATGATGATATCTTTACCGTTATGACAGACAAAGAAGCACTACAGGCAAAAAAAGTGGTAGTAGCAACAGGTGGAGAGAGTTTTAAAAGTATAGGCGCAAGCCGTATCGGGCTTGAAATAGCAAAAAGTTTTGGACTCAAAGTAAAAGAGTTTACCCCTGCACTTGTAGGACTCACACTGCAAAAAGAGCAGTTTTGGATGAAAGAGCTGAGTGGTTTGAGCTGCTATGTGCAGATAAAAGTAGCCGGCAGAGTCATAGATGAAGAGATGCTTTTCGCTCATAAAGGCATCAGTGGTCCTGCGGTGCTTTCTGCTTCGCTTTACTGGAAAAAAGGAGAGATAAGCATAGACTTTTTGCCTAACCGGAGCATAGATGAGCTGACAAAAAGCGGCAAAAAACTTGTCAGCTCTCTCCTGCCTCTGCCAAAGCGCCTTGCAAAAGCACTTCTAAACGCAGTAGGATGTAAAGATAGGGAGTGCTTTAAGCTCATGCCGCAAGAGAGAATTTTACTGAAGCGTTTACATGATTACACCTTTGCACCTGCAGGAAACTTTGGCTTTACAAAAGCAGAAGTGAGCCGCGGCGGTGTTTTGGCAGAGGAGTTGGATTTTGCCACACTCGAGGCAAAAAAAGTAAAAAATCTCTACTTCATAGGAGAGGTTGTGGACGTGACAGGAGAACTTGGCGGTTATAACTTCCAGTGGGCCTTTTCCAGCGGATACTATTGTGCTAAAAATATAAACTAAACTAATATTGATTCTGACCGATTTAACCCCAATAGTTTTAATTTGTAATTTATAAATATTCAAGTACAATGGTAGTGTTTCTTACATTATTGTGATTGTAAAAGAGGGGAAAGTATATGAGTTTACTGAGATTTATAGGGCTTGGACTGGCTGTTTTACTAAGCGTAAGCGGGTGTGGCAGTAATAACAGTGACACGCCTGCAAGCGGGGGTGATACAAACGGAAGTGTCGTTGTCCCGCCCGATGGTAATGTGACTAATCCTGCGGTGACAGTTGTTCTGCCTGTTTCTAGTACGGTACTGACAACAAACAGTCAGGTTGTGACTATAGATGTGCGTGTCTTTGATAGTGCAAATAACCCGTACTCTGAAGGAGAAGTGAAGCTTATAAACTCTCCAGATGCCCTAAATGGAAGGGATGTCGGTACATTTGATAAATATGCATCAACATTGGTAAATGGTGTGGCGACATTTACCTACACAGCTCCAAAAGATTTGACTGCAGATACGTCCAATATCTATTTTGCTTTTTATCATGATTCGGACCCAACTAAAATTAAACAATATACGATGTCAATTGTCCCTGAGACAAACCAGACAATTACCTCAAGTTATAAGCTCGTTTCTAGTAATGGTACAGATGTTAAGTTGGCATTAAACTCTACAAAGGCTATATCTTATAATGTACAAGACTCTAATAATAATAAAATTGCTGATGCTGATATAATTTCACTGGCTGTTACCTCTTTGAACCCTGGGATAGCTACACTCTCAGATAGTTATGGGAATAACAATTTAAATACGCTTACAGTAACAGACAAAAATACAATTACAGTCAATGTAAATACGAATACGAAATCCGGTCTTATTCCACTAAAGGTAGAAGCACACTTCTTGGATGCTAATCAAGAGGAAAAAGTTCTTACTGAAGTGTATAGTGTAGTTGTACTTTCAGGTCCTCCAACTGCATTTAGTCTCTCATATGCAGGAACATCTCAAGATGAGGAACATGCTAAATTTATAGATCATTGGGTATTGACGGCAACAGATAAGTATAATAATCTTATAAATACAAAACCTACTATTTCTACTGGTATGATTACAGGGTATGCGAAAAGCAGTGCCTCAACTGCAACTAACAGCATGAACTATTTATACTCTATTCCGCCAAGAGGTGGAAGTATTGTCAATGCAACGCCAAATGATAAGTTTCATACATCTGAAGACTTTTTTTCAAATGTAGATTTTGAACATGATTATTTAGTAACATTTGGGAATGGATATACGTATGATGCTTCAGGTAAATGGGATATTAATCAAAGTAATAGTGGAACCGATTTATTGCTTGTAGATGATTATAATGGAAGTGATGTGACGGATCTTGGCTTTGCTGTAGGGAACAACTATAGACAAGATACTTGTCAATTTGGAGTAGAATGGGTCGGAAATGTTTATCCAAAAAATAAAAATATGATTTTAGATGAAAATGCAAGTACAGTTTTAGATGTGGAATATGATTATTATCTTGCTGGTAAGTCAGTTGTATTTTGGATAAATCTAGTAGGCTCTGCCAATGGAAAAGATACAAGAGTTGGAGAAGCACGTAAAATTTTATTACGTGGTATGGGATTTGATGATGGGGTTGCAAATGTACCAGCGGGAACAACTAATGCAACATACTACATTTCTATTGGCTTGAAAAATACTGGTGAATGGTATAGAAATGGCAATTTTCATGCTGATATAGTTACAAGTGATAACGTAACTTACTCAAGTGCAATATTTCATGGACAGGTTGGAAGCTGTCTTAATCATGGAAGTAGTGACGGTACTGCTTATGTTGAATTACAGGGTGTTAGTGAAACTCAAGGGAAAGCAGGAACTATTACAATAACAAATATTGTCGTTGCAGATGAATTTTAAAGGTGAAAATAATGATAAAAACTAGATTGAGTAAGGCTCTTGTTGCAGCCGCAATGGTAAGTAGTGCTGTTATGGCAGATACGGTGATTTACCCGGACTATTCACTCATAGGAATTGAAGGTGGTGCAACGAGTATCAATAGTGACCTTGATGACCATAATGCAAATACAAGTGAGAGTGTGAATAAAACTGTACAGAATATTGGTGTAAAGATTGGTGCAGAGTCATACAATTATAGAATATTTTTAACGGCAAACTACTATACAAATCCAGACAGTTCTTATGACTACATAGGTACATACGGCGGACAGTTGGACTATCTTTTAAATGTATCAAACAAGATGAATCTCTATATCGGTATTAACGGTGGGATTGCGAATATGAAGTTCATAGCACCAAATGAGACGAGTAAACGCTTGATAGCAGACCCTTACTATGGTGCTGATGCAGGACTCAATTTTCATGCGACAAAGCTTATTGACTTAGAAGTCGGTGCAAGACTTATGATGCTTGATGCTGTCAATACGAAAAATAATGTGACATATACATTTAATAATTTTGTTACAGGATATGCGAGTCTGATATTTAAATTTGAGATTCATTAGTCTTTTTGTAACTCTTTTCTCATACCAGCTTCTCTTTGGAAGTATGACTGCGTTTGATATACGACCTGCTGCAATGCAGCAAAACAGCTATGAGAAAATGAGCATTCTTGATAGCAAGCGTTTGGAATTTAGTGACATACCTGCAGTGAAAATCAGCGAACTCTCCGGACTTGCCTATAAAAATGGATATTTGTATGCGGTGAGTGACAGAGGCTATTTAGTTGTGTTTCGGCTGCGTTTAAATCATGACAAAATTGTTAAGTTAACATTTGTTCATAAGTATAAACTACGTAAAAAACACTCAAAAATTCATCATCACGACTCTGAAGGTTTAGCCTTGAAAGGGAGTAATCTGCTTATATCATTTGAAGGCAAAGAGCGGGTGAATCTTTTTACTACAAATGGTGTTAAAATCAAAAAGATGCCTGTCAATAAAATTTTACAAAAAGAAGAACTCTACAAGAGTAAAAACAAAGGACTCGAGGGTGTGGCGTACAATAAAAAGTACGGTATTGTTACTGCACCTGAAGAGCCTTTGAAAAATGTAGATAAAAAATACCACAGACTCTACTCTCGCACAAATATATACAAGTTTCAAGCCTTTGGAAGTATTACAGGCTTAGAGTTTATAGATAGAGACAATATGCTTGTCCTTTTACGCCGTTTTAACTTTTTCCCTCCAAGCAGATACTCGGCACTCGTAAAAGTGGACCTCTCTTCTTGTGATAAAAATCATCTCTGTAAAAGTAAAGAGCTCGCTGCGTTTGACTCAAACAAAGGATGGAATATAGACAACTTTGAGGGTGTGACAAAAGTCGGAGAAAACAGATTTTTAATGGTGAGTGATGACAATAACAATATGTTTCAAAAAACACTCTTAGTGCTTTTTGAAATCAAGGAAGATTAGGCGTTTATTTCGTTTTTGATTATTTGTGCAAGCTCGCTGCACTGCGCAATTTTTTGACTAGGTGTGAGTTGTTCATTTAAAAGAATGTTTATAAAAGCACTCCCGACGATGACTCCATCAGCCCCTTTTACTTTCTCTTTTGCTGTTTTTTCATTCACCCCAAAGCCTACATAAACGGGTGTTTGTGTATATTTTTTGATAGAAGCTAAAAATGGCTGCAGGTCTTCAGCAGTTCCAGCTCCTGTGATGCCCGTATAGGCTACCATATAAATAAACTTTTGTGCATCGCTTACAAGCTCCTCTATGCGTTTTTCAGAATCTGTCGGTGCTACAAAAGAGATATTGGCAAGATCGTTGTTTGCAAATAATTCTTTATAAAGCTGTGCCTCTTCATGGGGTACATCGGGAATGATAAGTCCGTTTACGCCAAGCTCTTTTGCGAGTGGGAGCAGTTTGTGCATATCTTGTTGGTAGAAGCTGTTGAAGTAACCCATCCAGAGTGTATCTACTTTTGGGGCTACCTCTTTTGAAATATCTAAGAGATCTTGAAACTTAAATCCAAGTTCAAGCGCTTTGTGATTTGCATCTTCTATGGCTGGTCCATCTGCAACAGGATCAGAGAAAGGAACACCGAGTTCAAGTGTATCGACACCGTTTTGACCAAGTGCGAGGGCAAGATCGATGCTGAAAGACTTATCCGGATAGCCGGATGTGATGTATGCTACGAGTTTTTTCATTATTTGTCCATATCGGGAGTTTTTAGTAGAGAGAATTTTATTTTAGTGAGTTCATTATCGAGTTTGAGATCATCTTGCCAAGTTGCGAACATATCACTAATCTGTAAAAGCCAGTCAATCGTCTCTTGATTAACCGCGTCTTTATCATTTCTAAGGACTTCTAGAGTATCTTCTACAAAAGAGGCAAGCTTGTTCATAGGCATGATTTGCAGGTATCCTGAAGCTGATTTGATGTTGTGAAAAACACGAAAAAGCTCGTTAATACTGCGTTTGTACATGTTTGGTTTTGTAAGGTCAATAATCATAACCTCCATACTCTCAACCATCATTGAGTAGTGATCTAAGAACTCATCAACGATTTCATAATCATAATTTGCATCTAAATCACTTCTTATACCCATTCAATAATTCCTCTTATATTGTCAAATTATAGCAATTTTTAGTTAAAATACTTTTATTAAATTACAAAGAGTTTTCAAATGAGTAAAAAATTAACTATATCCTCAATAAAAAAGGCTAAAGGTGTGCAGCCTTTGGTGATGATTACTGCTTACGATGCACTGTTTGCAAAGCTTGTGAGTGAGAGTGCAGATATGATTCTAGTCGGTGACAGCTTGAATATGAGTTTTGCCGGCAAGAGTGATACCATCTCGGCAACATTGCAGCAGATGATATACCATACAAACGCAGTCTGTAGAGGTGCTCAAAACAGCTTTGTAGTGTGTGATATGCCCTTTGGAACATATATTGACAAAGAGAGTGCACTCAAAAATGCCATCGAGGTATTTCAGCAAACGCCTGCAGATTGTGTCAAAATCGAGGGTGGACAGGACAAAGCAGAGATAATCAAACATCTTACTTCTAATGGTATTGCCGTATGTGGACACATCGGTCTGCTGCCACAGTCTGTACGCAGTGAGGGTGGTTATAAGGTCAAAGGAAGAACTCAAGAAGAACGTGAGTCCATTATAGCTGATGCAAAAGCAGTTGAAGAAGCCGGTGTATTTTGTATGGTGATAGAAGGGACAAAAGCAGAAGTGGCAAAAGAGGTGGCTGAGGCTGTAAGCATTCCAGTTATAGGCATAGGTGCGGGAGCAGATGTAGATGGTCAGGTACTTGTCTTCTCTGATATGCTCGGACTCTTTGAAGAGTTTACGCCAAAATTTGTCAAAAAGTACCTTGATGGAGCGACTTTAGTTAAAAATGCTATGCAGGAATATGCAGAGGAAGTTCAAAACAGAGCCTTTCCAGCAGAGGAGCATACGTATTAATGGGTGAGATCTTAAACGATAGAGTTGTTGATATAGAGACCTTTTCACTTGAAGATGAGAGCTCTGAAGTCACACTGCGTCCCGATGCGTGGAGTGAGTATATAGGGCAAGAGCAGATCAAAAAAAATCTCTCTGTTTTCATAGAGGCATCCAAAAAACGTGGGGAGGCACTTGACCATGTCCTTTTTTATGGACCTCCTGGGCTTGGAAAGACAACGCTTGCGCTTATTATCGCAAATGAGATGAATGCCAACATCAAAGTAACAGCTGCACCGATGATAGAAAAGAGCGGTGATTTAGCAGCCATTTTGACAAACTTGGAGGAGGGCGACATTTTATTTATAGATGAAATTCATCGCCTCTCTCCTGCTGTGGAAGAGATACTCTACTCCTCTATGGAAGATTATCGTATTGATATTATCATCGGGAGTGGTCCTGCTGCACAGACAGTCAAGATTGACCTGCCTCGTTTTACGCTCATAGGTGCTACAACACGTGCTGGAATGCTCTCAAATCCGCTTCGTGACAGATTTGGTATGAGTTTTCGTATGAATTTCTACTCAAACGATGAACTCGCCCGTATTATTATTCAGGCATCAGAGAAACTTGAAAAAGAGATACTTTATGAAGCGGCTCATGAGATAGCCAAACGCAGCAGGGGTACACCGCGTATAGCACTGCGTTTACTTCGTCGTGTTCGTGACTTTGCAGATGTGGCAGATGAAGCAAATATAGGGCATGAACGCACAAAATATGCACTTGATGAGCTTGGTATCAACTCACATGGCTTTGATGAGATGGACCTGCGCCTTTTGAATCTTTTAGCATCTGCAAATGGTCGTGCTATGGGGCTTAGTACTATCGCTGCGGCCTTGAGTGAAGATGAGGGGACAGTTGAAGATGTGCTTGAACCTTATTTGATAGCAAACGGTTACCTTGAGCGTACGGCAAAGGGTAGAAAGGCAACACGTGCAACCTATGATGTACTCAATATGAGTTATGTAAACGCAGATGGGACACTTTTTTAAATGAGAACACAATATTTTATTGCCATTTTATTTGGGGTATCGCTTTATTGGATGTATCTGCTCTATGCACCGTTTTTGATGGTTATAACCATTGCCGCACTCTTGGCTGTTTCTACGTCAAATGTGCAAGACTATTTTGAACGGCGACTCCACTCAAAGCTTGCAGCAGCTCTATTTTCATCGCTCTTACTTGCGACACTCTTTTTTGCTCCGCTTGGGTACTTCTTAACGAACTTAACTATCAAGTTAAATCACCTTAATCCTGAAACTTTAAAGAGTGTAGAACTCTACGTCAAACACTCTATTGAAAATCCTCCGCAGTATTTACTTTTTTTAAAACCATATTTTGCGGATAGTTTAAAAGATATAAATATTAACACTTTAACTACGCATGCTTTAAGCATTGCGGGTCACGTTGGTGCTTTTAGTGCAGGATTTGTAAAAAATGCCTTTTTAGTCATAGTCTTTTACTTTTTTGCAAACTATAACGGTACTGCCATGGTGCGTTTTCTTAAACGTATTGTGCAGATGTCCAACGAAGACAGTGAGTTGCTTATTCGTGAACTCTCCTCTGTCATGAGCGTTGTCTTTTACTCTATCATAGCTACAGCTATGTTTGAGGGTGCTCTTTTTGGGATCGCTATCTCTTTTATGGGGTACAATGGACTGCTTTTTGGAATTATGTACGGTTTTGCTTCTTTGGTTCCGGTTGTGGGAGGAATGTTGATGTGGCTTCCATTTATGATCTATGAGTTCTCCATTGGACATAATGGCGGTGCAATTTTTATAGCGCTTTATTCTATAGTTGTTATTTCCATCATTGCCGATACATTCATTAAACCGTTGATAATCCGTGAAATAAATATGCGGGTGCTTAAAAATGAGGAGAACTCGATGAATGAGCTTGTGATTTTCTTCTCAATTATCGCAGGACTTACTACATTCGGTTTTTGGGGAATGATTTTAGGGCCTGCAATTACAGCCTTTTTTCTTACAATACTCAAGCTTTTTGAAGCGCGTTCAAAAGAGTGTGAGCGTAAGCAGAATTGCTAGTGTGTTATTGTTTATAGATTTCAGGTTTGTCGCTTTTCCAGCGGCGATGGAGCCAAAACCAAAATTTCGGCTCTTTTGTGATGATGGATGTGAGCCAATCTGCTTGGAGTTGTGTTGCTTTTTGGATGTCATCCGCTTCATTATCGGTATGAGGTACTTTTATCTCATCAAAAAGCATTAGTGTATAGTTCTCTTCATCGTCAGTACGTATGGTCACAGGAATAATGGCAGCATTGAATTTTCTTGCCAAGTAAGCGGGTGTTGAGGTCTGTCTAATGGGTTTTCTCATAAAATTGACTATGACACCCTCTCTTTTGTTGATGTTTGTATCTATGAGAATTCCACTTGCTTTGCCCTGCTTGATAAGTCGAATGAGTGGTTTGACCACGTTTGTTTTCTCTAGGTTGGTATTGCCAAATCGTGAGCGGGCATCTAAAAGCCACTCTTCATAGACACGATTCTTCATCTTTTTATAAACCGCTGCAACAGGCTCTACAAAAGCTCCCAGTGAGGCACCGCCAAGTTCCCATGAACAGTAGTGTGATGTGACATATATGACAGCACGCCCCTCTTTATGTACTCTCTCAACCGCTTCTTGATTTACTACAGTGACCTTTGCGGCAAGATTCTCTTTACTTATATGTCGCAACTCCATCAAGTGCATAAAGTTAAAGAGCAGGTTTTTAAAGGAGTATTTCGTTATGGCTTTTATCTCCCCTTCACTCATTGTATTGTCAAAGGCATAGTTGAGGTTTTGTTTCACTATCTTACGGTATTTCTTGCTTGAAATGTAGCCGATGAATGCCAAAAAAACAAAAAAGTTCTTCCGTGCACCCTTTGGCAGTGCCATCAAAATCTTTTCCAAAATAAGTAATGCTTTGTAGCCCATTATTCTAACAGCTCCTTTGCTTTTTTAAGTACAGTTTCGTATGGTATCTCTCCAATTGAAAAGTCATTTTTATTGATTTTCATAATGTTTACCTCTGAGGGTGACTCTATTGCAATGTTGTTTGGTGTCTCATAAATCATACGTCTGTTTGTCGGACCAAGTAGGGTAATAGAAGCAATGTTCTGTGCCCATGCTATATGGGTTGGTCCTGTATCATTGCCAATGAGAAGATTCATATGTGATATAAAAGAGATGAGTGTTTCAAGATCCATAGCGGGTGCAAGTATTGCATTTTCGCTCCTTGCACAAATCCACTCGGCATCATGTTTCTCTTTTTCATTTCCCCATATAATGTAGCACGCTGCATCAAGTGCATTGCAGATTTTTACTATTTGCTCTTTTGGGTAGATTTTAGACTCCCATGAAGCACCGATGACAAAGGCAACATTTTTTTTAGCCGCAGTGAGTGAAAACTCTTGCGTGATTGCAAATACGGCTTTTTTTGTCAAAAGCATCGCATCTGTTATCTCAAACCCAAGTGCATCTCCAACAACGTAGCAGTTGCGTTTAATGACATTCTCACTGTATGCAATATGTGAACTGCTTTTGTAAAAAAGAGCTGCAAGTGACTCTCGTGTTGAATCTTTGTCAAATCCATGAGTATTTTTGCCTATGAGTCTTGCTACGACTGCAGACTTTATAAGCCCCTGCATATCAATAATAATGTCATACTCACCCAAGGTACGGAGTTTTTTGATATTTTGCATAAGCAAAGCAACACTTTTTTGCTTTTTAAGTGCTTTGAGGTTTACAGTATGGACATTTTGCAGCTCTTTAAGGGGTTTTAGAGCCTCTGCAAAGAGCTCTTCTGTAATCCACTCAATGGCTGCGTTTGGGTAGTGTTCTTTGATGAACTGTACAACAACAGCACTGTTTATGATGTCACCAAGAGCCGAGAGTCGCACTATCGCGATTTTGTCTATATTTGTATTCATTAAACGAATTATATCTAAAGAAAAAATAATCTATTTATTATTATCGCTTAGATATAATTCATTTGAATAAAATAAGCACATGGTGAAGGGGTAGATAGATGGTTCCATTGGACATAAAACATTTTGCCGAAGGTAGAACAAAGGCGAGAGCATATTTTTGCTATCTCTTTTCAAAAAATATACAAAACAGGCTTCCTTCAATTAGTGAGTCGATGATTATTCCGAGTCTTTTGAAAATAAAGTCCGAACTTGAGAACTGTGATGGTGTCTATCTTTTAGATAATCATGGTGTACAGATCAGTCCGACATATACGAAAAATAAGAAGATAGAAGAGGATATTGGAAAAAATCGTTCAGACCGTGCTTATTACTATAGAGCTGTAAAAGAGGAGAGATGTATAATCACCGATCCCTATCCTTCGTTGATAACGGGAGAACTGACAGTGACGACCTCCTCTCCAGTCTTTGATGAAGAGGATAATCTCAGATATGTCGCCTGTGTTGATATTCCCCTTAAAGAGGTGCTTCGTATTTCAAAGCTTAGTAGTGTAGATAAGGTCTTTGGTGAGTTCTTTAAGTTTACATACGCCTCTTTTGCCATAGCATTGGCAGGTATCGCACTTTTACTTTTTGTAAAGGGAATTGAAAGCTTTTTCTCCTATGGGGTTAATCCCTCAAATTTCCATATAAAAGATGTTTTTGAAGCGACTATTTTGCTAACGCTTGCACTTGCCATTTTTGATCTTTCCAAAACTCTGGTGGAAGAGGAGATACTTGGCCGCTATAAAGAGCATGATGTCTCCGGACCCCATAAAACTATGGTACGGTTTTTGGGTTCAATTATCATTGCTCTCTCCATTGAAGCCTTGATGTTGGTCTTTAAGTTTGCAATTACAGATCCAAATAAGATAATATACGCAATATATATCATCGCAGGTGTTGCACTGCTGATAGTAGGGCTTGCGATATACATTAAGTTTACAAAATTAAAGATAGATGAGTAAGAATGATAGCAATTATTGATTATAATATGGGAAATTTGGCGAGCGTGAAGAATGCTTTTGCCAAGCTTGGAAAAGAGACGGTTGTAGAGAGTGACCCTGAAAAATTTAAAGAATATGACAAGCTTATACTCCCAGGAGTGGGTGCTTTTGGTGATGCAATGGAGCACTTAAATGAGCGTGGTATGATTAAGGCTATAAAAGCATTCGCTGAGAGTGGTAAGCCGATGCTTGGTATCTGTTTGGGCATGCAACTGCTTTTTGAGAGTAGTGAAGAGTTTGGTGCACATGAGGGCTTAGGACTCATTCAAGGCAAGGTAGTAAAGTTTGACAGTGCTGCGTTTGAAGAGCCTTTGAAAGTGCCACATATGGGATGGAACAGAATGTTCACAAAAGAGCATCCTCTTTTTGAAAATCTTGATGATGAGCACTATTTGTACTTTGTTCATACTTATCATGTTGTGTGCGAAAATGAAGAAGATGTTATTGGTGAGACATACTATGGCTATAAATTTACTTCAGCCGTAGCACATGGCAACATTATGGGCATACAACCCCACCCTGAAAAGAGCCATGACAATGGACTCAAAATTTTAGAAAACTTTATAAAACTCTAAATCTAAGGAAAATATTTTATGACTTTATACCCAGCGATTGATTTAAAAGATGGAAAAGCAGTACGCCTTACAAAAGGTTTGATGGAGAGTGCGAAGATTTATTCAAATGAACCGTATGAACTTGTAAAAAAGTTTGAAGCAATGGGTGCGGAGTGGGTGCATCTTGTTGATCTAAATGGTGCATTTGCCGGTGAGCCGAAAAACCTTGAACAGATAGTCAAAATCCGTGAGAACTGCAATGTAAAGCTCGAACTCGGTGGTGGTATTCGTGATGAACAAACAATTCAAAAAATGCTTGAAATCGGCATTGACAGAATTATTTTAGGCTCAATTGCTGTCAAAGATCCACAGTTTGTCAAAGATATGGCGGCAAAATATCCTATTGCAGTAGGTATTGATGCCATTGATGGTTATGTCGCGGTTGAAGGCTGGGGTGAAGTGAGTGCAATGAAAGCAACAGATTTGGCAAAAGAGTTTGCAAACGCAGGTGTTGCAGCTATTATCTGTACTGATGTAGGAAAAGATGGAACACTCAGCGGAGTCAATGTAGAGTTTACTTTAGAGATAGCACGCGCGAGTGGTATAAGTACTATTGCCAGCGGTGGTGTGAAAGGTGAGGATGATATTAAGGCACTTATCGCAACAAATGAAGTCGATGGTGTTATTATCGGGAAGGCATATTATGAAGGTAGACTCGATTTAGAAAAGATGTTTAAACTGTTAAATTAATAGTAAAACAAACAAAATTTTGATAGTATAAGCAAAATAAAATATTTTAAAGGATTTCATTTGAAATTACTTGTGGTTGATGACAGTTCTACAATGCGTCGTATTATTAAAAACACTTTGG
>Ga0256829_1001846_pt1 | contig 16605 bp, 18 predicted proteins | sample 131447metaG_FD_185979 | JGI IMG/M metagenome (GOLD analysis project Ga0256829, IMG submission 185979) | Hydrothermal vent microbial communities from Lau Basin, Pacific Ocean - 131-447 | ecosystem: Environmental > Aquatic > Marine > Hydrothermal vents | place: Pacific Ocean: Lau Basin | collected...
ACCCTGTACCTCCACGAGACGAGTATGAGAAGTCTAGAGATGTGGTAGCAAAGCTTGTCAAAAAGTACAACATACAAGGTGTAGCCATAGGTAATGGTACTGCGAGTAACGAAACCCAAGCCTTCTTTTCCAAGCTCAATGACGATGGCTTGCATCTGCCTTACACTGTAGTTTCAGAAGCAGGGGCTTCGGTCTACTCTGCATCTAGCATCGCAGCACGTGAGTACCCAGACTTAGACGTGACCATACGAGGTGCCATCTCCATCGCTGGGCGTTTGCGTGACCCTATGGCAACACTGGTTAAGATAGACCCCAAGTCTCTAGGCATAGGACAGTACCAACACGATGTAGACCAAAAGCTCTTAGAGCGTAAACTTCATGAGGGTGTAGAGAGTCTGGTTAACGCAGTAGGAGTAGATGTCAACTCAGCTTCTGCATCTCTGCTCTCTTATGTGGCAGGTGTGGGAACGAAGGTGGCAGAGAACATTGTTAAGCACCGTGAGAGTGAGGGTACTTTTGATTCTAAAAAAGCACTACTCAAAGTCAAAGGCTTAGGAGCCAAAGCCTACGAGCAAGCTGCTGGCTTTATGCGTATACGTGAAGGTAAAAGTGTCTTTGACAATACAGGCATACACCCAGAGAGTTATGCAGTAGCCAAGGCATTAGAGAAGTATAGTGACTTAAGTGATACGAAACGCATAGCAGAAGAGTTAAAGGTGGGTGAACCCACCCTACAAGACATTATCAAAGAGCTAGCCAAGCCAGGGTTTGACCCTCGTGAAGAGTTACCTAGCATCCCTTTTAAGCAAGGACTCACAGAGATAGAGCATCTCAAAGAGGGGAGCATCGTCTCTGGTGTGGTACGAAACATCGCAGACTTTGGAGCTTTTGTAGACATAGGGCTTAAAAATGACGGGATGATACATATTTCCCAAATGAGTGAGAAACGTATTAAGCATCCTTTGGAAGTACTTTCTGTGAACCAGTATTTGGCTAGGGTTGAGGTGATAAGTATTGACTTAGAGAAAAATAAAGTTGGGTTGAGTTTGAAGGAATTATAGATAAAATATACTATAGTATCTATTAAAGTATATAAGTTACATAAAGTATGCTATAATATCTTTAAAGGATAATGTATGCATACACTTAATACCCCTAAAGAGCTCATAACAAAGCTCTCTACCCTTATAGAAAAAGAGCGTCGTGCTCAGGCAATGAAACAAAATGAATTGGCTTCATGTGCGGGCATACCTCTACCTACCTACAAGCAGTTTATTTATCAGCAGAAAATTTCGTTGGAGAATGTTTTTAAACTACTCTTTGCACTCAAGCTACATGACAATATAGCAGGTCTTCTCCAAGAGAAAGAGTACAACTCACTAGATGCATTAAAGAACAAAGATACCCTACCCAAGAGGATACGCTCATGAACCTAGAGATACACCCACATATTTATGGGCATAAGATAGGGACATTGCTACTTAATGCAGGACGAATCTACTTTGAGTATGATGAAGCTTTTAGAAGCTTAGGATTAGAGATTTCTCCCATGAAGTTACCCCTACAGTCTACCAGACTTTATAGCAACAGTGATGATGTAGCATACTATGGAGGACTCGCAGGGGTATTTCATGATTCATTACCCGATAGATTTGGTACAAAGGTCATAGAGCGATACTTCGAATCTAAAAACATACCACCTCACGAACTTAATGTCGTTGGGAAGCTTATGTTTGTAGGGCATAAAGGTATGGGAGCCATACACTATGAACCTAGTGAAAATTTGCTAGAACATCATGCACTACAAGAGTCCATAGAACTAGAGGCTTTTGTTCGTAATGCACAAAAGGTTGTAACAGGTGAGTCACTAGAAGTGGTAGATGGGGTACTGGCTTTTATGGATAGTGCTGCTTCAGCAGGAGGGGCTAGAGCCAAAGCTGTTGTGGGTTACAACCCTCAGAGTAAAGAGATGATTTATGGACTTAGAGATACCCTACCTGAGCCGTATGAACATTGGCTACTCAAGTTTGATGTAGCCAATGAGCAGGGTGCTAGCTCTGATTATACGAAGTTAGAGTATATCTATATGCAGATGGCAGCAGAAGTAGGGATAGTCGTACCAAAATTAGAGTTACTAGCCCATGGTAACCTTGCACACTTTATGATAAAACGTTTTGACAGGGTAGACAATGAGCGTATACACCTACACTCACTTTCTGGAATGACCCACTCAAACATACATCTGCCTAAACACTATAGCTACGATAACTTGCTACGTCTTACACGTCACATCACAGGGAGTCAAGCAGAGGTTGAAGAACAGTATAGACGTATGGTGTTCAATATCATTGCCAGAAATCAAGATGATCATGCAAAAAACTTCTCTTTTATGATGGACAAGCAAGGCTCATGGAGTATCTCTCCAGCCTATGACATTACCTATGCCAATGGTAAGGGCTATACCAAAGAGCATCAGCTTTCACTTAAAGGTCAAACATCATCGTTTGACCGTAAGATGTTAGTAGATTTTGCGGTAGAGCAGTCACTACGTAAACAAGATGCTCTACATATCATAGATGAGGTACAAGAAGTCCTCTCGGGCTTCAGTAAAAGAGCCAGAGAATTAGAGGTAAACAAAGAGAGCATAGAGCGTATTGTTAAGGCTCATTTGTTAGAAATATGACATGACTGCGGGAAATCCATACTTGCAAATTTGCATATCTCTGAAATGAGTTAGAAGGGTTTGTAAAGAGAATTAAGTACTTAATTCTCTTTGTATAGTTAAATCAACATAATTTTCTTTTATTTTTTGATATATTCTATCGCTAATTTCGGAATGTTTGTGAATTGTTATATTCGGCATCCATTTTTGCATAAGATTTATAATATCATTTTCATTTTTATAATGCATTTTAACAATGAGTGAGTTATCATCTTCTAAAGACATAAGGTCAAATTGACTATCGTTTAAGATATTTTCTCTTCTAAAATATATTGCAGCAGAGCCAGATATATGTAGAACAATAGAATTATTAAATTCTCCCCATGCATTACCGATAACTTTTCTTTGAAGTATTTCATTTTCTAAATTATGGAATTCAAGAGACTTTATTCCATTTAATGAAAATATTCTCATTTCGCCGATATTAGTAATATTGTCTTCATGGTATGATGCATGTATATAGTGTGTATACCCACTAAAATATATATGATGTGGTTTAATATATTTGATTTCTAAATCACCTCTATTCCCCATATAATCCATTTTAATACTCATATTGTACTTAAGTGAAAGTTCTATTTGTATGATTTTTTGTAAGAGTGGTGATAACTTTTTAGTTGGTATGAGTGCAATATCACATTGGTCTGTCTTCTCTTCTGAAATGTAATTTAAAACGTCTTTAAAATCATCTTTAATATATGTGTTATTAATATGTTTACTCATATAGTCAAAAATAATATTGCTTGGTACAAAACTAGGTAAAGATATATTAAACCTATATTGACGTAAAGTCATATCGTAGATGATTTCTTTATCTATAGTTTCATCCATCTTATTGTATTTCAATATATTATTTTCTATCGTTTTTGTTGTTTTAACATCAAGTAGTTGAGCTAATTTCTCTTTTTTGGTAGGGGTCTGATAGAGTTCTTTTAAAATTTGAGTTATTTGTTTCATAGGAGTATTGTATTGAAATATAACTTAATTACTAATAAATGACTATTTTAAAGTGTATGTACCTTATTTTACCTATTAAATAGAATAATATTAAATAATATATTCTATTTTAATTGAATATATGGAGTTAATAATTAATATATTGTTTTCATACTGCTAATAAGGTTTTATTAAGACCAAGGGGAGTATTATTGTAAGAATGCTTCTATAATAGTAAGTATAATCCTATAAGTAGTAGGTGTGATTTTTAAAATTACGACAGTAAGTAGAGTGAGTAAAACAAGGCAGATTCTTGGTCGGATTAACCTTGTTGAACTCAAGAAAAACATAGATGATAAACTAACTATGCACTGTTATACTATAGTGAAAGACTTTAAAATAATATTAAAGAGTCTTGATTTATGGTTTTTAATATGTATTTGTTACGTTTATATTCTTTTAAATTAGATAAAGGAAGAAAAATGCGTCAAGCGTATTATAGAGTAACAAAAAATAAAGAGGCTAAACAGCCTTATCATTGGGTACTAGTTGCACCAAACCATGAAATTATCTTAGTTAGTGAAAACTACTCATCCAAGCAAATGGCACTAAGAGGCATTGATTCTGTAAGGGTAAATTGCCCTTATGATGAAAATTATGATAGATTGGTTGCTAAAGATGGAAGTCCATACTTTAACTTAGTTGCACAAAATGGTGAAATTATAGGGACTAGTGAGATGTATTCATCTGATAATACACGAGATATAGGTATAGAAGCTGTTAAGAAGTATGGTAGAGATGCTGAAGTACGTGATAAAACAGGTGAGTCTACGAGTGGAACTACAACAGGAGAGGCTAAACCTATCGTTTCGCCTCAGAGACCATGGATATCGTGTTAAGTCTAAAGGATGCTGAGTGGATTGCCACTCAGTACCCTGGACTCAAAATTGACATGACAAATAAATGTATCGTTGGAGATATATATTTAAACCGTACTTATAACGGAACTACACTTACCAATATTTTTAGTATAAAAGTTATGCTAGAACTATTACCAAACATGGTACTACCTAAAGTATATGAGACTTCAAATAAATTACAAAACATTGCAAATGAACTTGGACTGTCTAAAATAGAAGATATACATGTTAATAGTGATGAATCTCTGTGCCTTGCAATATATGGTCGAGAAGAAGAATGTTTTTCAGATAAGTTCACAATAAAAGAATTTTTTGAAAATTGTTTAGAACCGTACTTCTTTTGGGTTAGTTATTATGAAAAATTTGGCAAACCACCTTGGAAAGACTACGCTCATGGAGGCTTAGGCTTTGTAGAAATGTATGCTGAGGATAGATTGACTTTTAGAGAAGTACAACAAAAGATGTCTTTAAGAGAAATCAGTAAATATTTGTATCACTATGACTATGTGAAAGATAAGTGTCTCTGTGGAAAAAACAAAGATATGAAACAATGTCATAGTGATATATATATTGGATTGAAAAAATTTAAAGAAAAATGGAAGTTAGCTAGAGTAAGTTAATCATAATTCAAAAAGGAAATAGAATGTCAACACAAAACACTATTAAATGTCCAAACTGTGCTACAGAAATAGAGATAGATAAAATTTTCTATCATCAAATAGAAGAGAAGTTTAAAGAAGAACATTTAGCTAAAGAGAAGATGCTCCGTGATGAAGTTGAAGCTAAACGTCAAGAGTATAAAAAAGCCTTCGATACCCTTAAAGCCAAGGAAGAAGCTATTGCAGATGAGAAAGCTAAATATGAGAGAGAACTTGCCAAGGCTACAGAAATGAGGGTAGAAGAGCAATTACGTTTAGAAAAGCAGAAACTCCAAGCGGAACTTAGAGCTACTATCACAGCAGAACGTGAGGATGAGATGAAGCTTATGAATGAAGAACTTCAAAAAAAATCTGAGCAAGTAAAAGCATTGCATACTGCAACAGCAGAAGTGGAGAAGCTCAAACGTGAAAAAGAAGAGTTAGGAGCCAAAGCTAAGGTTGAAGCAGAACTAGAGCTTAACAAGCGTCTAGCTGAAGAAAAACTCAAACTCTCTAAAGCACTAGATGATGAAATAGCCCTAAAACTCAAAGCCAAAGATGAACAGATAGAACAGATGCGAAGAGACATCGAATCTGCCAAACGTAAAGGTGAGCAAGGCTCTATGCAAGTGCAGGGTGAGTCTTTGGAGACCATCATCGAGTCATGGTTGGCGTCTCAGTTTCCTTTTGACAATGTAGATGAGGTTAAAAAAGGTGCCTTTGGTGCAGACTGTGTGCAGACCATCCATACCAGAGAGCTACAAAACTGTGGGGTCATCTGTTATGAGTCTAAAAACACCAAGGCATGGTCTGATGGGTGGATAACCAAGCTCAAACAAGACATGCTCAAAGTGGGTGCAGACTTAGGTGTGTTAGTCACCTCAGTCTACCCTAACGACATGGATCGCATGGGCTTTGTAGATAGCATCTGGGTCTGTAGCCTCGATGAGTTTAAGGGTTCTGCTTCACTCCTACGTGAAAGTCTCATAAAAGTGCATAAGAGTGTACAAAAAGAGGAAAACAGAGGCGACAAAATGGTACTGCTCTACAACTACCTCACAGGCAATGAGTTTGGCATGCAGATGAAGTCCATAGTCGATGGTTTCATGACCATGCAAACAGAACTAGACAAAGAAAAACGCTCCCTCATGGCAAGCTGGAAACGCCGCCAGAAGCTCATAGACGGCGTACTCCAAAACACTACAGAGATGTACGGCTCACTCCAAGGCATCGCAGGTGCTGGTGCATTGGGGCATATAGATGCTTTGGAGTTGGAAGCTCCTGAGGATGGGGAAGAGTAGGAGTATATAGTAATGGACGAGTTAATAGTACAAGGCGAGATAAATTCTAAGATTTTAGTGTTGCGTGGTAAGCAAGTGATGTTAGACAGAGATTTGGCAGTGTTGTATAATGTTGAGACAAAAGTATTGAATCAGGCAGTGAAAAGAAATATAAGAAGATTCCCTAGTGACTTTATGTTTCAGATTGATGATAAGGAAAAAAAGGAGCTGGTCACAAATTGTGACCGGTTCGAAAAATTAAAACATTCTACTGTAAATCCTTATGCTTTTAGCGAGCAGGGTGTTTATATGTTGGCAACTGTACTTAAAAGTGATGTGGCGATAGATGTAAACATAGCTATCATGCGTACATTTTCCAAACTACGAGAATTTAGTAAACACTATAATGCTTTAGCCAAACAACTTATAGAGATAGATAGGAAGCATGATAAGCAGTACAAAGCACTCAAAAAGGCATTAGATGAGTTGGTAGTTGGGTCTGAGGTTGTTGATGTGGTGAGGATGGGGTTTTTGAGGGATGAAGAGTAGTATATTAAAATACAGTGAGGAATCATGGTACGATTACGTTCACCTGATACATATACTCCACAGAGATGTACAGTTCACTTCAAGGCATCGCAGGGGCAGGGGCGTTGGGGCATATAGAGGCTTTGGAGTTGGAAGCTCCTGAGGATGGGGAAGAGTAATAGTGTGTGTTCAATTGTGTTAAATTTAAGATATACCCATTATGCTATAATACTTTATGAAATGCAAAGGATAGACTATGACAAAAAAGATGATATTGGATTATTTAGCTACTCATAAAGATAGATTCCAAAAACTTTATAATGTCAATAATATTGGTATATTTGGCTCATATGCTAGAGATGAGGCTACTCCTAACAGTGATATCGATATTGTCGTAGATTTAAAAAAGAGTACTATGTTTGGATTGGTTGGCATTAAAGAAGATATAGAAGAGTATTTTCATATACCTGTAGATATTGTTCAGATGAGAGATAGAATGAATGCATTGCTTAAAGAACGCATAGAGAAAGAAGCTATATATGTATGATAAAGAGATAGTGCTTGATCTTCTTGAAAATATGATTGATGCAACTGAAAAAATCTTACATAGAAATAAAGATATACAAACCATTGATGATTATTTGATAGATGATAACAGCTTAATGTTGCTTGATAGTTTATGTATGCAACTTATAGCTATTGGGGAGGCTGTAAAAAAGATTGATAAGGAGACAGATAAGAAACTGTTTTCTTCTTACGCTCAAATACCTTGGCGTGAGGTTGCAGGGATGAGAGATGTACTATCTCATCATTATTTTGATTTAAATGCGGAAGTTGTATTTGAAGTGACGACGGAGCATATTGAAGATTTGCAGGGTGTTTTAAAGCAGATTGTTTTGGATATAAAATAGAATTAGGGCGATTACGTTCACTGACCCCTATACTTAGCTCGTATTTTAGAAACCATAGAGAAGGTCGGTAATGAAGTCAGTAGCATGGTCGGTAATAGATACGGTAATCTTACTGAAAATCAACAAACCATCATTAACAGTATGCAAAGCAATCCTAGAGTGAGTGCTACTATGTTGGCTGAGATAGTGGGTATCTCTAAGAGGAAGGTGGAGAAAAATGTGGCGAAGTTGAAGAAGATGGGATTAGTTGAGAGGGTTGGTGGTACTCGTGGGCATTGGGAGGTGAGAGAATGAGATGTTTTGAGTTGTGCTATTAAGCAAGGATATATTTTTTAAAACTATTAAGTGGAGTATTTATAAATAAACATTGTGTTATGCTTCATTATATTTATATATGTCCCAACTATTGATTATTTGTCCCGAATAAGATATACTACGAAAAAGAGGATTAAATGAAAAAAAAGAATGTATTAAACTTGATAAAATATTATGCAGAAAAAAATGACTCTGCTTTTCGTAATGAAGCATATGAAATAGCAAAATATTTCGATAAAAATAATGATTATCAGCTTTCTGAATACATTATGGCTTTGTTATCAGATGTAAATACTTTTTCTCCACAAATTGATACAAGTGAAAATTTATTTGTAAAAAAGGTGGAAATAGCAAACAACCCATTACCATTACCAAATTTAATAAAGGATAGTCTTTTAGGAATAATAAATGCGATTGGGCACAATGCAGGTATTAATAAGTTTTTATTTGAAGGTCCCCCAGGTACAGGGAAAACTGAATCAGCAAAGCATATTGCAAGAATACTGGAAAGGGAATTATTTATTGTAGATTTTGATTCGGTTATTGATAGTAAGTTAGGTCAAACTTCTAAAAATATCTCATCTCTATTTAATGAAATCTCTTCGGTATCAAATCCAGATAAGATTGTTATTCTATTTGATGAAATAGATGCTATTGCAATTGATAGAATTAATACTAATGATTTAAGAGAAATGGGAAGAGCAACCTCTTCTGTTTTAAAAGGGTTGGATAATCTAAATGATAACATTATTCTAATTGCAACTACTAATTTATATAAAGCCTTTGATAAGGCATTAGTAAGAAGATTTGATGCTATTATAGATTTTAGCAGATACACAAAAGAAGATCTTGTGAATGTAGGTGAAGCAATTCTAAATAATATGTTGCAAAAGTTTAAATTTGCGGGAAGAAATATGAGGTTATTTAAAAAAATACTTAATTATATGGATATCATTCCATATCCTGGAGAACTAAAAAATCTTATTAAAATATCTATAGCCTTTAGTAATCCTAATGATGAGTTTGATTATTTGAAAAAATTGTACATTAGTGTTAGTAAAAATAATGAGAGTATGGACTTAAAATATATGCAAAATAGTGGATTTACGGTTAGAGAAATTGAGCTGTTAACAGGAATTTCAAAAAGTCAAGTATCTCGTGAGTTGAAGGAGTAATGTACTCTGAATAATTTACTACAATTAAAAGGAACTTTTGAACAAGCATCTAGACGAACAGATGGATTTGGGGCACCTAATTTACCATCTGGTCAATCTGTCAGTGCATTAAAATTAAAAGTATTATTAAAAAGTTTAAATGAATTAGAAGAGTACTGGAAAAATCAAAATTTATTACCAGGAGCACTTGTTACCGTTCACTATATTAAAGTTGCAGCGAAAAGCAATAGACTACAAAATCTTTTAGGAAAAGGTTCAAATGCACCTAATAAATCTGTTGTAGGTGCAAGGTTTTCACTTGACGAGTCTCCGAAACATATAATTACGTATTATGTATCTCAAGAAATTCTAAAGAAATCTATAGAACGATTAAGCGATACTATTGATATCTTAAATCAAAATTTCGATGGTGAAATAAGTCATAATACTATAGAAAAAATAGATAAAAAAATTCCTTATAGGTCTACTAAAATTACAAAAACAAATTTTAAACAAATTATTGTAGATGGATATTATGTGGAAAAATTTGATATATCCATAGATGACATCATATTAGAAAATGATGCAATTATTACCTTATATAAGACAGATGTAAGGACTACTCAACTGCTCGAAAAAATAGGCATTAACGTTTTATCGAGCCGTATTATGGATGAAACAACTGTCTTATTACGTCCTGATGAATTAGAAATTTTAAAAGCAAAAGCTCCATTTTTAATATCTATGGCAGTTAGTGATTTGTCTGAGATAACAAAAGATAACTTTGAGTTTATTGATGATGAAGTAATAAGAATAGATTCGCCTAAAAATGAGCCAACTATTGGTGTTATAGACACTCTTTTTGACGAAAAAGTGTATTTTTCAGAGTGGGTAGAGTATACCAATATGTTAGATAGTGAGATACCTACCTCTCAAAATGATTATGAACATGGTACAGCTGTTTCTTCCATCATAGTAGATGGACCAACATTTAATCCAACTTTAGATGATGGGTGTGGTAAATTTAAAGTAAAACATTTTGGTGTAGCGAGTGGTAATAGCTTTAATTCATTTACGATACTTAGAAATATTAGTGAAATTATAGCCCAAAATAGAAATATAAAAGTTTGGAATTTATCTCTAGGTTCAAAACTTAATATAAATCCTAATTTCATCTCTCCAGAAGCTGCAATTTTAGACAAGATACAGTTTGAAAATGATGTTATATTTGTTATCGCTGGCACAAATTTATCTCGTGGAGAAACTGAAACTAGAGCTATTGGGGCTCCTGCGGATTCAATTAACTCTATAGTTGTAAATTCTGTAGATATAAATAAGAAGCCTTCTGCGTATAGCAGAAAAGGTCCTGTATTATCATTTTTTATTAAACCTGATATTAGTTATTATGGTGGCGATGGAAGTGAACCTATGAAAGTTTGTATTCCTACTGGTGAAGCATTGGTTAAAGGAACTTCATTCGCAGCTCCTTGGATTTCTAGAAAACTATCATATCTTATTGATATATTAGGATTAAGTAGAGATATTGCAAAGGCACTACTTATAAATTCAGCAACAGGATGGGATATAGAACAAAATGATCCATCACTTGTAGGTCATGGAGTAGTTCCCAAAAGAATAGAAGATATAGTACATTGTGCTGATGATGAGATACAATTTATTATACAAGGTGTATCTGAAAAATATGATACATATAATTACAATATACCTGTTCCGTTATCTAAAGAAAAATATCCTTTTATTGCAAAAGCAACACTTTGTTATTTTCCAGCTTGTTCAAGAAACCAAGGGGTAGACTACACAAATACAGAACTAGATATAAAATTTGGTAGGCTAGATGGTAAAAAAATTAAATCTATCAATAATAATTATCAAACAGAAGAATTTAGCCATCACACATGGGAAGAGGATGCTCGAAAAGTTTTTAGAAAATGGGATAATGTAAAACATATCAGAGAAGTTTATACAGGAAGAAACAAAGAGTTAAAGGCTTATCATAATCCTATATGGGGATTGAGTCTTAAAACTAAAGAGCGACTTGAAGAAAGATTTGGAGAGGGTCTTAAGTTTGGTATTGTAATAACACTAAAAGAAATAAATGGAGTTAATAGAATAGATGAGTTTATTAAAAATGCTCAACTTAGAGGTTGGCTAGTTAATAAGATAGATGTGGATGCAAGAGTTGATATTTTCAATGTAGCAGAAGAAGAAATTGAGTTTGAATAATTTATTAAAAGAAAGAATATGAATCTCTCCAAATCCCTATACACCCGAGCCATCCAATGCCCAAAATCTCTATGGCTCAAAAAATACAAACCCTCTGTACTCACTCCTCCCGATGCATCAGCCAAAGCAGTCTTTGAAACAGGAAATATAGTAGGGGAGTTGGCTTGTCAGTATTTTGCAGATAATTTCACGGTATGGTTGAGACTGCAAAAGAGTGGAGTATATTTATGTTAAAGAATTCAAATACGGGAATGATAGGAATCAGTTATGATGGATAAAAAACTACAAATACAAAACGCAATATCAGAGTTCTTGATCTATAAATCAGATAACAACGATGTAAAAGTTGATGTACTCATACAAGATGAAAATATATGGCTTACACAAGAACAAATGGCACAACTATTTGGTAAAGCAAAGTCAACTATAAATGAACATATCAAAAATATTTTTAAAGATGAAGAGCTTATAGAGTCGGAGGTTATGCAGAAATTCGGAAATTCCGAATTTCAGAAGAGAGCACCAAATTACTATAACCTGGACACCATCATATCTGTAGGCTACAGGGTAAAATCTATCCAAGGGGTTAGATTTAGGCAGTGGGCTACTAAGCGGTTGCAAGAGTATATCATCAAAGGTTTTACGATGGATGATGAACGCTTGAAAAATCCAGAGCAACCATTTGGGAAAGACTATTTTAGAGAGCAGATAGAACGTATTAGAGATATCCGCTCTAGTGAGAGAAGGTTTTATCAGCAAATAACAGATATTTATGCGGAGTGTAGTATAGACTATGATAAAAATGCGTCAACAACCAAGGACTTTTTTGCAACTGTACAAAATAAACTACATTGGGCTATAACAAAGCAAACAGCTGCAGAGATAATATATGCAAGAGCAAACCATACAGAGGAAAATATGGGGCTGACTACTTGGAAAAATGCACCAAGTGGACGAATGAGAAAAACTGATGTGGTCATAGCAAAAAATTATCTGCAAGAAAAAGAGCTAAGTACACTCAATAGAATCGTAACAATGTACCTAGACTATGCAGAACATCAAGCTGAAAAAGAGGTACCCATGACTATGCAGGATTGGAGTAAAAAGTTAAATGCTTTTTTAGAGTTCAATGAACATGACATCTTACAAAATGCAGGAAAGGTCACGGCACAACTTGCCAAAGAGTTTGCCATAAGTGAGTTTGAAAAGTATAAAGTCATACAAGATAAATCGTATCGGAGCGATTTTGATCTGTTGCTTGATGAGATAGAGCAGAGATAGAGAATGACCCTCTCAAAATCCCTCTACACCAGAGCCATCCAATGCCCAAAATCCCTCTGGCTCAAAAAATACAAACCATCTGTACTTACTCCTCCCGATGCATCAGCCAAAGCAGTCTTTGAAACAGGAAATGCAGTAGGGGAGTTGGCTTGTCAACTTTTTCCTGAGGGGAAAGAAGTAGCGTTTACAAGAGACTATGACGAGATGATAGCTATGACTAAAGAGTACATAGGTGAGGGAGTGAAAAACATCTATGAGGCTACTTTTAATTATGATGGTATCTTGGTAATGGTTGACATCTTGCATGTAGATGCAGAGGGTGTGTCACTCTATGAGGTCAAGAGTTCTACATCTGTAAAAGACATCTATCTGCATGATGTGTCCATACAGTACTATGTACTAAGCAACCTTGGCTTTACCATAAAAAATGCAAATGTAGTGCATATAGACAGTGCATACGTCAGAGGTGATGCGTTAGCGTTAGATGAGCTTTTTTCTGTAGTAGATGTGAGTGATGAAGTGATGAAGATGCAAGAGAATATCCCTAAACTTTTAGAAGGTTTTGAGAAGTATTTGGCAGATAAGGTCAATGAACCAAACATAGACATAGGCTCTCACTGTAAAAATCCCTATGAATGTGATGCTAAAGACTACTGCTGGAGAGTGCAGAGAAACATACCTGCGTACTCGGTATTTAACATCTTTAACCTTGGTAGTAAAAAGCAAGTAGAACTGTACGAGCAAGGCATAGTAGACATAAAAGATATACCAGACTCCTTTACCATGACAGCCAAACAAAGCCAAGCAGTAAGAAACCATAAAGCAGGAGTGACACACATAGACAAAGAAGCCATAAAAGCATTTGTAGATACTCTGAGCTACCCCATCTACCATTTAGACTTTGAAACCTTTCAGCAAGCCATACCAGAATGGAAAGGCATCAGTCCGTTCATGCAGATACCCTTTCAGTACTCACTACACATCGAACATGAAGATGGCAGACTTGAACACAAAGACTTTCTAGCAGTTGATGGAGAAGACCCACGAGAGATGCTAGCTGAGAGGCTCTGTGAAGACATACCTAGAGATGTCACCGTGTTAGCATATAACATGGGCTTTGAAAAAGGTGTCATCAAAAAACTTGCTTTTGAGTATGAAGCGTTGAGTTCCCATCTTTTAGCTATAAACGAAAACATGAAAGACCTCATGACACCTTTCCAACAAAAACACTACGTTACCCCCAGTATGAATGGGAGCTACTCCATCAAGTATGTATTGCCCGCATTAGTGCCTAAGATGTTAGACGCATACACAGAGCTAGATGGTGTACAAAATGGTATGGAAGCCATGAGTGCCTTTGCAAGTATGTCGAAACTAGAAGAGGGTGAAAGAGAGAGACTGAGAGCTTCACTTTTGGCGTATTGTAAGCTTGATACATTGGCGATGGTTAAGGTTTTAGATAAATTAAGAGAGGTGAGTGATGATTGATTATAGTAAAAAAATCACAGTAGACAGAGAATTGTATCCATATGATAATGATAAGTTAGATATTTCTATAGAGAGTGATAGGGGACGGATTATATCATCAGGAGGATTGCGTAGACTACAAAAACGTACACAAGTCTTTGCTTTAGAACTTAATGCGTCCATACGTACAAGGTTGACGCACTCTATGGAGGTAGCACAAACAGCTAGGTTTATAGCCAAGTCTATTTTAGCTGAGTTAAAAAAAGAAGGGCTTGATAAGTATAGTTTAGAGGGTATGGAAAATGCCTTTATCTCCACCTCTGAGATGACAAGTCTACTGCATGACATAGGAAACCCTCCCTTTGGACACTCAGCCGAACAAACTATAAATAAATGGGTAGAAGATAATGCTGTGGCGATATTGGATGCATTTCCAAGTACAACGCCAGAGAGTAAAACGTTAAAAAATATGATTTGTAATGATATATGTAATTATGATGGAAATGCACAAGCTATAAGGGTCATAAGTAAGCTACAGCGACTTAATCTTTCCTATACACAAACCTTGGCAGTACTGAAGTATACAAGGGGTGCTTTTGAAGAAAAACCTTCAAAAGATGATAGTCTGTATTACCTAAAGAAAAAACCAGGATTTTACTATAGTGAAAAAGATTTCATAGCCAAGATTCAAGCTAAGCTAGATGTTAAAAATGGACATAGGTTTCCTCTCACTTATATTATGGAAGCAGCTGACGATATATCGTACTTAACCGCAGACCTAGAAGACTCAGTAGAAAAAGGCATACTTAGTTTAGATGAAGTATATAACATCATAAAAGCTGAGTGCATCAAACAGGATGAAGAGTACTTACTGGGTATCATAGAAAAACAGTATGCTAAAGCTAAAAAAGATGAAGAACCCTATCAGTTCAATATGTTTTTTACATTGACTAGAGCTACTTTAATTACTACTTTGGTCTTTTACGTGGTTAAAATTTATATAGATAACCATAAAGCTATTTACAATGGGAGCTTTAGTTCTGCACTTCTTGAATATGATAAGACAAGTAAGTTTTATAAGGCAATAAAAGTACTGAAAGATGTTTCAGATAAACATATATATCAAAATAAAGATGTACAGACGATGGAACTTCAAGGTTATGCAATAGTGAATGCTTTATTAGATAGTTATAAACCACTTTTAGAACTGAACTCAAGTGATTTTGAGAAATTACTAAAAGATAAAAGAATCACATGTTTTATCTCTATGAGATTAATTAAAAGACTCTCATCCAAGCAAATTGTTGCTTATCGTCATGATGTTGAAAAGCTTGATAAGACAAATGAAGAAGAATTTGTAATGCTTGAATGGTACCATAGAGTGCGTCTTATTATTGACTACATTAGTGGAATGACGGATGATTTTGCTTTGGATGAGTATCAAACATTATTGGCAATGAAATAGTTTATATATTTTAGTTAGTTGACAAATTAAAACATATAGTATATAATGGTTATATATATACTAGATAAGGTTATTTATGTATAAATGGAATGAATATAAAAATAGTATCTTGAAATCTCAAAGAGGTTTTTCTTTTGATGATGTATTGCAAAAGATGAAAAAAGATGGTGTATTAGATAACTATAAACACCCAAATGTTGAGAAATATCCAAATCAATACATCTATGTTATTGAACTTGGAGGATATATACACTATATCCCTTATGTGTTTGATGGAGATGATATATTTTTGAAAAATATCATACCGAGTAGAAAACTACACAAAAAATATGCAAAGGACAAGTCATGAAATATACAGATGAAGAACTAGAATTACTAGATGCAATAGAAAAAAATCAACCAAAAACAGAGCGTTTTGATAATGAAGCTATTAAAGAAATGGCAAGTGATACACTAGAGTATCTTAATGAAAAAAAACAAATCAGCATCAATCTAAAACGCTCAGACCTCGACTTTATAAAGCAAAGAGCTAAAGATATTGGTATTTCGTATCAGAGTATTATCCAGTCATTGGTGCATAACTATAGCACTAACAAATTGGAATTGAAGTTATAACGAACACAAATGCCAATTTTCACGTTACAATCATTTGTCGGAGGTTTTTTAGATGAAGATTTGAAAAATTTCAATAAAATTTTTGACGATTGGTGTGTACAGTTTGAGAGTATAGAAGATGCACAGCTT
>Ga0256829_1001847_pt1 | contig 16593 bp, 22 predicted proteins | sample 131447metaG_FD_185979 | JGI IMG/M metagenome (GOLD analysis project Ga0256829, IMG submission 185979) | Hydrothermal vent microbial communities from Lau Basin, Pacific Ocean - 131-447 | ecosystem: Environmental > Aquatic > Marine > Hydrothermal vents | place: Pacific Ocean: Lau Basin | collected...
TCTCATCAGCCAAAATTTTCTTTGCATGAGCAGCTTTGAGTCTCTCTTTCTCTTTACTTTGCAATGCTTCATAAAGATAAATATATGGAAGCGTACATTTACCCTCTACAAAGTCATTCATCGCAGGTTTTCCAAGCGTTGCTTCATCAGAGGTAATATCTAAAATATCATCGATTATCTGAAAAGAGAGGCCAAGGTTTTTTCCATAAAGTGCATGTTTGTCCGCATCTTTACCGACAAGCAGAGCACTCGCTTTTGCTGCAGCTTCAATGAGCGTTGCAGTTTTGAGGTAGAGCATATCGAGGTATTTTTGCTCATCATCATTAAAGGCTTCTGCCATATTGACATCCATCATCTCTCCTTTAGAGAGTGCAGTAACCGATGCAGCTATGGTCTGTGCGACATTTTTATCAAATGAAACAAGTTCGGTAAAGGCTTTCGAGTAGAGAATATCTCCAAGCATTACAGCCGTTTTACTTCCTTGTGTTGCGTTTACAGAAGCAACACCGCGTCGCGTATCGGCATCATCTATGACATCATCATGCAACAATGATGCAGCATGAATCAGTTCTACAATCGCTGCCAAAAGAGGTGCATCTTTGTGCTCTTTTGCAATTTTCAAAACAAGTTTCGCTCGAAGTCTCTTCCCGCCGCTTAGGGTGTTAAAAAGGCGTGTCACCTCATCATAGCCACACTCCAGTATTAGTTTCTCAATCTCTTTTTCTACTCTTTGCATTCATCTCGTCTTTATTTGTTTTTTAAAAATATCCATCTGATTTCATTATTTTTGTCAAACAAAAATATTTGAAACTTTGCTTCATTCTTTTTCAAATCAAACTCTTTAAATTTAACTAGCACATACGGCACATCATAGTAGGCAGCTCCCCTCGAAATAAGTTCCTGCTTAAAACTCTGATTTCTACTTTGCGCATATAAAACACCCTGCTTCACAATCTTGTCATAGGAACGGTGTATTACCAAGCCATCATTGATGTATAGAGTCCATCTAAATTTAAAAAGTTTTTCTCTTCCTTCGTATTTTACAAGAATTTTCTTTTGCTCATCCTTTTGTAGTGAAAATTCCTTCATTATATAGCTCAAATCTGCACCAAAGGAGGCACTGCTTAAGAACAACAGTGCCAAAAGAACATGAAAAACTCTTTTCACACCCTATTCACTTTGAGAAAGAACTGCGCCCATAAGTTCAACATAAAGACTTTTTGTCTTCATAGCAGCTTCATCAAGATGTGTTGCTCTGTATTGTGCTACAGCAGCGTCAATATCTTCACCTACATGTTCTTCAAGCATCAACTCCATTACAGCAACTTTTTCAATGAAATTTTCAAGTTCCTGTCGTACGATGTCATTGTTCGCGTTAAAAATAACATCCATTAGTTTTGATCGTGGTGATCCTCCGAAGATATCATCTTCATCTTCAAATAAAGCAGCATAACTCATTATAAACCTCTCGTTTTTTAATTTTAATTCGAGGATTATAGCAACTTTTACTTAATGCTAGAAATGTTACATAAGTTACAATTGAGTATCTTAGTTTATGTTACAATTTCTTCAAATCAAAATAGTTAAAAGGAATTTAAAATGTGGAAATATCCCATAGATGAAGATTTATTTGAAAAATTCAGTAAGTATTCAAAAGTAGCAGGTGTTATTTTTATCATACTGGGGCTTGTAGGTATCTTTGAACCTGTTTATATGACCGTTGCAACAGTGACATTTGTAGCGTGGATCATGATGTTCGCCGGGTTTATGGCAGCTTACTTTACCTACATAAGTGATAGAAGTGACTACCTTGGTTGGTTAAAGAGTTTCATACTCGTAGGCATTTCTCTACTTATGATTTTTTATCCGATGACAGGCGTTGGAACAGTCGGACTGCTTCTAGCTATCTACTTTTTTACAGACTCTTTTGCAGGCTTTTCTATTGCGTTTACTATGAAACCGGCAAAAGGTTGGATATGGTGGCTCATTAATGCTATCTTTTCACTACTAATTGGTATTTTATTTATCATAGGTTGGCCATTTACTTCTCTTTATCTCATCGGTCTCTTAGTAGGCTTTAGCCTCTTCTTTGATGGTATAGCTCTTTTGGTAACTGGCTCCATATTTAAAAAGCTAGACAAGTAAAATGCAAGAGAGTAAAAAAGCCTTTGGCTTATGGAGTGCTGTCTTTTTAGGCATCGGCTCTATGGTTGGTGCAGGTATATTCATCGTTATTGGTCAAGCTGGAGCTATGGCAGGTAACATCGTCTGGCTCTCTTTTGTATTTGGTGGTATTATTGCACTTTTTAGTGGATACTCTCTTGCAAAACTTGCTGTACGCTACCAGTCTCGTGGAGGTATTGTTGAGTATCTGGTACAAGGATTTGGAGAAAATATCTTCTCTGGTTCTATGAGTGTTATGTTTTATCTATCACAACTCATCGCCGTTGCTGCAGTTGCCAAATCTTTTGGTACATACAGTGCAACTTTTATGGCTCACGGTGACACACTATGGATTAATATTTTTGCAATTGGTATTGTCGTTCTTTTTACACTTATCAACCTTATTGGCGCTTCTATTGTTGCAAAATCTGAAAACTTTATTGTTATAGTCAAGCTTTCTATTCTTGTAGTATTTGCCATTGCAGCACTCTTTACTATAAAACCTGCACTTTTAAGTCTTCATGATATGCCACCTCTAAGTGGTATGGTTTTTGCCATTGGTATCACTTTTTTTGCTTATCAGGGTTTTAGCGTCATTACAAATACTGTTGAAGATATGGATAATCCAAAAGTCACCATGATGAGGGCAATGTTTATCTCACTCCTTTTTGTAGCGGCTCTATATATTCTTACAAGTATTTCAGTTCTTGGAAATCTCTCTTTAGATAAGGTTATACAAACAAAAGATTATGCCCTAGCAGAAGCTGCTAAGCCTATTTTTGGAGAGTGGGGATTTAAAATCATGGCAGCTACTGCTCTTTTAGCAACTGCTTCAGCCATAAACGCAACGCTCTATGCTGTTTCAGATATTGGTTACACAATGGCAAAAGATGGAAATCTTCCAGATGTTTATGAGTATCATATTTACCAATCATTTGATGGTTTAATTGTAAGTGCACTACTTATCATTCCTATGATACTATTTTTCAATCTTACAGAAATCACCACTGTTGCTGCCATTGTCATGCTTATAGTTCAAGGAACTACGCACATCGCACATCTTAATCTCATCAAAGAGACAGGAGCAAAACACTCACTCGTTGTTCTGGCGATATTGGCAATGTTTGGAGTTGCAGCACTTACACTCTACTCTACTTACAAAACTATGCCCGAGATTGCATACTATCTTATAGCTACTTTTGCTATTGCATTCACTGCAGAGTTTTTACTGCGTTACTTCAAAGAGCGTGTTATTTCTAAACAAACGGTCTAAAACATTTGTATCTACTTTCACTTCCAAATCAAGAAGTGAAAGAGATAATCCAAACCTTTCAATTTTTACATAGTCTTTAAAAGTAACAAGCAAAGAGGTAGCATTGTCTGCTTCTAAAATTGCTTGAAGTTCTTCTTTAGTATATGTATGATGATCTTCAAAGTAGTGTTTGCCTACAACTTGTGGCAAATATTTATTAAGACGCTCAGGTCGTGCTATGGCCGTGACAAGTGTCATCCGCTGCGTTTGATTTTTAAGTGTTACAACTCTTGTAAAGTCGAAATCCTCTTGAAGCACAACAGCCTCTTTCCCTTGCCATAAACGCTCCCTATAGGGACCGCTAGGCAGACAAAAGTTGTTTTTTGTCTTTACCTCTATAAGTACATCAAGCTTTTTAATGTCATGTTTGGAGTAGGCATCATCAAGCAGAACAACTTCACACCCCATTTCTTTGGCTTTTTTTATGGCAGGTTTTCTATCTTCACTCACAATCACCACTGCGTTTGGAAGTTTTTTGGCATATATCATCGCCTCATCACCACTTACACTCACATCACACAAGATCTCTTTTGCATCTTTAACGACTACAAGCCCTTTTGAATCACGTCCATACCCGCGTAAAATAATGGCAGGCTTTTTAAACGCAGTAGCAAACGCAGTGACAAGCGGTGTTTTTCCACTTCCGCCTACCGTCAAATTTCCTACACTAATTAGTTTTATGCCAAGATCTTCCGCTTTGTTTAAACGAAAACGCATGTACATAATGAAACAGTAAAGCCAACTCAGAGGAAGCAGTAAATAAGAGAGAAGTTTTTGAAAGGTAGTTGGGTTGTAGAAGTACTCTTCAACCCAAAAGACGAAAGATTTTTTCAACGCTTTTTATACTCTTGTTTTTGCGATTTTCTTCACTGTTTTGATGACAGTTTGTACCTCATCATCACTCATACTCGCATAAATTGGCAAAGAGAGTACCTGCTGATAGGTACGCAAGGCTACTGGAAAATCATTTACACGTAAAGAGTACTTACTCTTGTAGTAACTCAAAAGATGCAGAGGAATATAATGCAAACCTGTACCGATGCCCTCTTCTTGCAAGGCAAGTGCAAAAGAGTCTCTGTTTTTATCTATTTTGATGATGTAAAGAGAAAATGTATTCTCCTCATTGCTCATATCTGGAATAGCTACATGTTCGACTCCATCGAGCTCTTTTGAGTAAAGCTGTGCTATTTCACGCTGTCTTGCTATGTTAGCATCTTGATCTTGTACTTGCGCACGAATATAGGCTGCGTTTAGCTGAGACAATGAGTAGTCATTTCCAATGTCCACAACATCATAAATATACTCTAAAGCATCCTCATCACGTACCATAGCATGATGTGCTAACAGTCTTGCACGCTCTATGATTTCCTCATCATCACTTACAAGCATTCCACCATTACAAATGTTCTTTTTAAGGTGTGGAGAGAAGTTAAACGTAACAATATCTGCACCGGTTGAGCCTATTTTTTTCCCGTTATAGGTTGCACCGAGTGCTTCACTTGCGTCTTCTACAACTTTTACTCCATAAATCTTCGCCATAGAGTAAACTCTCTCAAGATCAACACTCTCACCACCTAAGTGAGTTAAAACAACTGCTTTGAGCTTTTTGGACTTGTTGTCTTCCAAATAAGCTTCGAGCTTGTCAAGGTCTATGTTGTAACTCCCTTCGGCAATGTCTATAAAGACAGGTTCAGCATCGAAATGGCGCACAACCTCAGGTACATTTGGATACGCATTAACACTACATACCACTTTATCACCGCGTTTAAGATCAAATGCAAGCATAGCAAGATGCAGTGCAGAAGTACCATGAGAAGTTGCAAGTGCATACTTTGAACCTACATATTCACAGAACTCTTCTTCAAGCTCTTGGACTTGGTTTACATCTTCACCATCAAGCGCATCACTTACATTTGAATGCGCACTTCTCGAACTCTCATATCTGCTAAAAGGTATCTTTAAATCTTTCATCTTTCTTCCTTTATAAAGTTATATCTCTAGGATAGTTAAAATCATGCCCAAGCGTTCGGGAGGTCAGTTTTGCAATGACCGGCATCTTTCGCTTAAAGTGATTTCTAAATATTCTCTGTATTATCATATCGAGCATCTTTGCATCTATGCCCATAGAAACTATCTCATCACGCGGTAGACGCTCATCTACATAAAGCTTCATCGCTGCATCAAGCTGTGCATAGGTATACCCCAAATCTGCCTCATCACTCTGTCCATCCCACAGGTCAGCTGATGGCGGCTTTTTAATGATGCACTCACTCACACCAAGATACTCCGCAAGCTCAAAGACTTCACTCTTATACAGATCACCTATAGGATTCACAGCCGAAGCCAAATCTCCGTAAAGCGTACCATAGCCAAGCATCAACTCACTTTTGTTACTTGTTCCCAACACCAAAGCGTTTTCACGAGCCGAAATATCAAAGAGTGTGGACATTCTCATACGAGAAGAGAAGTTCCCTTTTCGCAGATTATCCAAGTCGGGATTCATCTTCTCGTAGGCTTCAAGCATCGGCGCGATAGAGGCCGTAATATTTCTCAGACCAAAATCACGACAAAGTTCATCTGCATCATCAAGCGAGCTTTGTGAAGAGTACTGTGAAGGCATCTTGATACACAGCAGATCATCCTTAAAGGTTTTTTGAGCCAAAACCGCAACCACCGCAGAGTCTAGCCCGCCACTCAGTCCCACAACTACTTTAGAGATGCCCGTCTTGCGTACTTCATCTTCTAAAAATAGCTGCAAATACTCACTTATCTGTTCATATTTATTCATACTGTAATTATAAACCTTTAAAAATATTTAACGATTTAGATTATAACTAATTTTTGTTAATGTATATCCTGCCAATACTTTCGTAAGCATTGTAGCAAGAATGTACACTTTCGTAGATACTCTAAATCATTCGTCTATTTACATAGAAAGAATAACACAGAAAGACTTAGTTAATGGTAACCTATTACATCAACTGTAGAAATCATTCTGGGGTAAAGCATGTGTCAGCTATGTGCCGACTATGTGTGATAATCGTACAGCCCGATTCCGATTAATGAGTCGTGGTAGTCTCAGGCTGTACGACATACTATATGAAGATATAGTGAATCTACAGAACCAGCTACGTTTAAGACGACGTGCTTAAGTGGTCTTACACACAGCTTTAGCCTTACTGTGATGCCACTGTTGCTATTCAACTCTGCTGTTTGCTACCTCAACAGCTCTCTTGAAGTCTGGGAATACAGACCGTAAGTTGTAGTTAGCCGACGTCTTCAAATCAGTAGAAGCATTAATGATAGACTCATACTTATCGACTGATTCAGCATTCTGCTTCTTGAACAGCTCATCTATGATATCAGTCATTCTGCGTATGTGAGTTTTTCCTACCACAGCGGCATAACTAGCAACAGCAGACCTTGCAGTGGGGTTGGCTGATAACGTATCGTACAGCTCTGACGCAGACTGTTTAGCTAGTTCATTAACTATGACTGCAGACTCAGAAATATCCATTGAAGAATCAGCGTACTGTGCTTTCAGTTTGTTAAGAGCTGATTGAGCAGACGTTACTGCCTCTCCAATCTGTGTCTCAATAGCTGACACAGCTTCAACGTATTTGTCGTATGCTTCTGCTTCCGCTCTAAGTGAGTGGTCAGCTAAGATACCTCCAATCTTCTTCTCACTTTCCTCATACATCGAATACGCTAACTCAATGTTCTGGTCTTGTTCCGCAAGATGTTCGTATGTTAGATTCAGCATTATGCTACCCTCTTAGATTTTAGAGTCTCAATCAGTTGTTGGGGCATAGCATTAGAAATTGAGTTAACCAATGATTGTGATAAAGCATCAAAGTTAGTCAGTGCTTCTGCATACACTTTAGACTGAGCATATGCTGTTGGAGTAAATCTACGGTCTAACTCTTCTGACACAGACGTAGCGTCATAGTTGTCTGACACCACTGATGGATATGATTTCATCAGACTGACCATCAGTCTTCCCTCAGCTTCAGTTAGCGAACCGACAGACAGTGTGTTTTCATCGTCTGAAACTACACTAACGAACTGCGGTAACACAGCTACGTCTAACTGAGTAAGTTCTGTGTTATTGCTAAATTTCTGTGATTCGTACGAACTCTGTGAATTGATATAGTATTCTCTTAGTTTGTTACCTGTAGTTCTGATATTGTCTATATATGGTTTACTCTTCTGATTGAAAAGATACAACCTCTCCACAGCAGACCTAGTTCTATCCTCAGCAACCCTCATACGCAGTGTGTCAAGTTTAGACACAGTCTCTTCAAACTGCTCTATCATTCTGACTTCTTCTTCAGTCCCCAGAAGCTTCAGTGTCTCTGACTGTGTAAGTGGTAATCTGATTTCAGACTGTAACGCTTTCTTTGATTGCTCAGCAATAGAGTCTTTAATGACTGTTCTACCATTGATTGTGTTGGTTCCGTGTTCTATCTTCATTTTTTCTCCTTTGGCTGTATTACGTTAATGTTGAGGTCGATTTTAGTATCGTCTGCCTCACGTTTTACCTCGTCCCTAAAGCCTTTCTTGTTTTTCGTCATCCAATGGAACATTCTGTAAGAGCCTATGTCGTCCTTCGTCATTGTCTTTCCAAGACGCTCCCAAGCCGCTAACCCATCAGCTTCAATCCGCTCCCTCTCTTCCTTAAACTCAGGAAAATCTCTGGACAGTCTGTTCATCGTTGTGACATTGGGATAGAAGCTCCAGCGACTTAGCATCTCGTCTACTAAGTGAACCCGATACCGCTTCAGCACCTCATCTCTTTCCTCTTTCGTCTTATACATAGTCCTTGAGCCGAACCCTGGCGGCTGATTTTTAAACGCCATTGAGAGCCTCCTCTAACGCTGATTCTGTAAACTCCTCCATTGTGATGCCAGAGTCTGCAGCCACAGACTTTACCCGTCTGTGCATATCAGCACTCACGTACAGAATACGTTTACCACTAGGAGCTGTGCAGTTCTGTTTAGCCTGAATCACAATCTTACGTGTGCCCTCGTCTCTTTCTTTCTGTACCTCTTCTATTACGTCCATTGCGTCCATCATACACCCTTTAGAACCACACCTGAAAACAGAGCGTACAGTCTCATCAGATTAGAGTTGTCCTTTTTGCTCAATCGTGGCTTCTTCAGCTCTGTCTCGATAGACCGCATAATCAAAAAAGCATCATTTACATCGATATCAATCATTGTTGCTCCTAATGTGAAATAATTATATATTATATAACAATAATCAACGAAAGTAAACTGACATATCTGTAGCAGATGCTCCAGAACTCCAGAAATACTTAGTTAATAGGAAACCATTGCCAACAGTCACAGAAACACACCAGAGTTATCTAGTAGTCAGCTGCTAACGCATCTGGATATGTTTTCTTTATCTGTAGAGCAAAACCAGTGTCAGAAGCTACCTGCTGCTGTATCACGTCTGTGTCGATATCTTCATACGACCACACAGCATCATGAACTGGTAGAGGCTTCTTCTCAAAGCACGACTCCATGCTGTGGCGTATATCAGCTTCAAACATCTCATAGAGATGAGCAGCTAATGACGAATCTTTAATATACACTCTATTGTGATTGAACTCTATGTCCCAGCCAAAACGTCTCTTCTTTCTCTCAAATTCATATTGCTTCTTGCGAAGAACGTATTCATACGCATACTTATAGCGGTCTGTGTAATGCTTCTTACAGACAGACAAGAATTCTGAAGATAGAAGCGTCAGCTCTTCATAGTAATCTTCTAACTCTTCACATCTGTCAATCAGTGATTCGTCTTTGCTACCATACGTCCAAGCGATAATCTGCTCTTTAATCCGCTCTAAGCTCACGTTTGAAGATGATGAAAGAAGCTGACGAACAGCTGACGAGTCTAATACGTAGTCAGTAAGAAGTGGGAAGTCTCTCTCAGCAGCTCTCTGACCAATCACTGATAGCATGATTGAAATGTTAGAAGCTGAAATATCATACTCAATCAGACCAGCAGCTTGACGCATACTCTTAGAAGCTCTGCCAAAAGAGCTGTATTCTCTCATTCTGTGCTCTACGTCGTATCGACTGAATCCACTCTGACGGATATTAAAATAAAAAGCACCTTTTGTGTAGACCCAATCCTCACAAATTGAAAGCGGACCGTCTGAAAGAAGGTAAGCAGTATCTCTACTCCTCAGATTAAGAAGTGAATCAGCTGGAATCTGATAGCTGAACCGTGACGTGTCTATTGTAGCAATGTCCCTCTTCTCAGCATAATCAAGAAATGCACGTAATGCTGAACGCCAGATTTTACCAAGAACTGGTTTGGGGCTGTATTCAAACGGCTCAGTATTCTTATGCTGAGTGAGCCAAGGTTCAAACCCACGCCTTGATAACACTTTGAACCAGCCTTCAGCCGAAGGAATTGGAAATCTCTCTTCAGAGTTTGTGCCAACTCTTGTGATAGCGTAAGTAAGCTCAGCGCCAATAGCTGAAATAGTCCGCATGCTCTTTCCGTAAGAAATAGTACCGTACTGATACGCGTAATAGCCAACTAAAGCAGACAGAGAGCCGAACGACAGACCGTAGTGATAGAAATAGCTGTCAGTAAACTTATGCCAATGAAGCTTAGGAACTCTAACTATGTCAAACAAACAATCACTGACTCCACTAATTAGAAATGTCCCCTGTTCAGTACCTCCTATAGCACCACTATAGGTGGAACTGGGCAAGGGACATTTTCTTTCTTTATGCTTCTGTTTCCAGTTCTTCTTCAACTCTGCTATCTTCTGGTCGTAGCTACCACCAAGGTTTGAGAGAGCTGCTGTGTCTGCTGGTGATGGCATACGTCCATCTAATAGATCGTTATCTCTTCTGTACGCATAGATAGCACTGCGCTTTTTAGATAGCAGCTCAGCTTTCAGCTTACGATATTGGAGAGCTGTCTGATATAGCTCGACTTCTGAGTATTCAGCTGAAGCTAAGTGCTCCACTACAGCTTTGTTGCGTTTGAGGGTCTTATCAGAAAGACCGGACTGTAGCTCTATGTTTACCAATGTAGTTGGCATTCCGTAAGTCTTTAGCGTAATGATAGCTTTGACTATCTTCTGTTGAGTGTTTTGTTTCACTGTTATGCGGCTAATTGAATTAGTGAAGTCTAAATTTAGTAGAGGGAGCTAAAGAAAGTGCCAGTTTCAAGTAGTAATCCCTCTCAAGAAATCACTTAGTAAGACCTGTTGGATTACTCCAACAGACCTTGGGTTTACTACTCAAGGCACTGGCGGGCCTTACTAAATGATTTACAAATTAGAAGTATTAGAACACATATCTTATAAGATATACTTATATTATATATCAAGTAGGATTAAACCTTAATTAATTCTTAAGACTACGTTTGTCTCAGTGTGATACTGTCGTTGGTTGCTTCTACAATCAGACCAAATCTTCTATTGATTGACTTGACTTGTCTGTCTGTCAATTTGAGTCTACAGACTCCTTCAACATTCAAATCAAGCCAAGTCTGTCTTGAGACTTCTGCTTTTGTTCTGATAAGATGCTCAAACATTTTATGAAGCTGTGGTTTATCTCTTTTCATAAGTTTTCCTTATCTTTAATATAAGATTATTATAATCAAAGATGTTTTAATCTGTGTTTAATCCGTTAGATTAAGTTACTAATAAGGTGTACATTACTGGGGCTTAATCTCTCAGAGATTTAGCCTGTATGTACTGTAGATAAAATTATCTATTTTATGCACTTACTGTCATATGAGACAAGTCAGTCTTCAGCCACTGCTCTAGTTCGTCTTTGTTTACAAACCACTTACTGCCTATCTTATGTGCTGGCGTAAACTTACCCTCAACCATTAGCCACTTTCGCATAGTGGATTGGCTCAGTCCATAGTACTCTTCAACTTGCTTTAGCGTTAGCATCATTGGTAATGTAGTGTAATCTCTCACGTTTATCTCCTTAGGAATATCTGTATTTAGATAGGAAAATTGTATTACAATAGCTGCATTTTTATCTCAATAAAAGGTTCTTATTTTAAGTACTGTTTTTCTTTGGGTTTATAATTGTGGTATGCGATACTTTTGCATCATCTTCTGATATTTAAGATGAAATGAAACAAGAAGGAGATGCTGTGAACAAACACGAAAAACAGCAAAAAGAAGCGATTGTTTTCAACTCAATCATACGCGAGCTTTCAAGAGCTCCGGGTCTATACCAAGGTGTGCTACTTGATGCCGTGTATATCAAAGGCATAAACTGCTACAAAGTGCTTCAAAGTGGTGTTGGCACTCACTGGAGCAAAACTAAAGTAAGATTTGTCACTAAAAGCGGGATACTCGGCTTTGCTTGGTTATACCAGTTACTCTAGAGTTACACAAGAATGTTTGTTTCTCTTTAGTAATGGTTTCCTATTATTGCAATCATTCCAGCAACTAGAAAACACAGCTAAAAAGGATATAAAATGAAATACGAACCTAAACAAGAAGTTGACAAGCTCTGTAGTCGCATCAAGAAAGAGCAGACTCCAGTAAACCCATTCAAAAGATACGATGAGTGTGAAATTGAAGATGAAGAGTATGAAGATGACGGCTTTTTCGAGTGGTTAGCAATACATCATCCAGAAGAAGTAGAGCATCTAAAAAGTGATAACTGAGAGTACTTCTCGTTACACGAGAATGAAACTTAGAGAGTAGCTATAGGTTACTATTGGTCAGACTCTCTGAGTTCTTCTATGTACTCTCTGTGCATTGCTTCATCCACGAAACCAATGACTACTATTGCTTCATCGACTTTGTGGCTAATGTTCTGTCCGCCAAACATTGCTTTTGTAATTTGTAGACGATAGCCCTCAGACAGATACTCATCTAAGATACGAGATATTTGACGTGGCGTAAACGCTACTTTGAACAGCGGTTCATGATTGCAAACAACATGCTGTCTTAGATCTTCAAACTGTTTTTTGATGTGTTCTTGCTTTGCTTTCAGCTTCTTGAAATTGCTATCGAGTTTGTACGAATACCGATAAGCGTTATAAGCATATTGAATAGCTTGTTTTTGAAATGTATCAGCATTCTTGTAAGCTTCTAACTCTGTAATTTTATCTGGCAACTTCTCTTTTGGATATTGAAACTGCTCAACCGTATAGTCTAGAAGTTTTGCTTCTTCTAGTGTCTCTGTCGTAAAAGATATCATCCGATCATCTCCAAAAATGCATTTGTTGCTTGGTTTGCTTGCTCTTTCGACTTAGTGACGTACCTAGCTTCTGTGATTGCTATGCTACTATGACCCAATGCTCTTGAAACATTCTGTATTGGTACTCCATTCTGCACCATCGTAGTGGCAACCATGTGTCGTATGTCGTGTATCTTCATGTGGGGTAGATTCAACGATTTAAGAAGCTCATTAAACATCTTACGAATGTAATGCTGACTCACATTGAAAAGCAATCCCTCGTCTTTGAGTCCCATGTCTAATACTGACTCATACAGCTCATCATCTAAAATGAACTCTAATTCTTTCTTCCCCTTAGCATCTTCAGCACGAATTCTGTAGATTCTTTTGTCTAAGTCTATGTTTTCATACCTCATCGACAAAACTTCTCCAATTCTACGACCACGTAACAACCACACAAACACATTCCGTACTTGAGGATGATAGTGTTCTCTCATTGCTTTAGCGATTCTTTTAGTATCTTCAAGAGATAAGTCATAGTGTCGTATGTTAGATATCTTCTTTGGCATTGACAAGCTATCCCAATCAATTACAATCTTTTGTCTATTGAAAAATGCTTTGATAGCCATAACTACAGTTTTGACAGATGCGTACTTGTTCCCTTTCGCTACAAGAGTATTGACCACTTTTTGAACATCATCACGACCTAGTTCATTGATGTCGATGCTGTCCCACTGCTTCAAATGTGATGAATACACAGACGAATAAGCTCGTATTGTGCCTTCAGATAGTTCTATGCTTCTCTCTTCAATGTATCTCTTCCACACATGTTTGAAAGACGAACTCTGCTTCGGCTTCTTCCTCTTTTCTCTTAGTGTGCCCTCAGACTTGAGTGTTTCTCTAAGTTCCAACCTTTTGTCATTCACTATCTCAATAGCTTTGACTAAAGTCTTCGATTTTGGGAAATCAAACGTCTTCTTTCCTGTTTTATTGTTCACTTTGATTCGTAGCAGTATCTTGTAATTTGTAGTTATCTTGATATCGCTAGGTTTAGTAATCTCTTTCAACTCTGAATTGTAGATGAGATACATACCTCTTGTGTCATAATTGGGAAGCTTGATTCTTATGTGATTTGCCATAGCAGTCTCCTAAATGTACACTTTTATGGTTACCTTTATAAGAATAATTATATCAAACTAGGATTAACTAAGAATAAACAAATACCAGTAGTAGGGCTACAGAAGGGTTTGCAGAGAATAACTATGACAATTTTGGAACAACAGAATAATAAAATAACTAATTTTTGTTAATAAACTCTTTTTAAGTTTAAACTCTTCTCTCAACATACATCTTTTTTCGCCATCACCTTGAGTTCAGAGCAGGAAAAGCCTGCCTCTTTGCGTGCATCAATGTTTAAATCATTAGGGCGTAAAAAACCGCGTGGGTAGTATTTTTTAATAACATCAAAGTATACACTCTCAGCCACATTTTCTTGCTCACAGGCATATTTAAACCAGACATCGCCCTTTTTGACATGATTGACCTCTTCTTCTAAAATCACTTCCAAGTTTGCAATGATCTTCTCTATCATCTCACTCCTTGGCAGCTTTTTTAGCTTTTTGAGTATCATCGGTGTTGCATCCAGTCCATTTGCTTCAAGGTAGCGAGGCACTACAGCCATACGTTCTAAAAGTGTCTGCGTTTTGTAAGAAGCTTCAAAGAGTGCATCGTGTACAGGCACAGCGCCATACTCACTTCCAAGTTCATTTAGTAATTTCTCAAGCATCAAAAAGTGACGCACTTCATCACTTGCCACATCCAACCAGTCCGCATAATATGCACGCGGCATTCCTTGAAACCTGTAGGCTCCATCGAGTGCCAGATCAATGGCTGAGTATTCTATGTGCGCTACAGCGTGAAGCAGGTTTATCTGTCCCTCTTTTGCTGTAAGGTTGCTGCGTTTAGGGACATCCTGTGGTGGAACTATCGTGCATATTTGACTATATGAGGGAGTTTCAAATCTTTTTGCTTGAAAATCTGTTGAAAAGTCCAATTTGTCTGCTTGAAAAAGTGCGTAAAAATGCTCAAATCTCTCCACTTTTTCTTGTACAGATTTTGCTTCGATGACTGACTCTAATTCTTTAAAAAAATTCATGAGCTAATAATGCTATAATCACGCTAAAAAAGAGATGAATATGAATATAAAAGTGCAGCCGATGGGACCATACCAGACAAACTGTTACATTGTCACAAAAGACGGCAAAGATATCATCATCGACCCAGGCGTTGGTGCAACTGAATGGGTAAAAAAAAATGTAACCAACCCCATAGCCATCTTAAACACACACGGACACTTTGACCATGTATGGTCAAACGCAGCCTTGCAAAAAGAACTTGGTGTAAAGCTCTACACACCCAAAGGAGATGTAATGCTGCTAAGCTCATCTTCATGGATGCCAGACCTGCCACCATCTACACCCGATGTAGTCATTGATGGAGATGAAGAGCTGGATTTAGAAGGTATAAAAGTAAAGTTTCGCCATTTTCCCGGTCACTGTCCGGGATGTAGTACCATCGAGATAGATGATGCGATGTTTAGTGGAGATTTTATATTTGAGCGAAGCATAGGACGTACAGATTTTCCATACTCCAGCCCCGAAGATATGAAAAAATCCCTTGAAAAATTCAAACAAATTCCTTATGACAAAACAGTCTACCCGGGTCACGGAGGAACTACAACCATAAAACAAGAGCAACAGTACAGTGACTACTGGATACAACAACTTTAAAAGGAAAAATAACTATGAGTACATTTGATAAAAAAGCACAAGAGTGGGACAGTGGTGACATCCGTATTAATGGTGCAAAAAAGATCGCTGAGGCAATCGAGCGAAAAGTAGATCTCACGCCAAATATGGAAGTGCTGGATTTTGGTGTCGGCACAGGTCTTTTAGGCTTTGAAATAGCCAAAAAAGTAAAACAGGTTTACGGTGTAGACACTTCAACGGGAATGCTGGAAAAATTAAAAGAGAAGAACTCTGATGCATTAACCATCATCCCAATCCAGCAAGACATTGTCAAAGAGCCGCTAAAGCAAACTTTTGATGGGCTTGTAAGTTCTATGACACTCCATCATGTAGAGGATTTAGAGGCTTTTTTTCAAACCATATACAAAAATATTAAAGAGGGTGGCTTTATTGCTATTGCTGACTTGGAAGAGGAAGATGGTACTTTTCACTCAGACAATGAAGGCGTACACCATTTTGGTTTTGATGCTGAGAAACTACGCGAGATTGTTACAAAAAGTGGTTTTAAAAATATAGATATAGAAAATATAAATACTATCGCTAAACCTCACAGAGATTTTGGGGTCTTTTTACTCATTGCACAAAGGTAAAGGCTTACTCATCTTCAGAATGAGTACCACTTGCCTCCTCCTCTGCATCAAGTAATTTAAGCTTTAAAACATGTTTTTCAGTAATAACAGTTTTAAACTCTCCCTCAAAGACTTTGATGTCAAGTACAAAAGCTTCAACATGCACATTACGTTTACGCCCTTCTTTGTGACGTACACGAGCAATAACATCGACTTCATCATTCAACTTCACGGGAGAAAGAAACTGACAGTCACTTGCTACTAACACGACATTTCTTTCATTGACAGCGAGCATTGCAGCATAGTCTGCCGCACCAAAGATAAAACCTCCGTGAATCAGTCCTACATCATCAGCGAGCATCTCAGGCAATGTTGCTAAACGCACTTCAACATACCCCTCTTCTATTTTTATAAGCTCACCACAAAGGTTTTCATTAATGCGATTATGTGTTTGAACAAGTACCTGTTCTGGTTCATCACGGTAATCTTCTATCTCAAATTCTTCTTCATTCTCTGCCATTATTTCTTATCCTTAATTAATCTCACATATACTCGCTGTG
>Ga0256829_1001848_pt1 | contig 16589 bp, 21 predicted proteins | sample 131447metaG_FD_185979 | JGI IMG/M metagenome (GOLD analysis project Ga0256829, IMG submission 185979) | Hydrothermal vent microbial communities from Lau Basin, Pacific Ocean - 131-447 | ecosystem: Environmental > Aquatic > Marine > Hydrothermal vents | place: Pacific Ocean: Lau Basin | collected...
GAGTTTTGACTGATAATCAGCGATAACCTTCCTGAAGTAGAAGTCTATGGCTTTCAAGGGTCTTCCGTTCACGAGGAAGCTTTCACCGTTTTCCACGTAGACCGCCATTAAATTATTCACTCCAAGGTCAATGCCAGCAGAGAAGTTGCCCAAGGGTTGCCTTGGGACTTCAACCCACTCGTCGTTGATTAACTCTTCTTCAACGGTGAGGCTAACGTGAGCATACCATTTCCGCTTTACCTCATCATAAGTTATTTCTAAGCGTCTTTGCTTGCCCCTCAAGTGTATTCGGCCTTTAAACTGGACTTCCAAGTGTTGGAATTTTCCAAGGCCTTTGAGAATTAACTTGTTACCCTCAATTTTGTATTGGTCGTTTCTGAGGACGATTAAACCTTCTTTCTTGGTGTAGTTTGGTGGTTTGGGTTTGAACCATTCTGGTAGTTCTTTGTTTCTTTTGCTCCTTAAGAGTGAGAAGAATGAACGCCAAGCTTCGGTGTTCTTTCTGCAAATTTGCTGGACTGTTGCGGAACCGATTTCTTTTTTGAATTCTTCATAAACGGTTTTCTCTGTTGAATTAAAGTCCACGATTTGTTCTTTGAAGAATTCTTGCCTGCGGAGGTAGTTCACTCGATTCCAGACTCTGGCGCCAGTATCGGCTAACTTGAAGAGGGTTTTCTCTTGTTCTTTTGAGGGTTGGAGTTTGATTGTTACTGTTCTCTTCATTTCAAAGTATGGTATTGTTCTTAGGTTTTAAAATAGTTTGCTTTCCCGTTTAAGGGCCGTTGGGCGGTTTACTGCATCCCCATCCTAAAGGACGAGGCTTTCGGGAAGAAAAAAGTAAAACGCCTTTCAGAACCCAAAGCTTGTGGAAGAGGCACTTCATTTTCCGCCATCCGTAAGGACGCTTGAACGACAGTGAGAGCGGCGCTTTGCGAAGCAAAAGTTGTTAGAATGGCGCCCCGGCGGGGATTTGAACCCCGGACCTCAAGGTCCGCAGCCTTGCGCCCTATCCAGACTAGGCCACCGGGGCATCTGCCAGCTAACCATTCTCGGGAACGCTTTATAAATTTAACCGTCTCAGAATACCGAAAAATTTATAAAGCGGCCGGAGGTGAGTATGTAACGGGTCGAACGCGGTGGTAGTCTAGCCTGGTCTAGGACAGCGGCCTGCCACGCCGCTGGCCCGGGTTCAAATCCCGGCCACCGCACCATTGAAATTTTGCCCCGCAAAGTTTCGTCAAAGTCCATACGTGTTTTTAAGCGCTTAATTGTGAGGGCTTTCACTCTTAACTGAACATTTAAACGGGGTTTTACTTTGAATAGTGTCCTTCAGACACTACTGAGAGTAATCCATTTAGTAGAAAAGCCGAACTTGGGTAAAAAATCGCTCAGAGTCATAACACCTGAAAAAGTCCAAAGAGGTTTAAACCAAAATCCATGGTTAAAACAGTTTCAACTTACTCTTAGCGCCCAAAGCGTTATTCTTTCGATGAAACACTGCAAAGCTTCGCTTCAACATCGCACAGGCGAAGTTTGTTATGGAGCCGGGAGGGGGATTTGAACCCCCGTAAAGCGGATCTGCAGTCCACCGCCTCACCTCTAGGCTATCCCGGCGTTTGGACCGGAGAAGATTTGGCGCCGCGGAGGGGATTTGAACCCCTGTGGCCAGCGGCCACCGGCTTAGCAGGCCGGCGCCCTACCAGGCTAGGCTACCGCGGCACTCACACCAGGTTATATGAACCGAGGGGGGTTTTTAAGTTTTTTGGAGAGAGCGTCGGGTGGACTTTATAAGGGGAGGGAGGTACATCGAGGTGGTGGTTAGGGTGATACACGTAAGGATCCTCGGTAGAGGTATTGAGAAGGAGCTTGAATGGAGGAAAGGTCTAACCGTGGCAGACGTCCTGAGGGAAGTTGGCTTCAACACCGAGAGCGCCATAGCGAGGATTAACGGAAGGGTCGTACTGGAAGATGAGAGGATAGAAGATGGGACCCCTGTGGAGGTAATTCCTGTTGTTTCGGGTGGATGAACCTTCTTCTTTAACTTAGACAGGAGTGAAAAAGAAAAAGCGGGCCTACTCTGAAAGTCTCTTTCTCATAAAGGCTTCAAACCTGTCCATGGCTTCATCCAGTATCTCGACCGGCGGCAGGAAGACTATGCGGAAGTGCCAGTCACCGGCGTGACCGAAGCCAGAACCGTGGACGAAGAGCACGTGCGCCTCGTGGAGTACGTCCATAACGAAATCGAAGTCGCTCTTCCACTTCGAGCGCTCGTCGATGCGCGGGAATATGTAGAACGCACCCTGCGGTTTCTGAGCGCTTATCCCGGGAATCTCCTGGACGCGCTTGTAGATGTAGTCCCTCCTCTCGCGGAGTTTTTTCATATACTTCTCAAGGTAGTCCATCGGACCTGTAAGGCCGGCTATGGCAGCAAACTGTGCCGGCGTGTTTGGACAGACCCTTATCCTCGTGAGCTTGTCTATTGCCTCCCTAACCTCGGCGAGCTTGTTCTCTGGATCAACGTAGTAGAAGTAGCCTAGGCGCCAGCCAGTGGCGAAGTAGATCTTCGAGAGGCCGTTCATCACTATAACCGGAACGTCCTTGGTGAGCGAGCCTGGAGAGACATGCTTCCCCTCGTAGGTCATGAGGTCGTATATCTCGTCGCTTATGACCGGGAGGTCGTACTCACCAGCCAGGGCAAGGATAGCCTTCACCGTCTTCTTCTCATAGAGCGCACCGGTCGGGTTGTTGGGGTTTATCAGGGCTATAGCCTTGGTTCTTTCGTCAATTAATTTCCTCATATCATCTAGGTCCGGTTGCCAGCCGTTTTCCTCAACGGTGAGGTATTCGTGCGGCTCTGCTCCGTAGAACTTGACGAGACCAACGTAGGGTGGATAACTCGGACTTGGAACGAGAATGTTATCGCCGGGATCGAGGAGGCCACCAAATATGAGCTGAAGTGCCTCAGTGACGGCGGTGGTGACGCGGACGTCATCTGCGGTTATATCAACGCCGTTCTTCCTCCGCTCGCGCTGGACGACCGCCTCTCTCATCTTGGGCAGGCCCTCGCTCGGTCCGTAGTAGTTGTGACCCTCCTTTATGGCGCGACAGTAGGCCTCCTGCATGTGTTCCGGTGGCTGGAAGTCGTACTTCCCCGGGTCACCTATGTTGAGCCTTATAACCTTGATCCCCTTTTTCTCAAGCTCCCTTGCCGGGAGGACAACATCCCTTATGGCATACTTAATGGCCATCGCCTTCTTCGATGGGCTTATCATTGGAATCACCATTTGAATGGTGAGAGTTTCATCATAAAAACCTTCTCCCACACATTTAAAAGGAACCTGCTGAAGGGAAACGGGGCGATGACGATTAGCAAGCAAACTGAATGCTCACGGATGATGACGTGAACACCCTCCGAGCCCTCGATAATTTTATTAGCCTTTAGAGCAATCTCGATGCATGAACATATTCATTCCACTGATAGTGGGGGTTCTCATCGGCTACATTCTCAGGATTAAGAACAGGAAGATTAACCTTGAAGTCCCAATAAGCGCCGCTCTGCTCCTGCTGATATTCTTCATGGGCATTAAGACCGGGAATGTCAAGATAAGCGCCGGCTGGCTCCTTGGCTCCTCTATTGTTTTCGCGGTTCTCACAATAACGGGGAGCATTGGAATTGCACTACTCATGGAGGGGAGAAAATGAGGTTTGTCCTCTACGTTTTAGCGGCGCTCCTCATAGGAATAGCCGCCGGCCACTTCTACTCCCCCGACTTCGGAAACCTCTACGAGATTATGCTCTACATCCTCATTTTCGTCATCGGGATTGATCTTGGAATGAACTTTCAACTTGGGGAGCTCAAAAAACTCGGGAGGAATGCACTCATCTTACCAGCTGGAACACTCATCGGCTCGGTGCTCGGCGGCTTGGCCGCGTCTCTCCTCCTTGGGATAGGACTGAGATGGGGGCTTGCCATCTCCGCCGGATGTGGATGGTATTCCCTTACTGGCCCGTTAATAGGACAGTATTCGGCAGTCTATGGTGCTCTTGGCTTTCTTGCCAACCTAACGAGGGAGATACTCACCATCGTGTTTTACCCCCTCCTCTCACGCAGATTTCCGGGGAATGTGGTGGTAACGATGGGCGGCGCGACAACGATGGACACAACCCTTGCAGTCATGACGAAGTTCGGCGGAAGGGAAGTGGCTGTTGTTGCATTCGTTCACGGCTTCATTCTAACCGCGGCCGTGCCTTTCATCCTTCCCCTGATACTAAGTCTCTGACGCGAAAACTTTTTTAAAGCCTCTCGGCTACCGAAAGCGAAGGCACTGTCATGCCTCACGGCTCGGGGGTATCTGAAGAGTTAGTAAGAGCCTACCGGGCCCTCTCTGGAGGTGAGAGAATGAAGTACCCAAAGAAGATAAGAACCTACTGTCCTTACTGCAAGAAACACACGATTCACAAAGTCGAGAAGGTCAAGAAGAGGCCGAGGAGCGAGCTCAGCCAGGGCCAGAGGCGCTTCAGGAGGATCATGAAGGGCTACCGCGGTTTCCCGAGGCCTAACCCGGCCGGAAGGGAGAAGCCGGTCAAGAAGCTCGACCTCCGCTTCCGCTGTACGGTCTGCGGCAAGGCCCACACCAGGGGACAGGGCTTCCGCGTTAAGAAGTTTGAGCTGGTGGAGGTGTGAAGAATGGCTCTCCCTAAGAACCTCATCCCAATGCCGAAGAGCAGGTTCCTCCGCGTCAAGTGCATCGACTGCGGCAACGAGCAGATAGTCTTCAGCAACCCATCGACCCCAGTTCGCTGCCTCGTCTGCGGTGCGACCCTCGTTGAACCGACCGGCGGGAAGGGAATCATCAAAGCCAAGATACTCGAGGTTCTCGAGTGAACCTCTCTTCTTTTCGTTCTGCTAAACTTTAAATACCTCTTTTCGTAACCTAACCCGGCAGAGAAAATTTTGAGGTGGTTGTAATGCCGAGGAAAGCCAAGCAGTATCCTGAAGAGGGAGAGTTTGTGGTCGCTACCGTCAAGAACATTCACAATTACGGTGCATTCCTCAAGCTCGATGAGTATCCCGGAAAGGAAGGCTTCATGCACATAAGTGAGGTCGCCTCGAGCTGGGTGAGGAACATAAGGGACTACATAAAGGAAGGCCAGAAGATAGTTGCCAAAGTCATCCGCGTTGATCCGAGCAAGGGACACATCGACCTGAGTCTCAAGCGCGTCAACCAGCAACAGAGAAAGGCCAAGCTCCAGGAGTACAAGCGCGCCCAGAAGGCTGAGAATCTGCTTAAGATGGCCGCTGAGAAGGTTGGGAAGAACTTCGAGACCGCTTGGCGCGAGGTCTGGGTTCCTCTCGAGGAAGAGTACGGAGAGGTTTATGCAGCGTTTGAAGATGCGGCCCAGAACGGTGTTGAGGTTCTAAATGGCCTGATCCCGGACGAGTGGATAGAAGCTCTCAGGCCGATAATAGAGGCCTACGTTGAGATTCCGACTGTTACGATTGATGCAGAGTTCGAGATAACAGTCCCGAAACCGAACGGCGTCGAGATAATCAGGGAGGCCCTCATTAGAGCGCGCGACAGGGCCAACGAGGAGAAGGAGATTGACGTCAAGTTCTCATACCAGGGTGCGCCGAGGTATAGAATAGACATAAACGCGCCGGACTACTACAAGGCCGAGGAGATCCTCGAGAACATAGCGGAGGAAATTCTACGTGTTATCAAAGATGCCGGCGGAGAGGCGGCCCTCATAAGGAAAGAGAAGCGCATAAAGAAGGTCAAGAAGAGGGGTAGCTGATGCACTTCAGGATAAGGAAGTGCCCAGAGTGTGGGCGCTACACACTGAAGGAGATCTGCCCGGTCTGTGGGGCGAAGACAAAGGTAGCCCACCCGCCGCGCTTCTCTCCGGAGGACCCCTACGGTGAGTACCGGAGGAGACTGAAGCGCGAGCAGCTTGGTATAGGGGGGAAGTAAAATGAAGGAGACTGTCATCCATGTTCTTGAGAGACCCGAGCTTAAGGATCCTGTTTTCATCGAGGGGCTTCCCGGAATAGGCCTCGTCGGCAAGCTCGCCGCCGACCACCTGATTCAGGAACTCAATGCGGTTAAGTTTGCCGAGCTCTACTCACCGCACTTCATGCACCAGGTTCTCATCAAGAAGAACTCCGTCGTCGAGCTGATGAAGAACGAGTTCTACTATTGGAAGAACCCCACTGAAAACGGAAGGGACATCATTATCATCACCGGTGACCAGCAGGTTGCCCCAACTGACAGCCCCGGCCACTACGAGGTCGTTGGGAAGATGCTGGACTTTGTGACAGAGTTTGGGGCAAGGGAAATAATCACCATGGGCGGCTACCAGGTTCCTGAACTCAAAGGCGAGCCAAGGGTTCTGGCGGCGGTGACCCATGAGGAACTCGTAGGACACTACCAGGAGAAACTCAAGGACTGCCAGGTTGGAATCCTCTGGAGGGAAGATGAAGGCGGTGCAATAGTCGGTGCCGCAGGACTACTCCTTGGAATGGGCAAACTCCGGTCAATGTACGGGATAAGCCTTCTCGGTGAGAGTCTTGGCTACATAGTCGATCCCAAAGCCGCCAAAGCCGTCCTCTCAGCGGTTGCAAAGATACTCGGAATCGAACTCAACATGTCCGCACTCGACGAGAGGGCCAAGGAGACCGAGGAGATACTCCAGAAGGTCCAGGAGATGCAGAGGGCGATGCTTGAGCAGGGCATGCCCCCTCAGCAGGAGGAAGAGGACAGGGGGTACCTCTGAATCCTCTTCTTATCATGCACTATCCATTCAGTTGTAGTTGTGAACCAAGGGTTAGTAACACTCTTTTCAAAAAAATTTTTATATGATAACACTATCTATATATTTGATAACACCAACCGAGGAGGGAGGTAGTGGAATTGCACATCCCGGATGGATACCTTGGCCCGTACACCTGTGGGTTTTTCTATTTGATTATGATACCCATATGGTATAAAGCCGCTAAGTGGCTTAAGAACATCAAACCAAATCAAGTGCCCCTCTTAGGAGTCCTGACGGCATTCTCGTTTCTGGTTATGATGTATAACATGCCGGTTCCAGGTGGAACAACTGCCCATATGGTTGGAGGAACCATAATAGCGATACTCATTAGCCCTTGGGCGGCAACGATCTCACTAACGATAGTGCTTCTGATAGAGGCACTCTTCTTTGGAGACGGTGGAATAACGACCTACGCAGCCAACGTCTTCAACATGGGTGTTGTTCTACCCTTCGTTGGTTATTACACCTATCGTTTCCTTACTCGGAGGGTAAAGCTTAACGAGATAACCTCAGCGGGAATAGGGGCATACGCTGGCATAGTCACAGCCGCAACAGTGGCGGGAATTGAACTTGGGATCCAGCCGTACATACAGCCGGGCTACTGTCCGTATCCTCTAAGTGTTTCAGTCCCCGCAATGGCAATAGCACACCTTGTGACTGCCGGTCCAGCGGAGGCAGTTGTCACTGCGGTAGTTGTGTGGTATGTAAAGAAGAGCAGACCCGACCTTTTTGGGATGAGGACGATAGCCAAGGCGGGGAGGTAAGCATATGGACAAGGTTGTCAAAACATTATTGTTGGTAATTGGCATCATGATAATCCTCTCCCCGATAGGAATTCTCCTCGTCTGGAACTACAACGGTGCATGGGGGGAGTGGGATGTCAATACTGTTGAACACATGGTAGGCCACAGACTCCCAGGGATGGAGAAGCTTGCGGGGATATGGAATCACGCCATCTTTCCCAACTATGATGTCCCGGGATGGGAGAGCAAACTCAGTGCTTCAATAGGATACATAATCTCCGCAATAGTTGGGACGGCCCTTGTGATTCTCCTCTACTACATCCTCGTGAAGTTCACTGTTGGAAAAGAGCCATCCTAACCCATTTTCATTTTTGGTGATGACAATGGGCTTCCTTGAAGATACTGCGAGAGAGGTCATGGAATTCACGACGGAGGCCGTATTCTCTGAGAGATACGCCCGGAGAGGCGGCCTGTTGCAGAGAATTGACCCAAGGCTTAAAATTGTCTGCTTGGTTGTTTTAGTAGCAACGGTGGTCTCACTTCAGGATATTAGGGTTGTGATTGCCTTTTACTTCTTCGCGCTGGCTTTAGCGATTCTCTCAAAACTCCCTGCTCTCGAGTTTACCAGGAGGGTTTGGGTATTCATCCCAATATTTACGGGGATAATTACTATCCCATCAATTTTCATGATTCCCGGAGAAACTGCGTTTAAACTTCTTGGCCTCGTTGCGACATGGGAAGGGATTCACTGGGGGGTTCTTTTCACCCTGAGGGTTGCAACCGCCGTTTCTTACGCGATACTTTTCACGATGACGAGCAGATGGAACGAGATAGTGTCAGCGTTGGCATCATTCAAGGTTCCAGGCATGGTCATAACTATAACAACCCTTACGTATAGATACATCTTCCTCTTGGCAAAGCTCCTTCTCGATGCGATGCACGCGAGGCGTGCGAGATTGACCGGAGAGCTTGGCATGGTCGAGAGCTGGAAAGAAGCGGGAAAACATATAGGGGCAACGTTTATAAAGGCGAACGCCCTCGGGGAGGAACTCTACTACGCCATGCTCTCAAGGGGCTATGTCAACGAAGTTCAACCGCTCGGGGAGTTCAGGTTTGAGAGGCTCGATTACGCCTTCTTGGCGTTGACGGCCCTCATAGTTGTTCTAACGGTGACTTTCACGAGGGGGTTGTTATGAAGGTCTACGAACTTAGAAACGTCTCATACCGCTATCCAACGGGTGAATGGGCGCTGAAAGGCATCAAAATGGAAGTCAGAAGGGGAGAAACCGTCGCAATAGTCGGACCCAATGGTGCGGGCAAAACGACCCTCCTTAAGCTTATGGATGCCCTTATAATGCCAGCAGAGGGAGAGATACTCTTCGAGGGGAAGCCCATAACGGAGGAGACCATGACAGACCGCGAGTTCCGACGGAAGGTGGGCTTTCTCTTCCAGAGTCCGGACGTTATGCTCTTCAGCGCGACAGTCTTGGAGGATGTGGCCTTCGGCCCTGTTCACCAGTGGGGACGGGAAGAAGGCCTGAGAAGGACCAAAGAAGAGCTCAAAAAACTCGGCATTGAAGGCTTAGCTGACAGGCATCCCTACAGCCTCAGTGGGGGAGAGAAAAAGAAGGCATCCATCGCCTGTGTGACAAGTATGGAGCCCGAAGTTCTGCTCCTCGACGAGCCGACAAGGGATTTGGACTTGAAGAACAGGAATTTTGTACTTGACATGATAAGGGGATGGAAGGCCGAGAAAAGAACGGTTGTCGTTGTAACCCACGACCTCAGGCTCATCCGCCTGGCGGACAGAGCATACGTCGTCAACGGGGAGATCCTCTTTAAGGGGACCCCAAGGGAGCTCTTCTCAAGGCCAGAGTTGATAAAGAAAGCGAACCTTGATATTCCTGAGATAGTCAGACTCTTCCACATGCTCGGGCTAAAGGAGGTACCCCTGAGTGTTGAAGAATCAGTGGAGATATTGAGAAAGAAAGGGCTACATGTCCAGCCTTAGCTTAAAGAGCCTCTTTACTTCATCCTGTACCTCTTCCCTTTCACCGCTGAGGACTAGCCTTCCACCCGCTATCACGTAAATCCTATCAACAACAGGCATCAACGGCTCCCAGATGTGGCTTATTATTAGGAAATTCCTCTTCCCCTGCTCTTTTCGTAGGAGTTTGATGAACTCGCCCATGCTTTCAAAGTCTAGGTTTGAGAGGGGTTCGTCTATCATGACCAGCTCTGGATCTCCAATAAAGGCCTGAGCCACCGCGAGCTTCTTTAGCATCCCGGAGGAGTAGTTCCTCGTCTGCTCGTCCAAGAAATTTATATTGAATAGCTTGTTAACCCTCTCAACCTCATCCTCACTGTAACCCTTCGAGCGTGCAATGAACTCAAGCCACTTCCTTCCTGAAACCAAAGGAGGGAAGGAGACAGGATCATAGGCCACACCGGTCTTCATCCTAACTTTGGCATCTTTCCAGGGATCCTTTCCAAAGACCCTCACCTCACCTGAAGTCGGCCTGTAAACCCCAGTTAAGAGCTTGAAGAACGTGCTCTTTCCCCCACCGTTGGGGCCGAGGATTATGTTCGTTCCATCTGGGATTCCTAGGTTGATGTTATCAAGGGCAACTATTTTGCCAAACCTTTTGGTTAGATTCTTGACAGTTATCATCCCCGCCACCTCCATATAGCGAGTGCAAAGGCCAGGACAGTTATGGACGCGTAGAGGGCTTTCTGGGTTCTGGCGGTGGGATAAACTCCGTTGTAGTATGCAGAAAACGTTAGGGAACCGTTGGGGGTGTACACCGCATAGCTTCCCTCTTCAGGGAACGCTATAGGGCAGTTTAGGTGTCCTCTGACGTTTGAGGAAAAGACCGTCTCATTGGAAAACTGGTTCAGAACGACAACATCTCCATTGCCGTTGAAGCTCGCGTTCAGAACCATCCAGCCTGGAGCGTGAAGGGAAACGTAGCTGATACCCCCCTTTGAACCCGCCATGACCGCGGGCCCTATGAACCCATGGCTCCTCTCAACCGTGATGTATGCCCCCCAGACGCCAAGGAGGGAGAGGGTAAAGGCGAGCAAGAGCACGAACAGAGTTCTCCTCACAGGACATCCCTCCTGGTAAAGATTAGTCCAGACAGGAGCAAGAGAGCCGCCGGCACTGCAACTCCCCAGAAGAGCCAAGTGCTCCCAAAGGGAGAAGCCCAGGATAGGGATCTTGAGAGCATGGGGATAAATGAAAAGGGTGGCCAACTGAGGCCGGCAAAGAACGGAAGGACGAGGAGGAAGAAGGAAGCTATGAAGGCTAAGAACATGTTATCCAAAAGGACCGAGAACAAAACAGAGGTTGAGATGGAAAACAAAACGAAGTACGTGGCAAAAACGAGCAGGTGAAGGTACTGCCCCGTGAAGACTACCCCCCTCACCGCTTCAAGTATATCGGCGTTGGGGAACACGTCCACGGTCAAAAGCGGGATATAAAGCGAGAGGAGGGAAAGCACTAAGGCTGAGATAACCTTCGCCGTGAACATCTCTCCTTTTGTGAAGGGAAGTGCATAAACCGAGAGGGCATAGCCATTCTCCCTGTCGTAGCGGAGCGTCATAACTGAAAAGAGGGTGACGAGAAGGGAAAGGAGAACCCAGAATCCTGCTGAAAGGGGGGGATAGTCAAAGAGATGGATCGCGGTGATGCTCCCGAGGGGCGAACCGGCGGTGTAAACCGGGGGATAGCGAGAGGAGAGTGAACTCACTTCCCACTGAGATTTTAAGTAACCGACCGTCAGCAGGTATGTTAAGGAAGGAACCCCAAGGAGAAAGAGCAGCAGCCTCAGAGAATCGCCAAGCTCCCAACCAAAGAGGTTTTTAAACCGTCCCATGGTTTCACCTCCTCTTCAGCATGAAAGCGGCCGCAAGTACAAGAAGACTGACTACGACCCCGACAACCCACAGTGAAGAAACGGACGGGGCAATCGCAAGCTGAAGGGAACGCTGTGTTACAGAACTCCGAGTCTTGGGAAAGTCAAGGTCGTAAAGGATAATCCCGGTGGCAACGGATTTTTCCAGCTTCCCACCGGAGAACTGGGGCCGGACTTTTATCGCGTTGTCACCTATCGCGAGGACTCCTATTCCAGTGGAAGCCTCCAAGTCGGGAACGACACCTAGAAAACCCAGGGTCACTGCCTGGCCTGGATTGAACACCACTACCGTTCTCAGGAAAGCGGTGGTCCCACCTGGGTCAGTGAGATTGACTGGCTCGCTCATGACAAGAACGTTTGGCCCGGTGAAGTTGCGGTAGTAGGTTACGTATGTCGTCGAGTTCAAAACGCTGACTTGGCTGAAGGGCAGGCGTTTTCTTCCCAGGGCAACGTAGGTGTTGTTAGAGACCGGGTACAGGCCGAAGAGCAGCGTGTGCCCGTAGGACTTGCCGTCCATCGAGTAAACGGTTCCCGTTGGGAGGTATATTTTGTAAACGCCATGGAGGACGAGCTTAGTCCCGTAGTCGGACCATTTTAGGGAGATGTTGTTGCGGGTGTAAGGAGTTGTGCTGAGAGGATTGGGAAACGGTGGACTGCAGGTGGATGGATAGTACGCGTTCACGTCGGAGTAGGGCCATTCAAGGGACTTGTCACCGTAAAGGATTAGCGTCACGTTAATCGTCGCCCACCCCTTGGAAACGCCCACGACCCTGAAAACTAGACGTGCACTCTGGAAACCGACGTTCGAGATACAGCCGTTTTTCATGTAGTAAACCCCACCACCGTAAGCGTTTGGGATTGTTCCGTTGGCAAAGTAAACGAGTTGGGAGCCGGGTTTGAGCCAGTAAGGGGCCGCGGTTGTTAGCGGTTCCAAAAAGAGAAACAGGAAGAGAAGCAACATCAAAAAAGCTTTCTTTTTCATCTTCATCACCTGTTCAGGCGCTTCTAGGTGGCATACCAACGGAGGCAATAACCCTCATTGCAGCACCTTCTACATCAAAATATGTATCCGTCTCTACGGAGTACAACCCGTTTCTTGGCAAGACTGCAATTAGTTCGGCATCTCCAAAGACCCCGCCCCTGTTCTGACCGTTATACCAGTAGTACGGAGTACATGTGTGGAAGTCTGCCGAGGCGTACGCCCAACCTCCCCCCAGAAGAGAGAGGGAGTTGCTCTCGTAGTCTTCTCCATACCATGTGCAGGGTCCCAACTGCCTGTAGTGTACACCTTGTGGACGGGGTATTGGTGTCACTTTGGCTGCTCCTACAAAACTACTTAAAAAACCAAACACAATAACTACACCAAGTAGGCTCAAACTTAGTTTCTTCTTCTGCATTGTCCCCCCCCCAAAAGCTTAGTCAAGGGGCAAAATAACATACAAAATTAGTAAATTTAACAATTTTGGTGCAACATTCTAAACATCCAAAGGTAAGGAGAAAAGAAAGTCAGCTCCCGATGGCCTTTTCCAAAAGGTTGAGTCCAAGCTCAAGGTATTCTTTCGCTTTCTCCTCGTCCTTCGCCTCGCTGAAGACCCTTATTATCGGCTCGGTGCCACTGGCCCTCACGAGAACCCAGCCATCGCTGAAGAGGATTTTGGTTCCGTCGGTTGTGTCCGTTCTGTATCTCTTCTCCCGTGCAAGCTCCCCCGCCCTGGCCACCGCCGCCTTCCTGTCGCCTTCAACCTTTCTCTTGGTCTTGAATTGGTAGTACGTTGGCAGTTCATCTATAAGCTCACTGAACCTCTTTCCGCTCCTGGCGAATATCTCGGCTATCTTTGCAGTCGTCATCGCCCCGTCTCTACCCAAGACGAAGTCCGGGAAGATTACCCCACCGTTTTCCTCTCCGCCAATGGTGCCTCCGTGCTCAATGAGGGCGCGGGCGACTATGAGGTCACCGACCTTCGTACGCATAACCCTTGCGTTGTTCTTTCTCGCTATATCGTCGAGGAGGTTTGAGGTGGCAACCGTGGTAACGAGAAGTCCGCCCCCTTTCTCCCTCAGCACAGCATCGGCAACGAGGGCGAAGGTTTTGTCACCCTGGATGAAGCGCCCGTTCTCGTCTATGAAGACTGCCCTGTCGGCGTCTCCGTCTTGAGCGACACCGAAGTCCGCCCCAAGGGCCTTAACGATCTCCTTGAACTCCTTTAGGTTCTCCTCGTTCGGCTCGGGGTTCCTCGCTGGGAAGTGGCCGTCAGGGTGGGCGTTGACGCTGATGACTTTACAACCAAGCTCCCTCAGGAGGTATGGGAGCGTGAGCGAGCCGGCGCCGTTTGAGGGGTCAACGACAACGAATGGCTTCCTCTTCTTGATCGCCTCGACGTCCACCCTGTTTTTTATCGCCTCGATGTAGGGCTTTACGACGTCCTCCTCCCTAACATCGCCGATCTCATCCCATTTTGCCCTGTGGAAGTCCTCGTTGAAGAAGATCTCCTCGACTACCACTTCCCTCTCCTTCTTGAGACCCATACCGTTCGGCTCAAGGAGCTTTATCCCGTTGTACTCCGGGGGGTTGTGGCTGGCGGTTATCACGGCCCCGCCGTCTGCCTTAAAGTGGTCCGTTGCCCACTGGATTGCCGGCGTAGGGGCTATACCGACGTCGATGACATCGCAGCCGACGCTCAGTAAGCCGCTTATTAAAGCATCCTTGAGCATCTCACCGCTGACGCGCGTGTCCCTGCCGATAACGACGAGCGGCCTTTCCCGCCCCTCGCGCTTGAGCACCGTTCCAAAGGCCATGCCCATCTTAAGGGCGAACTCCGGTGTTATCTTCTCGCTGGCTATCCCCCTAACGCCAAAGGTTCCAAAGAGCTTTCCCATCTTAATCACCTCACCTCAGTGAAACCGCAAAGTTCACTATCACCATCACGAAGATGTAGAGCCCGTAGATGAATGCCCCTACCTGGACGAGAGCTATGAGGGCCTTCAGGGGCTTCCACTTTCCGGAGAGGAGCGGAACCGGCAGGCCAATGAGAACCGAACCGAAGAGGTAGAGAACCGCGCTCTCTATGGCGGCGTAGTTCATGGGCACATTTATGCGGGGCAGTTTGAACGATACCTGCTGGCCGTTGACGATGGCGGTAAAGCTGGCATGCTGGAGTCCAACAACCAGAACATAGGTCATTATAAGCGTAAAGAGGAGCGTCGGCAGAAGGTTGAGAGACAGGGAAGCAACGGATTTGCTAAATCTCTCCCAGCCGTCGCCACACTCCACAACCTTAATCTTTTCATCCTTCCCCAAATCACTCCCTCCCAAAGTCGTCCTCAAAGCGGACTATGTCATCTTCCCCAAGGTACTCTCCAATCTGCGTCTCAATGACCTCCAGAAGGACCTTCCCGGGGTTCTCAAGGCGATGAATGACGCCAGCAGGTATGAACGTGCTCTCCCCAGGCCTCAGCAGTATCTCTTCGTCCCCAACGCGGACCTTTGCCGTCCCCCTGACAACAACCCAGTGTTCGCTCCTGTGGTAGTGCATCTGGAGGGATAGCTTCTTGCCGGGTAGAACAGTCAGGCGCTTTATCTTGTAGCGGTCATTCTCCTCAAGGACGGTGTAGCTTCCCCAGGGGCGGTAGGCGGTCCTGTGAACCAAAGCCCTCTCATCGTTCCTCTTTTTTAACCTCCTATACACCTCCCTAACCCTCTGCCCTTCCCCACGGCGGGCTATCAAGAGGGCGTCGTCGGTGTCGATAATGATTAAATCCTCCACACCAACGGTTGCAGTAAGACGCTCTGTCATTACGAGGTTGTTCTTTGAATTCACACCGATGTGATAGGCTTTCTTGGCCCTTATCACCACTGAATTCCCATTTTCGTCCTTCTTGAGGACGTCATAGATGGCGTCGAAGCTACCGAGGTCATTCCAGTATGCATCGAGTGGGACTACGGCGGCCTTATCCGTTTTCTCCATGACTCCGTAATCAACGCTCAAATCAGGGATAAGCTCGTAGGCCTTACGTATGCTTCCCTCATCGAAGGCCCTGACAATCTCGGGGGCGTGCCTCCCAACCTCTCCAATGAAAATGTCCGTCCTGAAGGCGAACATGCCGCTGTTCCAGAGGTAGTTCTCCTCGACATAGCGCTTCGCGGTTTCGATGTCGGGCTTCTCCTTGAACTCAGCGACGCGGTAGCCAAGGAGGTCATTCCCATCTTTAAGGGTTTTTCCGGGTTTTATGTAGCCATATCCTGTGTGCGGTCTCGTGGGCTTTATCCCAAAGGTGACCAGATATTCCTTGGTCAATTTCTCCGCGTTTCTAAAGGCCCTCTCATAGGCTTCTCCTGTGTTGATGAGATGGTCGCTTGGGAGGACGGCGACGATTGAGTCACCAAAGGTCCCTTCGATTGTCTTTACCCCCCAGTATATTGCCGGAAGGGTGTTCTTTCCGAGCGGTTCGAGGAGGATGTTCTCTTCAGGCACTTCAACACCCAGCTCGTTGAGATCGTCCAGCACGCGGAACTTGTACTTCTTGTTCGTGACTATGAAGATTTCTCCGGGTTTAGAGAATTTAAGCGCTCTCTCTACAGTCTTCTGGAAGAGGCTTTCACCGTCGAGGAAGCGGACGAACTGCTTGGGCATCAACTCCCTGCTGAGGGGCCATAGTCTCGTTCCTTTTCCACCCGCCAAAATCAGCGTCTTCATGGCAATCACCCTGAACACCTGAAACCACTTGGGCATATTGGCTTTTAACGATAGCGAAAAGAAATCAGCGAAGGGCGAACTCGCCCATGAAGGCTGAACTCGAAATCGTGTCGCCGATTCCGACGGTGGATCTAGGTTTCTCGACTATTTTCGTCGGAACAAAGGTCAGCTGATAACCGTTAAGCTCGGTTATTCCGTCTTCCATACCGTATACCTTTGAAAGGACCTCCTCAATTGGCTTAATCTTCTCGTTTACCGGGACGTCCATGGCTTTAACCACGTCATCTATCGAGTTTATCTCTCCAAGCTTTGCCTTCGCAGCGGCTGCCAAAGCCGCAAAGAGGAGTGCGTTCCTGACGAACTCACCCCTGTAGTCGGTCAGAGCGAGGTAGTAACCGTAGGTGTGGAAGTGTATCCTCCTC
>Ga0256829_1001849_pt1 | contig 16583 bp, 20 predicted proteins | sample 131447metaG_FD_185979 | JGI IMG/M metagenome (GOLD analysis project Ga0256829, IMG submission 185979) | Hydrothermal vent microbial communities from Lau Basin, Pacific Ocean - 131-447 | ecosystem: Environmental > Aquatic > Marine > Hydrothermal vents | place: Pacific Ocean: Lau Basin | collected...
AAAAAATTATCATGGAAGCAAGTTTTTAGCAACTATAAGATAGAATTTCAAAATAGCAGAGATTATTTTTGTCACTTGGGCGGTGAATTAAGGTCTTTGTCGGAAGCAAAACTATGCGATGACGGCTCAATAGAGCTAGATAAAAGAAGGGTGTACAGTTTAAGATGAGTGAAATTATAACTATAGCAAATCAAAAAGGCGGCGTTGGTAAGACGACGACGGCTGTCAACTTGGCGGCTTCTTTGGCTGTTGCAGAGAAGAGGGTTCTTTTGATAGATATAGACCCCCAATCAAATGCAACAACAGGTTTAGGCTTTCATAGAAGCGACTATGAATATAACATATATCATGTCTTAATCGGAAGGAAAAAACTATCACAAGTCATCCTAGAAACTTCGCTACCAACTCTTCATTTAGCACCCTCAAACATAGGATTGGTTGGAGTCGAAAAAGAGTTTTATGATGCCAAGACAAAAGGCAGAGAGCTTATTTTAAAAAATAAAATTTCTGAGATAGAAGACCAGTATGACTATATCATCATCGATTCTCCCCCAGCACTTGGAAGTATCACGATAAATGCGCTTAGTGCTTCAAACTCTGTCATAATTCCTATACAATGCGAGTTTTACGCGCTTGAAGGTTTGGCTCAACTCCTAAATACTGTAAAACTCATCAAAAAAACGATAAATCCAAAACTAGATATCAAGGGTTTTCTTCCAACGATGTATAGCACCCAAAACAATCTTTCAAGACAGGTTTTTGCAGATTTAAAACAACACTTTAAAAGTAAACTATTTTTAGACAAGCAGACTGCGTCATATGTCGTAATTCCAAGAAATGTAAAACTAGCAGAATCTCCGAGTTTTGGAAAACCAATTATACTCTACGATATAAAATCAGCTGGTTCAAGAGCATATCAAAATTTAGCAAACTCAATTCTAGCAAGCTAGTTGATGCCAAGGCTTGCCCAACAAATAAAAACAATAAATTTTCAGGCAACTATCTTAGCAATAGTAACGAGGAATATAACCTGGGCTTCGCCCAACAAATAAAATAGTAAATTTCTAGGCGACTGCCTTAGCTTTAGTCGCGAGGAATCTGCCCATAAATTTTTTCTTAAATGGGCGAAAATAACTTATAAGCCATTTATGGGCAGAGGGGACATTAAATGAAAAAAAAAGCATTAGGTCGGGGATTAAGTGCGATTATTGATGATGTTGAAGAGGCTTATAGACAAGATATAGAGTACTCTAATGATTTAGTAAGAGAGATAGATATCGAGTTGATATCACCAAATCCATACCAACCAAGAACTTATTTTAACGAAGAAGCTTTAAATGAATTAAGCCAATCTATCAAACAGCATGGACTACTCCAACCTATCATAGTTATCCAAAAAGACGAAGGATATATGCTCTTGGCTGGTGAGAGAAGATTGAGAGCTACAAAACTTGCTGGCATGACAAGGATAAAAGCTATCATAGCTGATATTGAGTCTAAAAATCTAAGAGAGTTAGCACTTATAGAAAACATACAAAGAGAGGATCTGAATCCAATAGAGCTTGCAATCTCTTATAAAGAGCTGATAGAAGAGTATAGCATCACACAAGAGGGTTTATCTGAGATTATCCACAAAAGTAGGACACAAATCACAAATACTATAAGATTGTTAAACTTAAATGAAAAAACAAAAGAGTTTTTAGCTAGTGGTAAGCTTTCACAAGGTCATGCCAAGGTGATAGTTGGCTTGTCGAAAGAAGATGAGACAAATGTTGTAAATACAATTTTAGGTCAAAAGCTAAGTGTTAGAGATACTGAAGCATTAGTAAAGAGGATAAAGTCCAATACTGCCGAGCCTAAAAAAAGAGACCAAGCTCACAGCCCATTAGAGAGTGATATTAAAAGTATAAAAATCAAACTTATGGAGCTAGGTTTTAAAAGCAAAGTAAGTAAAAATAGTATAACAATTGTATTTGACGATAAAGACAAAGTAGATAAATTTTTCAGTACATTATCATGACAATTTTATCTTTACTATAATGTGAGTTAATTTTTATTTTAAAAAGTAGCAAGCTTAAGCTGATGATGAGCCTAATTATGATAAAATCCATGCGTTTTTCATTTTGTGATTAGGATAAAGGAGTAGAAATATGTTAGATATTATACCAACACTTTTATTAGCTACTGGTGTTGTTTTTTTAGTCTTGTTGGTCGTGTTAAATAAAACTCTATATAAGCCACTGCTGGATTTTATGGAAAATAGGGACAAGTCTATTGCAAAAGATTTAGAGGGTGCAGATAAAAATAGTAGTGATATTCTTATCTACAAGCAAGAGGCAGAAAAGATTATCGTAGATGCTAAAAAGGAAGCGAATCAGATAAAAGAGTTGGCATTGCAAAGTACCAGAGACTCTATTTTGCAAAAAATAGAGTCCAAAAAAAGTGAGCTAGAAGAAGAGCATAACAAATTTGCAAAAGAGTTGAAGAGCCAAAGAGATGAGCTTAAAGCAACTCTATTGGAAAAGATGCCTCTCTTACAAGATAGTGTTTCTTTGAAAATAAGTCAGATATAGGAGGCGTGATGAAAAATTTTTATGTCATTTTATTTCTTGTTTTACCAGCGATTGCATTTGCAGCTGGAGCAGAGGGCGGAGAGCATAGTACAGATATAATCCCAAGAACCATAAACTTTGTTATATTTGCAGCTATTATATACTATTTGGCAGCGAAACCTATAAAAGATTTCTTCGTGGGCAGAAGTGGATCTATAGCAGATAAGCTAAATTCGATTCAAGAAAAGTTGAAAGCTACAAATAGAGCCAAAGAGGAAGCAAAAGAGCTTATCCCAAAAGCAAAAATAACTGCAAAAAATATTATAGAAACTGCAAATCAAGAGGTTGAGTTGCAAAAAGCCAAGATGTTGGAAGATCTTAAACAAGAGATTGAAAACTTAGATAAAGGCTTTAAAGATCACATGGATATAGAGAAAAGAAAGATGACAAGAGAGGTGATATCTGAAGTGTTAGATATCGTTTTTGAAGAGGGAAATCTATCTTTGAAAAAAGATGAGCTTCTTAATATTGTCATGAAGAAGGTTGCATAAATGGGTAATCAGATAGCTAAAAAATATGTCAATGCTTTGATTAGAAGCTGCAGTGATAAAGAGCTAAACCAACTCTATAAAGAGTTGAAAGACCTCTCGCTTGTCTATTCTGAAGATAGATTTATGAATATAATCTTATCTCCTGATGTGAAAAATCTTGAAAAAGAGAATTTCGTCCTATCTTTGGTTGATAATAAAAATAAAAAATTTGTCAATTTTCTAAAGCTGTTGAGTCAAAACGATAGATTAGAGCTGATACCTTTGATATGTGATGAGTTAAGATATCAGGTTGCTGTCAAAAACAACAAATTTAATGGTATCATAATGAGTGATTTCAAGATAACCAAAGCAAAAATCAAAACACTAGAAGAGAGTTTTAGCAGTAAGTTTAACTCAACCATCAAGTTAGAAAAATCTGAAGAAGAGTATTCTGGTGTTAAAGTGGAGATTGATGATTTGGGTGTAGAAGTAAGCTTTTCGCTAGAGCGATTAAAAGCACAAATGTCTGAGCACATTTTGAAAGCAATATAATAAAATAATAAAAGAAGTTAAGGAGTAATTTGTGGGAGCAAAAATGAAAGCTGATGAAATCAGTTCGATTATCCAAGAAAGAATAGAAAATTTTGAGTTAAATGTAGATGTTGAAGAGACTGGTAAAGTTATATCGATAGCTGATGGTGTTACAAATGTTTACGGTCTAAAAAATGTCATGGCTGGAGAGATGGTTGAATTTGAAAATGGTGAAAAGGGTATGGCTCTTAACCTTGAAGAATCAAGCGTTGGTGTTGTTATTCTCGGAGGTGGAACTGATATCAAAGAGGGAACATCTGTAAAAAGATTGGGCAAACTTCTTCGAGTTCCTGTGGGCGACGCGATGATAGGTCGTGTTGTAAATCCACTTGGTGAGCCAATAGATGGAAAGGGTCCTATTGAGACAACTGAGACTAGATTTGTTGAAGAAAAAGCACTTGGAATTATGGCTAGAAAGTCAGTTCATGAGCCTTTGCAGACTGGTATTAAAGCGATTGATGCTTTGGTTCCGATTGGTAGAGGACAAAGAGAGCTGATAATTGGTGATAGACAAACTGGTAAAACAACAGTAGCTATTGACACAATTATCAACCAAAAAGGTCAAGATGTTGTCTGTATATATGTTGCGATTGGACAAAAACAGTCAACTATAGCCCAAGTTGTGAAAAAACTAGAGGAACACGGAGCGTTGGATTATACGATAGTTGTAGCAGCTGGTGCATCTGATTCTGCAACACTCCAATACCTAGCTCCATATGCTGGAGTCAGTATGGGTGAGTACTTTAGAGATAGCTCAAGACATGGTTTGATTATTTATGATGATTTAAGTAAACACGCTGTTGCTTATCGTGAAATGTCTTTGATTCTTAGACGTCCTCCTGGTCGTGAAGCTTACCCTGGTGATGTTTTTTATCTTCACTCAAGACTACTTGAGAGAGCTGCAAAATTAAGTGACGAACTAGGAGCTGGTAGCTTAACAGCCCTACCTATCATTGAGACACAAGCGGGTGATGTTTCAGCATATATTCCAACAAATGTTATCTCCATAACAGATGGACAGATATTTTTGGAATCAGACCTCTTTAACTCTGGTATCAGACCAGCTATCAATGTTGGACTCTCTGTATCTCGTGTTGGTGGTGCTGCTCAAATCAAAGCTACAAAACAGGTTGCTGGTACACTAAGACTTGATCTTGCCCAATATCGTGAACTTCAGGCATTTGCTCAATTTGCAAGTGATCTTGATGAACTAAGTAGAAATCAGCTTGAGCGTGGTCAAAGAATGGTTGAAGTCTTAAAACAGCCTCCATATTCACCACTACCTGTTGAGAAGCAAGTTATCATCATCTTTGCTGGAGCAAAAGGTTATCTTGATGATGTTGATGTAAGTAAAGTTACTAAATTTGAAGCCGAACTATACCCATTTATCGAAGCTAAATATCCTCAAATACTTGAGCAGATAAGAACTAAAAAAGTTGTAGATAAAGATATGGAAGAGTTACTAGGCAGTGCATTAAATGAGTTTAAAGCAACATCTGAGTTAAAATAAGGATAAGCTATGGCAAACCTTAAAGAGATAAAAAGAAAAATTAAAAGTGTAGAAAATACAAAAAAGACTACGAGGGCTATGAAACTTGTTTCTACTGCAAAGTTAAGACGGGCAGAAATGGCAGCTAGAAAGTCTAAAGTGTATGCACAAAAAATTAATGAAGTTTTATCTGACATTGCACAAAAAATCAACCAATATAAAATTGGTGGGATTGGTAGTAGATATTTTGATTTAAAAGATACTGTTGATAAGGTAGATATCATTTTTGTTACTGCCGACAAGGGTTTGTGTGGTGGTTTTAATATACAAACCATCAAAGAAGTGCAAACATTAATGAGAGAGTATAAAGATAAAAAAGTCAAAGTTAGACTAAGAGCAGTCGGAAGAAAAGGCGTTGATTTTTTTAGATTTCAAGGCGTTGAGCTTTTGAGTAGTTATATAGGTGTTAGCTCATCTCCAGACTATGAAAAAGCACAAGAGATTATAAATGAGGCTATTGCTGATTTTGAAAATGGAGTAACAGATAAGGTTATTTTGATTCATAATGGATATAAAAATATGATTTCTCAAGAGTTAAAAGTTGTAGATATTGTTCCGATAGAGGAGCCAAAATCAACACAGAGTGCATCTTTGTCATTAATGGAGTTAGAGCCTGCTGAAGATGAGACTATATTAAACTCTTTGATGAAGAAGTATTTTGAATACAACATGTATTACGCCCTTATAGATTCACTTGCAGCTGAGCACAGTGCTAGAATGCAAGCTATGGATAATGCAACAAATAATGCAAGTGAGAGAGTTAATAAGTTAACACTAGCTTATAACAAAGCTAGACAAGAGTCGATTACTACTGAGTTGATAGAGATAATCAGTGGTGTTGAGTCTATGAAATAATCGTTTTAAAATTAAAAGGAGAAATATTCTATGAACATGAATGGGATAATAAGCCAAATTATGGGTCCGGTTGTCGATGTGGATTTTGACGGCTACCTTCCGCAAATCAATGAGGCTATCGAAGTAAAATATAGTGCAGAGGGAAAAGAGCATAGACTTATATTAGAAGTTGCTGCTCATTTAGGAGATAACAGAGTAAGAACGATTGCTATGGATGCAAGTGAAGGTCTTACAAGAGGCATCAATGTTACAGCATTGGGTACATCTATTCAGGTGCCAGTTGGTGAAGAGGTGCTAGGCAGGATGTTTAATGTTATCGGAGAAACTATCGATATGTTAGATGATTTGGATGCGAAGCAGAAGTGGTCAATCCATAGAGATCCACCGCCATTTGAGGAGCAGAGCACAAAAAGTGAGATTTTTGAGACAGGTATCAAAGTTGTTGATCTTCTAGCACCTTATGCTAAGGGTGGAAAGGTTGGACTATTTGGTGGTGCTGGTGTTGGTAAAACAGTTATTATCATGGAGCTTATCCATAATGTTGCACTAAAACACAGTGGTTACTCGGTATTTGCTGGTGTTGGCGAGAGAACAAGAGAGGGAAATGACCTCTACCATGAGATGAAAGAGTCAAATGTACTTGATAAAGTTGCTCTGTGCTATGGTCAAATGAGTGAGCCTCCAGGAGCAAGAAACAGAATTGCATTGACTGGACTTACAATGGCTGAATACTTTAGAGATGAATTGGGACTAGATGTTTTGATGTTTATCGATAATATATTTAGATTTTCGCAAAGTGGTGCCGAGATGAGTGCACTTCTTGGAAGAATTCCAAGTGCAGTTGGATATCAGCCAACACTAGCAAGTGAGATGGGAAGACTTCAAGAGAGAATTACATCAACTAAAAAAGGCTCAATCACTTCTGTTCAAGCTGTTTATGTTCCTGCAGATGATCTTACTGACCCTGCACCTGCTACTGTTTTTGCTCACTTAGATGCAACTACAGTTCTAAACAGAGCTATTGCAGAAAAGGGAATTTATCCTGCTGTTGATCCACTCGATTCTAGCTCTCGTATGCTTGATCCTCAAATACTTGGACTTGAGCATTATGAGATAGCAAGAGGCGTTCAGGCAGTTCTTCAAAAATATAAAGATTTACAAGATATCATCGCAATTTTGGGTATGGATGAACTTAGTGAAGAGGACAAGCAGGTAGTTAACCGCGCAAGAAAAGTGGAGAGATTTCTATCTCAACCTTTCTTTGTTGCCGAAGTATTTACAGGAAGTCCTGGAAAATATGTAACACTAGAAGATACAATTGCAGGCTTTAAAGGCATACTAGAAGGCGAATATGATGATTTACCAGAGGCTGCTTTTTATATGGTTGGAAGTATTGAAGAGGTTAAGCAAAAAGCTGAAAAACTAAAAAATAAGTAAGCTTTTAATAAGGTAATATTATGGAAACATTAAAATTAGAAATTGTTACACCTGATGGTCAAATATTTGCAGACGATGTAAAAACTGTCACACTACCAGGAAGCGAGGGTGAATTTGGAGTTCTCCCTCATCATGCTTCTTTGGTATCTTTGTTGAGTGCTGGTATCATCGACATAGAGCTAGTAAATGGTAATCACGAGTTGGTTGCAGTTGACTGGGGTCATGCTGAGATAGATGAGGCAAAAGTTACAGTCTTAGCTGATGGAGCAGTCGCAATTGTAGGTAATAATGAGAGTGCGATAGCTGACGCAATCGGAAAAGCTAAAAAGCTTATAGAGAGTATTGGTGACTCAGATATCGCAATAGCCATGGCAGAAGCCAAGATAGACTCAATCATGAAACAAAGAAATTCTTAATATATGACAGCCGTTGATATTTTAATAAATTATATATCAAGAAGTAGCTATATCACTCTATTTGTTTTAATATGGCTATCTTTTTATTTTGTGACGACTTTTGGTGTTTTATTGAGCAGGTATCTCTACTTGAGCAATTGGATAAAAAATGAAAAAAGTTCTCTAGAGTCCATGATGATGGGTGCTAAAAATGTTAGAGATGATTCGATTTTAAGAAAATGTACAAGCTCATTTAATCAATCGCCAAATCTTCTAAATGTATGCAAAAGTGTTGCACAAAAGAACTCCACAAATGGCTTGTGGTTACTCTCCATGATAGCTTCTACATCGCCTTTTATAGGACTTTTTGGAACTGTTGTATCTATACTTGATACTTTTAGCGGACTTGGACAAAGTGGAAGTGCATCCCTAGGAGTCATAGCTCCAGCTATCAGTGAGGCACTTGTCGCAACTGCCGCTGGCATTTTTGTCGCAATCCCCGCTTATAGTGCACATCTTTTTCTCAAAAGAAAAGCGTATGAGTTATTTATGTATATAGATAGACAGAGTGAGTTGATTTTGTCAAATAAACCGAAGGAAAACAAGGGTTCAAAGAGTGATGTATGATTGGGAAGATAAACCCGAATTAAATATCACGCCTTTGGTGGATATTATGCTAGTTTTACTAGCGATTCTAATGATAACAACTCCTGCTATGGTTTATCAAGAGAAGATAGTCTTGCCAGATGGTTCAAAGTCATCAATTGTCAAAAAAATCCCAGAACTAGAGATAAGAATCAGTAAAGACAAGAAGGTATATATCAAAAAAGATATGTTTTTACTAAAAGAGTTTGCCGACAATTTTATCTTGATAAAAAATAGATTTAGCCCAAAAAGCATCGTCTATATAAAAGCAGATGAGAGCTTACAGTATAAAGATGTAATGCAAGTGCTAAAGAGTGTAAAAGAAGCTGGTTTTACAAAAGTATCGCTAGAAACAAATGGATAAAATATGCCAAACAGACCAACTTACAGTTTTATTGGCTTTTTACTATCATTAGCTATATATGTTGGTTTACTTCTATTTGTCGCATTTTATCTGCAAGACAGAGTGCAAAAAAATATAAGCTATACCGCCCAAAAAAATGTAGTGCTTGACATTACCCTCGTAGAAAAAAAACCGCAAATAAAAAAAAGAGTTCATAAAAAAGTCAAGAAAAAGACTATAAAGCGAAAAAAGCCAAAAAAAATCGCAAAAAAACCTAGCATTAAGAGTATAAAAACTGATGCACCCAAAAAAGTATCTCTTCAAGGGTTATTTAAAAAGATAGATACAAAAAAAATAGTTGAGCCAAAGAAGAAGAGGGTTTTGCAAAGCAGAAAAAAAGTTAAAGCCCCAGTAGAGCCAAAACCAGAAGTTGTAAGAAAAGATGATGCAAAAAAAATAGTAGATTCGTATGATCCTGAAACATTAAAAAAAGATACGAAAAAGAGTGGTGTTTACGACAAATACAAAGGAAAAATTAGTCAAATACTTTATGGAAATTGGCAAAACACAATAGGTACAGTATCAGGAAATAGTGCAACAGTCACTATTTTTATAGATAAAACAGGAACTTTTAGTTATAAAATAGAAAAACTTTCATATAATGATGATTTTAATTCCAAGTTAAGAGATTTTTTGGAAGAGATGAGAGACACAGAGTTTCCGACTTTTAAAGAAGGAGAGATTTTTCAAATGCAAGTAGAATTTAAGGATATAAGACCATGATAAAAAAATTGATAATGATTTTAGTGCTAAGTAGTGTGATTTTTGCAGCAGATGCAACTGTGGAGATTGTAAAAAAGTTAAATTCCCTGCCAAAAATCGCAGTCCAAGATGCAAGTGATAGTGGTGTAGATACAAATTTAAGAAAAAAATTCTTCAAAATTCTAGTTGGAGACTTAAGAGTGAGTGCTCATTTTAGACCACTTGATGAGTACCTTACGAGTAGTTATTATGGCGATTTAAAAGATAACTTTTTGAGCAAAAAAGGTGTGGATTTAATTCTTAGATTTAAGATATCTTTGGATAAAAATCATATTGTCTCATCTGTTAAACTGATAAATGCAAGTAGTGGAGAGGTGAGTAGCGAGACAAACTATAAACTCCAAAATCCAAAAAGATTTCCATTTTTAGCACACAGGATAGTCTCTGGTGTAAATGATGAGATAGGGGCTCCGAGCATAAAGTGGATGGAACAGTTTGTTATCTTTGCAAAATATACAGGGAAAAAAGAGTCCCAAATCGTTGTGTCTGATTATACTTTGAGCTTTCAAAAGACTTTAGTGAAAGGTGGCTTAAATATATTTCCAAAGTGGGCAAATGATTCTCAAACAGCATTCTACTACTCATCATATAATGGCTACTTACCAACACTATACAAAGTTAATTTGGTAAATGGAAATAGAGATAAAATTATCTCATCAAAAGGAATGCTTGTCTGCTCAGATGTCTCGAAAGATGGCACAAAGCTTTTATTGACTATGGCACCAAAGGATCAAACCGATATATATCTATATGATTTAAAGTACAAACAGTTAACTAGAGTAACAAAATATTCTGGAATCGATGTAAATGGAAATTTTATTGATAATGACAAAAGAGTCATTTTTATCTCCGATAGACTAGGCTATCCAAATATATTTTCAAAGAGTTTGGAAAGCGGTAGTGCGATAGAGCAGATGGTATATCACGGTAAAAATAATAACTCAGTCTCTACTATAGGGAACTATATAATCTATTCAAGTAGGGATAAAACAAGTGAGTTTGGAAGTAAAGTTTTTAATCTCTATCTTATATCTACAAAGACTGACTACATCAGAAAATTAACAGCCAATGGAAAAAATCTCTATCCAAGATTTGCAAAAGATAAAGATACAATTATGTTTATAAAGCAGTATAAAAACCAAAGTTCATTAGGCATAATAAGGCTAAATGCAAATAAAAGTTTTCTATTTCCACTTAAAGTGGGAAGAATTCAATCGATTGATTGGTAATTTAACAAATAATATGATAGAATATCAACTGACATAAAATTAAAAGGTGGTAATTATGAAAAAACTTGTTTTAGTAAGTGCGAGTGTGGCTGTGTTATTATTTACAGGATGTAGTCAAAAAAATCCTGATGTAGATATGACAAATAAGACACAAAAGGTAGAGACAACTGACAGTTCAAATGGTATGAATTCAAATACAAGTGGTATGAACTCCAACAATATGGACTCAAATGACATGAGTACCAACAAAAGCCCACAAAATGATAAGAACGCAGTAAAATATCTAATATCAGATTTAGAGTCTAAATTGACACCAATCTATTTTGATTTTAATAAATACAATGTAAGAGCTGACATGAAACCAGTTATTGAAAAAAGTGCAACTATATTAGATGCGGATAAGGCTCAAAAACTTTCAATTAAAGTCGAAGGCAATGCTGATGAATGGGGAACTGATGAGTATAACTATGCACTTGGTTTAAAAAGAGCAAAAACAGTAAAAGATGAGTTAAGTGCACAAGGTGTTTCAACTGATCGCATGATGATTGTAAGCTACGGTGAGAGTAATCCCGTTTGTACTGAGCACAATAAAGCTTGCTGGCAAAAAAATAGAAGAGTTGAATTTAAATTACTACCATAGTTAAATAACACCATATGTCCTTGGCATATGGTGTTTCTTCACCATGATTTCAATATATTTGCGAAGGAGAAGGTATGGGTAGAGTTTTAGCTTTTCTTGCATTGGTTCAGGTTACTATTTTTGCGGCTGAGCCTTCTGTATTTGGTGCAGGAGACTTAAATAGTGCAAATCCATACGGACTAAGTTCAAGTGAAAAAAAGATAGTCCAAAACTCCAAAGATATCAAAAAGTTGCAAAAAACTATCAGATTATTGACTCTACGATATAACAATTTGCAAGAAAAGTTTGGTGGATTAAGATCTGTTGCAGAATCTATTAGCGATAAAATTGGCAAGATTGACAAAGATAACTATGCACAAAAAGATATAAATAAAAATACAGGAGACAAATTAGTAGCTCTTAAAAAGAGTATTGATGATAGTTTGGAGTTGCAAAATGCAAATCAAGAGAAAGTAAAAAGTGTCCTGTCTGAACTAAGCTCACTCATAGACTCTATCAACACAAGCTATGTTCCAAAAGAGCAATTTGATGATTTGGCTCAAAAACAAAAAGATTTCCAAGATAAGGTAGAGAAGAGATTTGCAAAGTTAGAAAATGCTAGAAAAAGAAGTACTCTAGCCTCAAAGAGTGGTTCTCAACTCTTAAAAGAGGCGTACAGTTACTTCAAGAAAAAATCTTATGAAAACGCAAAAATAAGATTTCAAAGACTTGTAAAGATAAACTACAAGCCAGCTACAAGTAACTACATGCTAGGCGAGATATCATATAGACAAAAAGCATATAAAAATGCTATACAGTATTATAAAAAAAGTATATCTTTGTATGATAAAGCATCTTTCACTCCGACACTTCTGTATCATACTGGTATATCTTTAAGCAAACTCAACAAAAACAGTGAGGCTAGAAACTTTTTTACTGCACTAAAAACTAATTATCCAAACTCCAAAGAGGCAAAAGCACTAAAAAAATAATCCCTATGAAAACCTATATAGAGGCTTTTAACTGATATGGGACATCTTCTTGGAAACTGAGTATTTATGTTTTGATAAAAATATTGTTTTATCTAAGGGCATATAAACACAAAATATGCTAACATGATGCGTTTATATAAACAAGGAGATTTAATGGCTATAAGCGAAAATCAAGTTGTCTCTATTCAATACGAATTAAAAGATGCTGATAGCGGCGAAGTTTTAGATTCAAATTTAAATGCTGCTCCTCTCTCTTTTATCGTGGGAAAAGGACAAATCATTCCAGGTTTAGAGAGTGAAATACAAAAACTTTCTCTAAACGATACATCAGATGTAAAAGTTTCTGCTAAAGATGCATATGGTGAGTATGATGATAAAGCAGTGCAAACTTTGCCTAAAGAGCAGTTTGCAGGATTAGAATTAACTGAAGGTATGACTCTTTACGGACAAGGTGAAGATGGTGGTACAGTTCAAGTTACAGTTAAAAGTTTTGATGACGAAAATGTAAATGTAGATTTTAACCATCCATTGGCTGGTAAAGATTTGCTTTTTGCATTAAGCGTTACAGAAGTTAGAGATGCAACTGCACAAGAGTTGGCACAAGGCTATGTCGGTGCTCCTCAAGGTGGTGGTTGTGGATGTGGATCAGGTGACAGTTGTCACGATACAGATGAAGATGCACAAAACGATTCATGTTGCTCAACTGATAGCAACGGCGGGTGCTGTGGTTGATAGTGATTTTGTAGCAAAATCAAGGGCCTCAAAAGAGGCCCTAAAATCAGCCAATCTACTTAAAAGTTTAAACTTAAATGCCTTGATAGTTGGTCAAAAAGGCGTTGGAAAAAAAAGTCTTGCTAGATATACACTAGATGCTCCCATAAGTGATGGTTTGACGCAAAATGAGCTTATCAAAGCACTAGAGATTAATGATAAGTTGATTATTAAAAATTTTGATAAAATCAGCAACTTTGCTAAGATAAAAAATGCAATAGATGCAAATAAAAATAAGATAATTGCCACATCTCAAAACGAGTTGGATAGTCGGATTGAAGATGATTTTTTTAGTATAAAAATCCATCTACCTCCTCTTAAAGAGAGAAGAGAAGATGTGAAGCAGTTTATTGAAATCTTTTACAAAGAGGCACAGGAAATTTTTACTAATAAAACTTATGATTTTGATTTTGATGACATAGAGGTAGATTTGAGTGAAAATATCTACTCTTTGAAAAGATCAGTCTATATAGCTTACATGAATAGTACACTAACGCAAAAAGATATTCAAAATATGCTAGAAAAGTTTCTATTTCATAGATTAGGCGGTGGAAATGACTATAGAGAGTTGTTGCCTATATTTGACATACCACTTATAAAAAGTGGATTTAAAAAGTTTGGCTCACAACTATCTATAAGTAGAGCACTCGGAATAAATAGAAATACACTTAGAAAAAAGATAAATGAGTATGGATTGGAAGGATGATTATGGATTTTGCTGGAATATTCCCCGGACAAGGTAGCCAGAAGATTGGCATGGGAAAAGATTTTTTTGATAACTCAAAACTTGCACGAGAGATGTTTGAGAGGGCTAGCGATAGGCTCGATATCGATTTTGAAAACTTACTGTTTGAAGAGAATGATAAGCTAGAGCAGACAGAATTTACGCAGCCTGCTATTTTGCTAGTTAGCGTCATCGCTTATAAGCTGTTTTCTTCTCAAATGCAACATAGTGCCAAATATCTGCTAGGGCATTCGCTAGGAGAGTTTAGTGCGTTAGTTGGTGCAAAAGCACTCGATTATTTAGATGCTCTTGAGCTTGTGCACAACAGAGGTAAACTGATGAGCTTGGCTTGTGATGGTAAAAATGCAGGTATGATGGCACTTCTTGGCTTAAGTGATGAAAAGACTCAAGATATTGTTTTGAGAGCTAAAGAGAGTGGTAAAAAGATATGGTCTGCGAACTATAACTGTGACGGTCAGATAGTGATAGCAGGAGATAAAAATGATCTCTCAAGTTTGGAAGAGACTTTTAAAAATGGTGGAGCGAAGAGAGCGATTTTATTAAATATGTCTGTTGCTAGTCACTGCCCTTTGTTAAAAAGTGCTCAACCAGAGCTAAATAAGTATTTAGCTAATTTTATAAAAGATAGTTTTGAAGTTCCCGTGATTTCAAATGTCACAGCAAAAGAGTATAAAACAAAAGATGACGCGATAAAACTATTGACAAATCAGTTGGTAAAACCTGTTTTATACAAACAATCCATTTGTGAGATAGAAGATGAAGTGGAAAGATTTATAGAGTTTGGCGGAAGTGTCCTTAAAGGGCTAAATAGAAAAATAACAAAAACAAAAACTATATCTATTGTTGATATGAGCAGTTTAGAATCGGCATCATTAGAGATAAAATGAGAGCAGTTTTAGCGCAAATTTCACCAAAGTTAAAAAAGACTACGCTCCAAGAGTTTAGTAAATTTTTAGAAAATGTGGAAAAAGATGTTGACTTGGTTATCTTTCCAGAGTTGGCACTAAATGGATATCTATTGAAAGATGCGGTCTTTGAAGATGCTTACAGTATGAGTGAGCTAGAGGAGTTTGCAAAATTGTCAAGCACGAAAGATTTGGTTTTTGGTGCTGTTTTAAAAGTAGGACATAAATTTCACAATAGTGCATTTTACTGCTCAAATGGAAAGATAGATTTTGTCCACCACAAGAGTGCACTGCCAAATTATGGTCTTTTTCAAGAGGCTAGATTTTTCTTCAAAGGAGATAGTGTAGAGCCATTTGAGAGTAGGTTTGGTAAGACATTTATCGTGATTTGCGAAGAGCTCTATGATGCAAATATAGTGGCACAAATATCAAATGAAAAACCAGATATGGTTATAGTTATATCAAACTCCCCAACAAGAGGCTTTGGGGATGATGGACTTTTGATTCAAAAGCAGTGGAACTCACTTTTGAGAGCTACTGCACTTCTAAGTGGAGCTAATGTGCTGTTTACCAATAGAGTCGGCTTTGAAGATGGACTAGGTTTTTGGGGAGGCTCGTGTGCCATAACTCCAAAAGCACAAATATCAAAAAGTGCCAAACTCTTTGATGAAGAGTATCTAGGCATTGAGATAGATACAAAATTATCACAAACACAAAAATACCTACTTAGAGAGTATTAGGAGAGTAAATGAAGATAGCAATCATGGGTGCTATGCCCGAAGAAATTGAGCCATTGTTAGAGTATTTTGGAGAGTATAAAATTATAGATTATGCAAAAAACAGATACTACACTTTGGATTATAAAGGGCATGAGATAGTTGTGGCATACAGCAAGATTGGAAAGGTAAATGCAACCATTACTGCTGTTACTATGATAGAGAAATTTGGATGCGAAAAACTACTATTTAGTGGGGTTGCAGGTGCGATTCATGATGATTTAAATGTGGGTGACTTAATCATCGCTACAAAACTATCTCAGCATGATTTAGACATCACAGCTTTTGGGCATCCTTACGGTTTTGTGCCTGAGGGTGCAGTTTACGAAGATGCCGATAGAGATTTGATTGATATTGCAAAGAGCGTGGCTAGTGATAAAAATATCCCAATTATTGAGACCACTATCGCTACTGGCGACCAGTTTATTTGTAATCAAGAAAAAAAAGAGTGGATAAAAAATACATTTGATGCTGGAGCTTTAGAGATGGAGGGAGCCGCAGTTGCTCTTGCTTGTAACGCTCTGGAGGTTCCATTTTTTATACTTCGCTCCATCAGTGATGCTGCTGATATGGATGCTAGTTTTAGTTTTGATGAGTTTTTAGAGTCTTCAGCAAAAATTTCTGCACAATTTATTATATCTATGGTTGACAAGATTGTTAAAATTAAGTAAAAAATTACTTAGAATAACAGGCAGAACAAATGCCAGATACCATCTTATAGAAGAAAATGACAAGATACTTTTGGGGCTTAGCGGTGGCAAAGATTCACTCTGCTTGGCACATGTGCTAAAACATATGCAAAGAGTAGCACCATTTGAATTTGAGTT
>Ga0256829_1001850_pt1 | contig 16580 bp, 20 predicted proteins | sample 131447metaG_FD_185979 | JGI IMG/M metagenome (GOLD analysis project Ga0256829, IMG submission 185979) | Hydrothermal vent microbial communities from Lau Basin, Pacific Ocean - 131-447 | ecosystem: Environmental > Aquatic > Marine > Hydrothermal vents | place: Pacific Ocean: Lau Basin | collected...
AATCGCTGGAGTAGTATCTCAAAGCCACGCAACCATTCACTTTGGGCGTGGCTTTTGCTTTTTCCCTTCCCTGTTATAGCAAAAAAGGTACTTCCGGCGATTGAACCCTATGCGGCGGGCTTAGGCGCAGGAGTTTTTTAGCGCCAGAAGATTTTTTTGGGTACGCGCCCCCACCGCCAATCATCAAAAAACCAGTCAGAGCAACGTGTTCAAGGTGCGTACCTTGGCGCGTACTCATGCGTACCTGATTGCAAAAAAGGAATTTGAATTTGTGGATAATCATTCCCTTAACATTTTGTCCTTATGCGCCGGTGTCGGCGGACTCGATCTCGGCATCAGAGTGGCGCAGCCAAATGCTCGAGCAGTCTGTTTTGTCGAGATCGAAGCCTTTGCGTGCGAAATCCTGGCAACGCGCATGGAAGACAAAAGCCTGGACGAAGCGCCTGTTTGGACGGATTTGCGATCCTTTGATGGCAAGCCATGGCGTGGCGTTGTGGATTGCATCACTGCAGGATACCCATGCCAGCCATTCTCCGTCGCCGGGAAACAAAAAGGCAAAGATGATCCGCGCCACCTCTGGCCAGATGTGTACAGGATTGTGCGGGAGATACGCCCACGGCTCTGTTTCTTCGAAAACGTCCCTGGACATTTACGATTGGGGTTTGAACAAGTCCATGATGACCTTCGAGAGCTGGGTTACAGCGTTAAGGCAGGCCTGTTCTCAGCGGAGGAAGTCGGCGCGTCTCACAAACGGGAACGCCTCTTCATTTTGGCGTACCGTGAAAGCGACCGAGCCAACGGGTGGCTGTCTGAGCTCAGAGAAATTCGTCGAGCGGATGAATGCGGGCATGCCCTTGAGCCTGCGGGATCAGGTGAAGCATCTCTGGCCGACAGTCCGTGTCTCTTCTGCGAATGGCCCGTGCCAGAAGGAGATCGAGAACAACAATCCGAAATGCCGTCTGCTTATGCGGTTGAAAGCAGCGATTGAGGGAGACCTTAAACAATACATGAAGGACGAATACCAAACGGCAGAACGCGCCGTCACGCTCGGCATTCGTGAAGCCACAAATGGTTTAAAAATGGCGATGCGCCGTCAGGTGCATTCCTCAGGTCTGGGGCAGCGCATGGCCAATACATGGCGCGGTGATATTTACCCGCGTGGGCAAAACTCCATTCGTGCGGCGGGGCTGGTTTATACCAAAGCCAGCAAGATCATGGCGGGTTTTGATGAAGGCACGGTGATAAAATCCAAAGATGGCTGGTGGTTGGCTGTTCCAACGCCAAATGCGCCAAAGCGTGGTATGGGCGGAAAGCGGATTAATCCCTCCAACTTTCCTGAGCATCGCTATGGCAAGCTCCGCTTTGTGTATCGGCGAAACGGGCCGTCATTGCTGGTGGTTGAAAATGTGCAAGCCTCTTACAGCCGTAAAACAGGCGATATGCGGGGCTTTCGCAAAGCCAGCCATAGAAACCTAAAAACAGGTCGTAACCTCTCAACCGCCGTCATGTTCTGGCTTGTGCCGCAAGTCAAATTGCCAAAGCTGATCCGTTTCGATGAAGAAGCCAAGCGCTGGTATGACAAACTGCCCCGGCTGATTTTGAAGAACTGGCCGGATAGTTAACAGTAAATAAATGATAAAAAGCAAACTGAAAGTTTGTCTATTGCGCTATTTTTAATGATTTATTGAGTCTTTGAGTTGACTATCATTAAAAAAATGACTATAAACATACTATGAGTGTGTCAAATGATAAAAAATTAAAGAATCTTTTGGAGCAGTGGCCTGCAGGGTTTGCTGCCACTTTTCAATGGATGCAAACTTTAGGCATAACTACTCAATTAACTCAGAGATATCTAAAGAGTGGCTGGATAGAGTCAATAGGGCGTGGAGCCTATAAAAAAACCAAAGATAAAGTTGAGTGGTATGGCGCATTAGCCAGCATCCAGCAGCAATTATCCATGCCTGTGCATTTAGGCGGACCAACAGCCCTAGCTGTACAAGGTTCTGCACATTATCTCCGAGTTGGAAAAGAAAGAATATTTGTATTTGCAGTGCTACAGCAAAGATTACCAAGCTGGTTTTTGAAACACGATTGGGGGCAACCTATAGAATGTATAAAAACATCATTTTTACCTCAAGACCTTGGAATAAAAGAAGATGACTGCAATGGTTTTCCTGTCCGCATGTCGTCACGGGAGCGCGCTATATTAGAAAGCCTCTATTTAAGCCCGCAGCATTTTGATTTGTTGGAATGCTATCAAATGATGGAGGGAATGAACGATATACGACCGAATCTGGTTCAGGAATTACTGGTTCAATGCAAGTCTATCCGCGTGAAACGGTTGTTTCTATACATGGCAAGTAAAGCCAAGTTACCTGTCTTGGAATATCTGGATTTAAATCAAGTTAACCTTGGAACTGGAGACCGTTCTATCGTTGAAAATGGTGTTTATGATCCTCAATATAAAATCAGCATACCGAAAGAATTAGCAAATTATGTTTGAAGCCTATAACGAAAAACTGAAACTTCTGATCAAGGTTTTGCCAATGGTTGCTGAGGAAAATTGTTTCGCTTTGCACGGTGGCACGGCTATCAACTTATTTGTACATGATCTTCCACGCCTTTCGGTAGATATTGATCTGACTTATCTGCCTATTGAAGATAGGCCAACAACATTAAAGGGAATTGGTGACGCTCTTTTAAGGATCAAGGAAAAGGTCGAAGAAAAGATTCCGCATTCTCGTGTTGTTCATAAAGATGATATTGGAAAACTTATTATTTCATTGCATCGCACGGAAATAAAGCTCGAGGTTAATCTTGTTGGTCGTGGCACTTTGTCCGACCCTGTCAGAATGCCTGTTTGCAAACAGGTTCAGGATATATACGGGTCGTTTATGGCTATGCCAATTGTGCCAATCGGCCAACTTTATGGCGGTAAAATATGTGCGGCGCTGGATCGTCAACATCCCAGAGATTTGTTTGATGTAAAACTCTTGATGGAAAATGAAGGTTTCTCGGATGATGTTCGCACGGGCTTTTTGCTATGCCTTTTATGCAGTGACCGCCCGATCAATGAAGTTCTTGTGCCAAACTTCCAAGATCAACGCCAAGCCATGGAAAACCAGTTCACGGGTATGAGCGATGTTGAGTTTACTTATGATGATTTTGAAACAACGCGTGAACAGCTTGTCGAGATCGTTAATAAAAGCCTTACAGCCAAAGACAAAGAATTTTTGTTGAGCGTCAAAAACTGTGAGCCGGATTGGAGCATCTATGATTTTGAGCGCTTCCCTGCTGTGCAGTGGAAACTGCAAAATTTACGCAAACTGAAAGAAAGCAACCCTGATAAGCATAAGCAGCTTTATGAGGCTTTGAAGGAAAAGCTCGAAGGATAAAAAAACATGACATCAAAACGAGAACAGGCCTTAGCGGGCCTTTTTTTATGCCTGCAAAATGGGATGAGCGGCGTTGCGGTTTTAAGGAATGAGCCATTGCCCACCAAAATTCCTGCATCAGGATTGCTCATTTTGCGTGACGGCGATGCGGGCGAGCCTGAAATAACGCTTTCCCCAACCAGATATCACTATGCTCATGTCGCAGAACTGGAGGTGCTGGTTCAAAAGCCAAAAACCGATGAACGTGACGCGGCATTAGATGAATTTCTGGTCGCGCTGGGGGATGTTCTCGGCGCTGATGCAACGCTCTCAGGTGCGGTGGATTACATGTCCATTGGATCACCTGAATTTTTAACCGAAACCGTGGAAGGTGCGCCCGCCATTAAGGCGGCAGTTGTGCCGATCATACTCGAATACACAACACTTAACCCACTTTCGTGAAATGCCTTTTGGCCTGCAAATCAATATCTACTGCGCTTCCGCTGCTCACGTATAAATTTATACGCTCCGCTGCGGTTCTCGTAGCCATTGATTTTCGGCTCAAAATTCAAATTCACGATAAACAATAAAGGAGAAACAGAATATGTCACGCGCTTACGGGTGGAATGCCCGCATGTTACTTGGTTTTGAAACCACCTATGGAACACCCCCGAATGCGGGGGCTTTTCATGTCATCCCCTTTGTGTCCTCAGATTTGGACTCGGCGCAAGGGTTGATTGAATCCAATGTTCTGGGGTTAGGTCGTGATCCGACTGCGCCGTTTCAGGATGTGATCAACGTGGATGGCGATGTCGTTGTGCCGGTTGATCTTCGCAATATCGGCTTATGGCTCAAAGCCATGTTTGGCGCACCAACCACCACAGGCGATGATCCTTATACCCATGAATTTAAATCCGGTGCGATCACTCTGCCCAGTATGGCCGTGGAAGTTGGTTTACCTGAAATCCCTGACTTCCCACTATTTACAGGTGTGCGTGCCAACAGCATCGCCTTTAATTTTGCCCGATCTGGTGAGGCACAAATCACTGTTGGTTTAATCGGTCAGGGTGAAACCACTCAGTCGGTAACGCGTGATGCCAACCCGAGCCAAGCGGATTACACACGCTTTTCACAATTTCAAGGCTCGGTCAAACAAGGTGAGCAAGCACTGGGGAACGTGACATCAGCGGCGCTCACCTATAGCAACAATCTGGAGCGTATCGAAACCATCCGTGATGACGGCAAGATTGATGGCGTTGATCCAGGCGTTGCGTCTTTAAGCGGGAATATCACCGTGCGCTATGCCGATACTACATTGATGGATGCGGCGCGTGCCGGCACACCGATTGATCTGGAATTGTCCTATATCATCGATGCCAATCGCCAGCTTGTCATTGAATGCCACGAGGTTTATTTGCCGAAGCCGAAACGATCCATTTCAGGGCCGAATGGCATTGAAGCCTCTTACGATTATCAAGGCGCTAAAGATGCCGTGCTGGGCAACATGGTCACAATCACCCTTATCAACGATGTGGAGACTTATTAATGTTAAAACTCAATATCCAAACCGAAGCCTATTGGCTTGAACTTGGTTTGGGCGTGAAAGTAAAAGTGCGCCCATGCACCAGCCCGATTTTTTATGCCGCGCGTGCATTCATGAACAAGCGTTTGACGGAGCTTGGCGCGGAATACCGTAAGCGCAAAGAGATTGGCGCACCTATCGATGATCTGCCCGATGTTGAAAACCCAGAAATCAGTGAGGCATTAGCTGAAGAATATCTGGCGCGCGGTCTTGCCCGTGCGGCCATTATTGATTGGGAAGGCATTTTGGAATCTGACGGTGACGCAAAAGCGCCTGTCACTCCTGAAAAGATTGATGAACTGATGACAGGGTTTTGGTCAATCGCTGCCAGTTTTTCTCAGCAATATACAGGCGTGCGGGAGCTGATCGAAGCTGAAAAAAAAGACTTGAGCGCCGCGCCGAATGGTACTTCGGAGACGGCGCAGGATATTGCGGAAACTGCCCCCAAACGTGCGAAGACTGCCCGTTCGAAGAAAACAGCCCGCAAAGCCTAGAGGGTTTTCAAGCATGGGATATTGCCGTTCGCATATCCCCTCAAATCAGAAACAGCTTTCCCTTATCTGAAGCCTTAAGTCTGGCATCCGCGCTGGGCTATGACATGGCGGTGATGGGAGAGCTTTTGCCCGCATTATCAACCGGTATCACCAAAGCCTTGATGGCACATAAGGAATAATAAGACCAAAATGCGTTCACAAAAAAACATGTCGATCCGCCTTGCCGTGGTAGACGGGAAAAAGGTTGAGGATACCTTTTCTCGCATCGGACGCACGGGGGAACAGGCTTTTGAGCGCATTGAGCGTTCAATCCTGCCGTTTTTACAAATGCACCACGCTTTCATACAGGAGGTGTTGTCGGGAATGAAGTACCAATTATCGCCAAACAAGGTGAAGCCGTCTTTACGCCAGGGCAGATGAAATTGTTGGGCGGTGCATTACAATCCAAACCGAATGTGAATGTGTCTGTACGGGTTGAAAATAATGCCAGCAATGCTCAAGCCAGAGCTGATGTCAGTCGTGACAGCGGGGGCAACATGGACTTAAAAGTCATCATCGAGGAAGTGGAAGGCAATCTATCGCGCAACATCGGACGTGGTGAAGGTTTAGCGCCAACGCTTGAAAGGCGTTATGGCCTCAATCCTGCGGCGGGGAGTTATCGTTAAATGAGTGACATTATATGGCCATCAACATTGCCTTTGCCAACGGTACAAGGCTACGGCGTTCAGCCTGGGGAAGCGATTTTACGCACCGAGATGGAGGCTGGCCTTGCTCGTCAACGTCGCCGTTTTACCGATGTGCCAACCAAGGTATCCGTGCGCTGGATTATGCGGCGGGATCAATATGCCATTTTTGAAGGCTGGTATCGCTGGCATGCCCGCGAGGGGGCGAGCTGGTTTACAAACGGCGAACGCACTTAACCTGCCCACCAATATTAGCGGTCAGGCAGGCAAATTGCTGGCGGTCAAACAAGCCGAAGATGGGTTTGAGGTGATTGAATCCGTGGGCGTGTTTTACGGCCTGCGTGCCGATGGCTCAAAGCTCACCGCCATCACAGGGCAAGGCACATACAACGCCAATGATTTTGATACATGGTTCATAACGCTGCCGGGGGTGGATTTCAACATTAACGAGGATGGCCACCTCATCATCAATATTTAAGCAGGAGGCAAATTAAATGACACAAATTGATCTTGGCAATATCCGCATTAACTGGCGCGGAGCCTATAACAGCGCTGGTAATTACGTGCGCCATGATGCCGTTTCCTACCAAGGTTCAAGCTATATCGCCAAACGCAGCGTTTCAGCCGTCACACCCGTTCAAGGCGATGATTGGGATTTGATGGCGGCGGGTACGGATCAGCTCACCCAAGAGGGCGATCTACTGATCCATAATGGCGCTATTCCTGCCCGTCTTGCCAGAGGCGGTAATGCTCAAGTGTTACAGATGGTAGGCAATCAACCTGCTTGGCGCGATCAGTCTCTTGATCCCTCCCGCCGTGTTTGGAAACTCGCCAAGGTGAACGGCATGGGCGGTTGGTACACGCGGGTTTATCTCATGGCTGATGGCACGATCAAAGCCTGTGGCTATGGCGGTAATTATTCTAATGGGGATTCTAATGGCTCGCATGTTTATACGCCAAAGCGTGTGGCAATGGATGATCCGGATGTGCGCTTTGTCGATGTGTTCTCAGGTGGTATGCAGCATTATGCTTTGACCGCCGATGGTGAAGTCTGGTCATGGGGATTTAACAATTACGGACAGCTAGGACATGGCAACACCGTTAATTTGGCAGTGGCCAAGCGTATTGAGTATTTTGTTCAAAACAATATCCAAATCGCCAAAGTCATTCCCGGTCGCCCGAATTATTACGATCATGCCTGCGCTTATTTCTTAACCACTGATGGCCGTGTTTATGCCTGTGGGATTAACAGTAACGGTAATCTGGGCAACGGGACATCCGCCAATCAATATACCCCCATTCGTTGCGGAGCGTTGACCAATATTATCGATGTCGCGACTTCGGGTTTGCCCCATACGACATATGCTGTTCAAGATGACGGCTCACTCTGGGTCTGGGGCTATAATGGCTATGGACAACTTGGCCTAGGGGATACGACCAATCGGGAAACTCCAATTTTGCATCCCGCATTTAATAATGTGATCAAGGCACTACCATCTTGCGGGTACAACACCGCTGGCTCTGGCCCGACAGGCTTCGGCGTTATTTTGTTGAGCAATGGTACAGTATGGAGTTCTGGTTATAACGGCAATGGTGAGCTGGGCTTGGGTGATACCACACAAAGAACAAGCTTCACGCAAATTGCGCTACCAGCCGTTACCTTCACAGATATTTTTGTGGGCGATGGTCGCTATGCAAGCGGTGGCGGCATTACCGATCAGGGTGAAGTTTATCTCTGGGGGTATAACGGCTACGGCCAGATGGGAACGGGTATGCTTGTCCATAACCATACGATATACAGTTGCTTTTTTTGACATTCCAATGCTCCTTTTTAAATTTAATGGTCGTGAGTTCCGTGATCATGTGCAGACTCCATTTCAACACCATGATCGTTATGTTTATCAAGTTCCGTTGCCCCATGATGGCCACCGCCTGCATCTTGCCCATGAGCATGGCTCCCATGACCGCCATCACCTGCAATTTCTGGCATACGCATAACACCCATGCCGTGACGGTAAACGACTTCGCCGCCCTTATATCCAGTCACAGCCAACAGGCCAGAAGCCAGCAGGATCAAAACAACAAAGCCGGAGCTGACAGATTTTGCGCCGCGATGTTTGGCCAGCGACCAGAGCGCCAGAGCGCCGAATATGGACGCTGTGACCAGCGCCCAGTTCTTGTGATCGGTCATCGCTGCGTGGGCTGGCCCATCATGCGCCACGGTGTTATATGCATAGAAACCAGCCAAAACCGTACCCACTGTGATGCCTGCGCCAATCCAAAGATTCCAGCGCGCGACAATCAGAAGGTTCGGCCTCCTTAAGACCAATCCAGCCAAGTAGAGCAGCGCAGATAGGCTTAATAAAGCCACCGTGAAATGCACAAAGATCGGGTGCCAGTTTGGTATGATTTCTATGTCCATCATTGTTTTAGTCCTTTCTTAGTGTTGGTGATCACCATGACCAGCTTCCGGCGTCATAATTTTTGTGATCCGGTAAACCTTGTCTTCGCCAAGCTCTACATGAAAATGAATGTCCTGTTCTGGCTTCAAAGTGCTCAAATCAACACCCTCTGCCACTGCTAAATCCATAGTCATTTTAGGCCATTTCAAAGCTGGTATAGGTTCATGCGTAAGGTTGAGTTTATTATTCTCAGCATCAATACTGTGAACCACACCCTTACCCATGACCGCTGCGCTATCTTCTGACATATCATGGCCAGAATGATCCATTTTCCCATGGCTTGAATGATCCATAGGCATTTGCTTAATTTTTTGTTCTTGGGTGTCATTAGAAACGTAGTTTTTCATCGTTTCCTCACTCTCGAAATAATAAACATTGTTACTTGAATCTACGGCAATAACAGCTTCGGCTTTATCAACTGAATTACCACTTACAGGGTCAATAGCTGAGCGTATTGCTTCATCATTTTTCAGTCTTTCCTCGCACATTGAGCAACATCCGTAATAAGTCTTATCTCCTACTGGAACGGAAATTTGCTCTTTATCAAAAACGCTGTCATTCACCATACAAATGTATTTTGATTCAATAATCTTGAGCTGATTTTTACTCATTGTAGTGTCTTCCGCGGCCATAGCGGGAAAAGCTATAAATGCCATTAGTAATGTTAATATTATTCTCATTGGTTTTTCTCCTTTAAGGTTATGGTTGGTAAATGAACATCCCACAGCTTTTGCACTGCAAAATATGTCACCATAACAGACCATCCGATAAGGACGAGGCCGTTTAAAACCTGAACTCCGGTGATGAACTGCATAGCTCCATGCGGGAAAACATCGCCTATACCGAGCGATGAATAGGTGGCGGCTGAAAAATAGATGTAGCCAAAGAAATTGTCATGCGCGATGCCGCTTAACGGCTCTGCGCCGAATGTATGCACCATCACCCAATAGACCGTGCCGTATATCCAGACGGCAACGGTGTGCGCCGAGAACATGGCGACTACCAAAAACATCATGAGCGGACGATTGCGCAGATCATGCTTGACAACCACCTTTAAGGCGATCCCCAATATCTCATAAAAGAGAGAACTGGTGACCAGCACTAAAATAATGCTGATAATAATGGCTTCAGGCATATTTTCGTACATCACGCATCCTCCGTTTTGGCTGTTTTGTAACGACGGCCTTCCCAGAGATAATAAATAACGGGAATGACGATCAGGGTGAGCAGCGTGGTGGTGATCATGCCGCCGACCATAGGCAGGGCAATGCGGCGCATCACGTCCGCGCCTAATCCGGCGAAAATAAAGATCGGCAGCAATCCGGCGAATTCTGTAATCACCGTCATCAACACAGGCCGGATGCGCATCAACGCGCCTTCAAAGACCGCTTCGCTGAGTTGCTCTTTATTGGCGGGGCTGGTTTCGCGCACCCGCAGATCGATATAAACCATCATGATCGTAGCGGTTTCCACGGCCAGCCCGCCGAGCGCGATAAAGCCCACGCCAGCGGCAACCGAGAGATTATAATCGGCCAGATAAATCGCCCACATCCCGCCGACCATGGCCACAGGCAGCGAAAGCATGACCATTAGCGTTCGGTCGGTGCGTCCGAAATAAATCATCAGCAAAACAAAGATGGCAAAGCCAGCGGCGGGGATGGCGATAGAGAGTTGCTTTTTCGCCTCCAGCATCTGTTCAAACTGGCCTGACCATTCCACGGCATAGCCCGCAGGAAGATCGACATTATCGCGCACGGCGATTTGGGCATCCTTCACATAGGAGCCGATATCGCGGTCTTCAATATCGACAAACACCCAGCCTGTCAGCCGTGCATTTTCCGACTTAATCATCGGCGGCCCTTCGACAAATTCGATCTTTGCCAGCTCACCCAGCGGAATATGCTGGCCTTGCGGGGTTGGCACCAGAATATCAGACAGATCCTCTGGGTCTTCACGGAATGGGCGGTCATAGCGCAGCATGATGTTATAGCGCTCACGCCCCTGAATGGATTCCGACATTTTCATGCCGCCAAGCGCGGTGCCGATAATGTTCTGAAATACGCCCAGATCAATATTGCGCCGCGCCAGCTCATCCCGATCCGGCGTGACTTCGAGATATTTACCGCCTGTAACGCGGTCGGCAAAAGCAGAGCGTGTGCCGTCCACATCCTTGATCGCGGCCTCAATATCCAAAGCCACGCGGCCTATGGTGTCGAGATGATCGCCGGAGATTTTAATGCCGATGGGGGTGCGGATTCCGGTCGAGATCATATCCATGCGGATTTTGATCGGATAGCCCCATGAATTGACCACCCCAGGCAGTTTAACGCGGGCATTCATATCCTTGATCAAATCCTCCGGCGTCATGCCTTTACGCCATTCCTCACGCGGTTTTAATTTGATCCATGTCTCGATCATCGAAATCGGTGCCGGATCCGTGGCGGTATCGGCGCGGCCAACCTTGCCGAATACGTGATGGACTTCCGGCACATCCTTGATCATGCGGTTGGTCTGCTGCAGGATTTCCTTGGCTTTGGTGATCGACACCCCAGGCAAAGTGGTCGGCATATAGAGCAGCTCACCTTCATAAAGCGCGGGCATGAATTCGGAGCCTGTGCGCATAATCGGCACGGCCATGCTTGCGATCAAAGCAATGGTGACAATAATCGTCAGCGCGGGTTTGGCCAGCACATGGCGCAGGAGCGGACGATAGAGTTTGAGCAGCCCCGCATTGACCGGATTGACCTCGGCCTTTTTGATTTTCCCGCGCAGCATCCAAAGCATAAGGATCGGAATGACCGTCACCGATAAAATGGCGGCAAAGCCCAGCACATAGGTCTTGGTGAAGGCCAGCGGTGAAAACAGGCGGTAAGATTGCCCTGTGAGCGCCAGCACAGGCAGGAAGGAGATCGTGATAATTAGCAGCGAGAAAAACAGTCCTGGCCCGACTTCCTTGGCGGCATCCAGTATGGCTTTGCGCCTCTGGTCTTTTGAGGCATCCTCCGATAACTCCGCCAGCTTCCTGTGCGCGTTTTCGACCATCACAATCGAGGCATCCACCATTGTTCCAATGGCAATCGCAATCCCGCCCAGTGAGACGATATTGGCGGTGATGCCTTGCGCGGACATAATGATAAATGCGCCCAATACGCCAAGCGGCAGCACGATCAGCGCGACAAAGGCCGAGCGAACATGCAGCAAAAAGATAAACACGACCAGCGAGACAATAATCGCCTGTTTCATAAGCGTGTCGGTGAGATAATTAACAGCGCCTTCAATCAGCGGAGCGCGGTCATAAACGGGGACGATTTCCACGCCTTCCGGCAAGCCTTGCTGCAGCTCGGCCAGTTTTTCTTTCACGCCTTCAATCACATGCAAAGCGTTCTCGCCGGCCCGCATCACAACCACGCCCGCCACGACCTCGCCTTCGCCGTTAAGCTCGGTTACGCCGCGCCGCAGCTCCGGCCCCTCAATCACGCGGGCGACATCCTCCAGCTTGACCGGAGTGCCGTCTCTGGCATAGAGAACAATCTTTTTAAGCTGGCTGATATCGGTGACATAGCCTTTGGAGCGGATCATCAGCTCCATCTCGGCTTTTTCAATCACGCGGCCTCCGGCATCCATACTGGCGCTTTTAACCGCTTCCATTAGGCGCTTTAAGGGAATATCAAAAGCGCGGAGACGGTTGGGATCAATGAGGATCTGATATTCCTTCACAAATCCGCCGACCGAGGCCACCTCCGATACGCCGTCCACAGTCGCCAGTTCGAATTTTAAGAACCAGTCCTGCAGACTGCGCAGATCAGAGAGATCATGATCGCCGCTCTTATCAATGAGCGCATATTGATACACCCAGCCCACACCTGTGGCATCGGGGCCGATCTGCGGCACCACATTCGGCGGCAGATCGCCCTGAATTTTGGACAGCGCCTCAATCACGCGGCTTCGCGCCCAATACTGGTCGATTTTGTCTTCAAAAATGATATAGACAAAGGATGTGCCGAACATCGAAAAGCCGCGCACATTTTTGGTTTCCGGTAGCCCCAACATCGTGGTCGAGAGCGGATATGTGACCAGATCCTCAACAATCTGCGGTGACTGCCCGACAAAATCGGTGCGGATAATCACCTGCGTATCCGACATATCGGGGATAGCATCGAGCGGTGTTTTCTGCACCGCCAGAATGCCCGCCACCAATAATGCGATCATCATCACAATGATCAGCAGCTGGTTATTGACCGAATACTCAATGACCTTCGCCACAAAGGATTGCGAGGGGTCGCGCGTCTGGTTTGGATCAGTGGTTTGCATGTGCGCCTCCGGCTGGCATTTCTGTGATTTCAGGGGCTTCGGCCTCTACCTTGTCCGGCCAGTCGATTTTCATCGGATGACCTTCGCCATAAGGGTTTTGCACCTCATCGCCAAGCTGGAGCCAATAGGTGTCCAGACCGTGCGCCATATAGAATTGCAGCCCTTTGGATTTGTAATGCTGGGGCTTGCCCTCCAGCAGCCATGGTTTGAGCGCTGTCACCAGATCATTCAGGCTGTTCTGCCATTCTTTATCGGTCACATTGTCCTGTGCGGCTTTGAGTGCCATTTCCGCATCTTCCAAAACAAACTGCAGTTTGGTGCCACGGAAGACGGGCATCAAATGATCGCCCAGCGTGATGGCGGGCATAATCATGTTCGGGTTGGGTGTGCGCCCAGCCGTCAGCTCTTTCTGCATATAAATGGCGACATCAATCAGATGATCGATCATTGCCAGCTGATCATCCGTCATGTCTAGAAGAGCAAGCGGCATCTGCATGCGCTGCATTTTGCGGAAAGATTCTCGCAAGGCGCTTTCAGAGTCGATCAGGAATTGTCCGCTGACCACCACCTTGTCTTTTTCAGCCAAGCCGTCCAGCACTTCCGTGCGGCCTTTATATTTCAATCCGGCCAGAATTTTGCGCGGCTGGAAGCGCCCCTGATCCATGGCCACCACCACAAAGTCGCCGTCCTTGCTTTTAAGAATAGCATCGCCTGGGATGGACAAACGGCGATCAACGCCTGTTTCCAGCTCCACATCGGCGTAAGCGCCAGGCTTTAATTTGCCGTCCGCATTATCCAGCACCAGCCGGATCCGGCCTGTGCGCGTGGCGCGGTCAATCGTGGGATAGATATAATCAATGGCGGCTTCTTTTTCTTTTACCCCAAGGGCTGGGAGAGAGACCATCGCCTTTGTCTCTTTGGTAATATACGGGATATCCTGCTCGGCCACGCTGACATCAACCCAGACCGTGTCGTAATTTTGCAGGGTCATCAAATTCATACCTGGCTTGGCATAGGTGCCGTCACGCACATTCATCGCACTGACCAGACCGTCACTTTCCGCGTAGTACGGGACGCTTTGAAAGGCTTTGCGGCGGCTCTTGACCTCTTCGATGGCGCGTTTTTGCATGCCTAAAGACACGAGGCGCTTGGCGGCGGAGTCAATCCGGCCTTTATAGCCTGTGGCAATAGCGCTTATCAAATCCTGCTGCGCAGAAATCAGCGCCGGGCTGTAGAGATTAAAAAGCAGATCGCCTTTTTTCACTTCATCACCCATAGCCTGGACTTTCAAATCCTCGACCCAGCCTTCCACGCGGGCGGAGATATCAAATTGCAGCCGGACATTTTCTGTCACATCACCATAGCTGCGCACCAAGGTGCCAAAGCTGGCCATTTGCGCTTCCTCGGTGCGGATGCCTGTATTCTGGATCGTTTCAGGGTCGATGGTGACGGTGGTGCGTTCCATGCCGCCTTTATCGCTATTATCCATGCTTTCCATGGCTGCGCCGTCATCTTCGCTTTCTTGTTCGCTGGCCAACTCCACCAGATCCATGCCACAAATCGGGCATGTGCCTGGGCGATCTGCGACATAATGTGGATGCATGGGGCATGTATATTGTTCGGCTTGCGCCATCGCGGGGACGGCAAATAAAGCCAGTATTAAAAAGAATGCGGGGATAAATTGTCTCATTCTGACACCTCCTGAAGTGCTGGCTCTTGATAAGCGCCTATGATGTTGGAATTGAATTCGGCGGCGCGGCTGATATGCATTTCTTTGACCGCTGCCAGTTGTGCCTGAATGTTCAAGCGGTCGATTTTGGCCAGCAAAACGGAATCTAGATTTTCGGTTCCGGCTTCATAATTGCGCTGCGCGGCATCGATCTTCTTTTTCATCGCCCAGTCTTTGTCCTGCAGGACTTTGACGTTCTTGGCGGCGGCATCGCGGTTGCTCTGTAGCGCGGTCATCTGTTTGTCCCAGAGGCGGCGCACATCGTCATAAGCGAATTTGGCGCTGCGCTCACGCTCTCTCGCAGCTTTGAGTTTGGGTTTTTGGTTGCTGTCAGCCCAAAGCGGTATGCTGATTTGTGCCTGTATCGAAAACCAGTCATCGCCGGAGAAGCTGCCGCGCTCACCATCCTCGCGCTGCTTATAGACAGCGTTGATCCCAAAATTCGGTAGGAAGGCAGCATCGGCTATACCGACACCTTTTTCAGCGATATCGATATCCTCGGCGGCGATCATGACCGGATAAAGCGCTGTGGGGCTTTTGTTCCAAACCATATCGGGGACCTCCGGCAACTTGATATCCGGTACATTATCGATCAGGCGTATAAATTCGGCTTCAATAGAGGCCAGCCGCGCATCCAGATCATTGAGCTTGCGTTCGGCCTCGGCGCGTTCTACGTCCACTTCGGAAAATCTTTGATAAACCGCGCGGCCTGATTCAATCTGGCCTTTAAACGTGTTCTCCAGCTCCTTGTAATGGCCGAGCTGGGTCTTGATCAGTTTTTTCTGGGTTTTAACACTCTCATATTCGGCCAGCTTGGAGATCAGCATAAAGCGCAACCGTGCATTGGTGTAATCCGCCATGAGCTTTTGCTTTTCCGACATTTGCTCATAGCGCTCAGATTTGGCTTCCCGCGCGGCAGGGTTGGGAATGCTTTGTGAAAAACCGATCACTTTGGAGGTTGGCAGGAAGCGGTCAAAAGCCGGATCCGATATTGGCATGTTATCAACGCCGATCATGAACATCGGATCGGGCAGGCCCAGCTCACCTTCAGCTTGTGATTTAAGCGCTTCGCTGCCCGCTAAAATGCTCTCCACTTGCGGGTGTTCACTAAGGCGCTTTACATACGCCTCAAAGGTCTCGGCATGGGCGGGCATCGATGCCAGCAGAGCAAAAAGCGCGGTGAATATTATTGTATGGTGTTTGTTTCGCATGGTCTGATCTCCTTTTGGTTAAGCGAAAAGCGCATAACAAAATGCACTTAGCGCCCGTCATATTTCCAATGACAGGCACACTAAAAGAGATCCGTATTTAGATGCGGAAGCGTTGTGTGGTGAGGTAGAGAGGGCGAGACGGAAGCTTATTCGCGCTCTCAAAAGGTGGGCCACGAATGACATTTGGTCTGTAGAGGAAATCATTATAATCAATAGCTAGATTTGCCCAAACAAAATCAACATCGGAAGAATCTTGAACCAAATCGTAGCTATTATCTATTTGAGCAAGATCAATCCCGAGACAGTCCATATTCGACATAAAATCACAATCTGTTGATTGCTCATTCGATTCGTGACAAGGAGGTAAATCAGATTTTGTTTGTTCAGAAGCCTCTTTTGCATGAGCCTGCATAGGACAAAAAGACATGCTGCACGCTAAAGATAGCGTGAATATCGCAAAAATCATTAATGTCGAAACAGAAAATCTCATAATTTCATTGTACACCTAAATAGTTAAATTTCAACTTTAATTATTTTATTCGTAATCTAAGTCAATTGGTTACTCTTTAGTTTCAAATAACCATTATTAGAGTATTCGTTTCGGGGTATCGCTTACACACATAACCAGATACATTGACGTGCCCCCTATAATTCAGTCCAGTTTTTAGTTAGTAGTTTTTAAGCTATGCAGATATTGGAAAGGATTGAGAAATGGGTAAAGGCATACGCCGCAC
>Ga0256829_1001851_pt1 | contig 16568 bp, 12 predicted proteins | sample 131447metaG_FD_185979 | JGI IMG/M metagenome (GOLD analysis project Ga0256829, IMG submission 185979) | Hydrothermal vent microbial communities from Lau Basin, Pacific Ocean - 131-447 | ecosystem: Environmental > Aquatic > Marine > Hydrothermal vents | place: Pacific Ocean: Lau Basin | collected...
TCAAACAGATTAAGCCAGTCTTGTTCTTCTCTTCGTTGATATTGCTGCATGGTCATTTTCCTTAGTAAAGAGAACACCATGCCGTAGCTAATTTATGAATTGAATGTGGGGATTACCGGACGCTCACTTTAGTCGCCGAACAACCATGAGTTTCAAAACCATTAACTATATCATTTATACCAGATTTAGGCCTATTTGCGCTAGGGTTCCAGCTATCGGGAGAGCGGAAAACGCCTGAGTGTGAGTCACAGAACCTTCTGACGGTAAACAAATCGCAATCGACCCAGTGATAACCATAACCAGAGGGAAGTAGCTAACCTATATTTGTGGATACAGAGGAGGTTTGCAGAATATTTATGTGGCCCAGATAGTAAGTTCAAAAATAATGTTCAAATAACATTAAATATAATTGAATTGACCAGCACCTCAAATTTACCCTGGTCTTTCATTGAAGTATATTTAAGAGATATACCAAACCTTGCTTTCCGTGTTGTATCGGGGACCTGCCCAAAAAGTCTTATAGAATTCCAAGTGGAGTCAGTCGTATTTAATTCATTTTCTATTTCCATATTTTTTACTGACTGTGTATCCAGTAGCCCCCCTTCGCTATCTATATACTCCAAATATGCAAAACACTCGGAATTAGTTATGTCTCCTTGTTTCAGGAAACATCGGTAATTAGATACAAAAATACACGTTTGCCCAAACGCACATTCAACTTCCTGGAAAACTGTGTAGTTCTCATCAGTTATAGTTGTATGTTGGACTCTCATAGAATTAGACTCTGCATGAATTTTAGTGCTTTCGTTTGTTCTGAAAAACCACGAATTAGGTCTTTCCTCGCTATTACTTAATCGAAAACAACTATTTCTTGAACTCCTATTCACTAAATTCCGTGCGACGGGTATCGGGCTACCTGTATGAAAGAGCGAACTAATGTGAGCTCCGCCTTCCAGATAAACTCGCCCACCACCACCAACCAATTCCAGATAGCCATCACTCTCATACTCTACACCATCTCCTTGCTGCGCTGCTAAGTCAGGACGGTAATTTGGGGCTGCGTTGTAACTGGGAGATATAAATACCAAACCTCCAGTATACGGGTGCTTATTCTGGCTAGAACCAGCTTTACAGTAAAACAGATTACTATATATGGGTGTGTTTCTTATCACAATATGTGGTTTATCTAATATACAGTAAGCGTGAGATCCTATAACCTCCAAAAAACGTTTATTCTTTGCCTGTGAGTTGGGGTTTTCGAAGTGGGGGCAGTTCATTTTCACCACAGCATCGCCATTAACTACCACCCTCATATTATTAAAAGAGCATCCGTATATAGTGAATTCGCCTGTATTGAAATTAACCTTACCTAGTTCGTTATCTCTCACCCTTCGATGATTATCAGCAATAAAGCAATTTGTTAGCTTTATACTTTCACCAAAATCGATACCATTGAAATAGAAAGGGGTTTGCCACGAGCCGCCGATAGTATTAACTTGCCGAAGTTCACAGGCCCAAACCCCAGGATAAAAGGTAACAACATCATCGAAGTCGAAGACTGACACACGCTCTATCTTAAACTTACTTGTAACCACTGCACCTTTCATAGAGCGTAGAGATTCTGAATGCCCTATACATAAGCCCATAGCTGGTAACATATTACCGCAACTACCGATATTAAAACCTTCTAATGGATTGTAATTAGAATTATTAACCAACAAGGAGTAATTATGCCCATAATTATATCGCCCTAAAACCTTGATCGCATAACCCGCCTTTGGAGTGCTATTCCATTTTAGTTTGCAATTTCCACTGCAATACCAGCCACCTGACTCAACATATATATCAAAAGAGGTGTCGCTGTTGAATTCGTATGATTTGGTAGCATCAAAAATCAATCGATTACCAGCTGTAGGCGACATGCAATAACTGTTGGCGGCAGTAACGTATTCTGACTGGGTCAGAACTCCATCGTTAAAGTCTTCAACAAAAACATCACCAAGTGCTTTTAAATAAAGACCATCATTCAAGGAGATTGACGTAATTTCGGTAGAAACTATCCATTTTGTTTGATTGGTAGTTAAAAAATCGCCCGCTTGATGTTTTTGAAAATTAATTACATCTGTAACATTTTGGAAGTTCACAAGGCTGAACGCCCTCAGTAATGTTTGAGCTAATTCATCTATCCTTACAATTTTAGGCTGTAGGATCGCTTTGAGATCGATCATGACAAGTCTCCTGTAGATTTTACACTGCAGCATATGAATAAACCCACTACTACCTGCAGCTGTGTTGAAGAAGTTCTGAAATTTAGAAGACAAACTCTAATTATTGATGTGCGTATTGTTATGACGTTGGGGTGATTTCGGCTCAACTGACTCTCTATAAAAGCTTTTTGGTTTGATAACCGCCCTAATTAACTTAAGTATATTTCATCCAATGCTTCAGCGAGATCTCGCATCGTATAGGTTAAAGTATATTCATTCATCAACCTACTTTTTCTTGCTCGCAGAGAATTTACATCAGCGGTATCAAATAAGTGCACTATCGATTGTTCTAACGGATGTTCCAATTGAATTGAAAAATCGCTATCTGGCAAGATCTCAGATAGCCCCCCTACTCCACTGTGAAAAACAGGACATCCACAAACTAACGCTTCCAATACTACTAAACCAAAACCTTCCCATCTAGAGGGTACAATCAGTGCATCGCTTCCTTTCATATACTGTAAAACCTCTTTTTTTTGTTTCCACCCTAGAATAACTAAGCGAGGATCTTCAAAATAGTCTGTCGTCTCAGTATTAGACACCACTGTACCGCCTATACAATAAACACGAAATTGATTATTGCTACTCAATTGAGCAGCCTCAGCTAAAATGTCAAAACCTTTTTGCCTGTCAAAGCGGCCAACATACAAGAAATTAGAAAAACACTCTTGTAACTGAATAGGAGAGATTTTATCACCCACTGGCTCTATGGTATTTCTTACAACTTTTAACTTTCCTTCGAAAAGACCAAAAGACATTGCGGAGCACTTGTCGTACTCACTTATACAAACAACATGGTCTGTAAAGCGTAAAAGTTCTTTTTCAATTCGAGCAAATATGCGTTTCAACCACATGGGCTTTTGCATATCAAACGCCCAGCCATGGCTACAATATATAACCTTATATGGTTGTTTTGGTTTAAATACCAAGGGGAGTCGGAACCAAAATCCGGCAAAAGTACTATGGAGGTGAACCACACTAGGTTTGAATAAATCAACATTTCTTTTGTATGTTTTAGCCATTTTCCACTGAGCTATCACACTTTTTCTGTTTATCTTTTCAAATGTCGAAATTATAGTGGATGGAATTGTAAGTTCACCAAGTTGCTCACCAGCAACAATTAACATTACGTTTTCAATCCCATAAATGCTTATCTGATGTGGTATAAGTTCATTCAGGTAGGTCGCTATGCCGCCTGTAACTGACTCACAAATATGTAAAACTCTCATATATAAACTGCTCAATCAAAAAACTATTTGAAGATACTAACATACTTGTAGTACACAAAAATTTGCTATATTTGCTACATGCATAGTGTTCTAGAGATTATTAGTAAAATGAAAAATATAAACAGACGAACCTTCATTAAAGCGTTTTTAGCATCTACTTTATTTCAAGGGTGCGCAACGCCCACCTTAATTAGAGCCAGTAAAGACGCATCAGCACCAAAAAAAACTGAACTAACTGGACCGTTGTATTTTCAAAAAGAAACAATTAGCTGGTCACGGGAACAAATAATTTGGTTGTAAATACTTTCCCTCGAGGAGTCTAAAATACGGGTTTCTATGTTTATTTTCTCGACGGCTGAACTAATTTAAGAGCCAATAACCAAATATTCAGAGATGTGTATAACTTAAGCATATAGAAAAGAAAAAACAGAACAATGGTTTTTCGGGTGCTTTCCAGCTTTGCGTGCACTATGGCTTTGTAAGCACCAATAGGTGGCAGTATTCCCCTGGTTAAAGACCATTTAACAGCCTCTCTACGCTCTTTTTTATATCGTCCACCTGCAACCCTTTTGGCCTTAATTAATAGTTCCTTCAATGTCTCTCGTGCAGGGTGTTGTACCATAACATCTTCACTGTAATGCATTAAAAGCCCCTCTTTTGTGGCTTTAAGGTTCCAATCAACATCACCACCGGACATCAATTCTGAGTTAAAGCGCCCTATTCGTTCAAAACATTCTCGTCGGGAGACAAGATTAGCTGTAACAGCAAACCCACTTTTTACATAATCCGCTTGCTGAAATGCAAATACCGAGTCATATAACTCTACAAGTTTAAAAGAATCGCTACCTGAAACGACTTCCACCCTACCTGCAATCCTTTTTATATCAGAGGACCCTTTAAAAATATTTACAGCATTTTCGATCCATTCTTTTGCAGGTTTACAATCTGAGTCAGTAAAAAAAATCAATTCTCCTTTCGCTCTGTTCAGGCCGAGGTTTCTCGCAGCATAAGAACCTGGTTTGCTCTCAGTTAATATAGTAACATTTTGGGCAAGTTGCATGGCAGGGGGTGCATCTTGAGGGTCATTGTTTACTACGTATATTTCAATAAGGTTCGAACAGTAAGTTTGCTGTTCAAGCGCGCTCAAACAAGCAGATAAGCGAGTCCAATCATGGTATGTTGGTATAATGACCGTAACTAATGGGGTGGTATCTATCATAGTGCCTTCCTTAGGTATGATATAAGGTTGCGTTTGCAAAAGGTCTAAAAGCGTTTAACTTCTTAATTCAGGTAGCTTCCTTTTATACCTTTGAACCAAATCTAGTCGTTACTTCTCAATAAAGTTCATTAGCTCTTGTGTTAAATTAGCAGAATTAAACTCTTCTTCAACTTTTTTTCTTGCATTAAGCCTAATTTGGTCTACCCCAGCACACGATACGGCTTGTTCTAAAATCTTATTTAACGCTACAGCGTCTTTCTCTGGTGCTAAAAATCCGTTTACTCCATTTTCAATCAACTCTGGTATGCCAGAATGTTCAGTCGAAATCACTAGAATGCCTGCGGCCATCGCTTCCATCAGTGATACTGGTATGCCCTCCATATCCCCTTGAGAATCAACTACCGAAGGCAATAAAAATATGTCCGCTTTGCTCAAGTAGTCTTTCACTTCTCGATGAGAGCGTGCACCCAAGAAATTAATAGTCTTTACATCTGAATTTTCTACCTGCTCTCTAAGGTGCTCAAACAAATGTCCATTCCCGATATAATTGTATTCGTATTCGAAAGATACTCCCAAACTCATCGCTTCGAAAGCATAAGTTAGCCCTTTTTTTTCGGTTGCTCTGGCTACCGTCAGTATACTAACAATTTTGTCAAAAGGTTTAGAGTTGAAAGGCAGCGTTGAAACATCAACACCCATATGTAAAACAGAAACATAGCGTGAATCTGCTCCCCACTCTATCAACCGTGATTTCCAGAAATCACTTATTGGTAATAAATGATTTTTTCCCTTACACAACTCAGTATATTTGTTTTTCCATATATTGACTTGAGCATACTCACTCATTTCATATCCATGGAATACAGTCAGCAACTTACCAGAAATAATACTAGTATCCATCAAAGCTTGTGTCATGACGCCAAACTGGCCAAAATGAGCTATAAAAACGCCAGTTCTATGTTCCGACGCTAAAGCCGAATGATACGTGAAATGGTCATATAGACGAATAGTATCAATCGCACTCTTGAAGTCCTTAAATTTTAGCAAATGAATAAATAGCTTTAACACGGGCTTTGATCGTCTATAATTTAAAGCCGATTTAACTATTGCAAAAAGTAATGAGGCCAGCTTTTTAAACTTCGACTTACCTTGACAAACAAACTCAGCTCGAGACAACAAATCAAACCTTTCGACGTTTTCTTGTAACTTTGCGTCGACCTCTTCAGCAAAAATAGAAATTATCTTTACATCGTAACCATTAGCAATGAGGTTATTAATTTGATCAACTACAAAGGTCTGAGAAAGTACTGGGAACGATTTTAGAATGTAGGTAACCTTTTTCATTGATTATTAACACCTTATTTTTGAAATATGTCAGTGACTAAGGAGTGATTGCTGGAAGAAGATAAACCATCGCTTCTTTGGCAAACCATGGTCTAACGTGATTATTATCCTTGTATCGAAAACGACCATCTTCAGATAAAAATTCACACACTTCACTACATAAGTAATCTATTGGTTCAATAAGAGTCACATTTTCAGGAATATCCAGCTTACTGAGGGCAAGACGGTGAAGGTCGTAAGATGCAAGAACTTCGTCTTTTGGTACCGGCGAATATGACTCATTACGAACTGCTCGTCGAGGATCAAACTGCGGCGCTCGTGGATCCGCTAACAGCAGATAAACATTTTCTGTTCGCTTTGCAATGTCACTTAATATTTCATTATATTCTTCAATTCGCAGCTGAACTTTCTCTGCTCTCAAATCTTCTTTTTTAGGTAAGTAGCTATCGAACGAATAAAATGACGTTACTACTTTTTCAAATACAATATTTTCAAATATTGACTGATAATTTTGTATATTTGCACAGCTCCACATTGGGTTTGCCATTGAAGGAGTAATGAAACATCCACCTTGCGTTAGGTAATAAACGTTATAATGCTTGTTGAACTCTTTTACAAATGGATAGGTGTGTTCAATGTGGCTTGCGCCCAAAAAGAGCACATTATCCTGTGAAACTCCTTCTATATAACGTACGTAATGCCCTGCAATATTTAAGTTTGCGGATGGGTAATGCAGGTCTCTAACAGCGTTAAGAGCTTGAAGGTTTATAGCTTTCCTTTCGCTACTAAACCTAGTTGTCACACCGTCGTTGACTAAAATGTACGTACACACAAAAACTACAGGAATGCACAACACAAAAGGTTTGGCTTTGTAAAAATTACGCAAAGGGATGTTATTGCTGAAGTTTATACTTTCTACGAAATGGTAACTCAAAGCCCCCGCCGTAATGGAAAGAACCACACCCATTACAAACCAATTTTGAAACGAGTAGTAATAACCTACTGTTACTATAGGCCAATGCCATAGATAAATAGAGTATGACCATCTTCCGAGCATTTGAACGATTAAATTTTTAGTAATCAGAGAGTCCTGTTCATTTGAAACGATTACCAGGTAAGTCGCAAAACACGGTAACAAAGCCATATAACCAGGCCAAGCGACTTCACTAGAAATTATAATGCAAGATAAGAGCATAAGTGCCAAGCCGATGCCATTCGTTAGTCTCCTCGTACTTCTGCTCAGTGAGAATGGATATACAAAAGCAATTCCACCTAACAACATTTCCCAAGCTCGAGTTGGTAACAAGAAGTACGATGGCACACTATGAGACTGAGAAAAGTAAATGCTTAAAAACAAACTCATGATCAAGCCGATAATTAACGCTACTCTAGTAACAGCGATACCCCAAAAACGATATAGCAACGATAAAACTATTGGATATACCAGGTAAAATTGCCACTCGACCGATAGAGACCAGGTGTGAAGTAAAAACTTTTCATTTGATGCAGCAGCGAAATATCCTGATGTTTTCCAATAGAAAAAGTTGGATAGAAATAAAATTGAAGTGATACTATCTTTTGCTAGAGCTTTATAGTCAATGAGAGAGAACCAAAAATATCCAACGACTAACCAAAACACACATAGAAATATCAGAGCAGGCAAAATTCTATTAGCGCGTGATAGATAAAACCGCCAAATAGATAGACTGTTTATTTCAAGCTTAGTTAAAACAATACTCGTCATTAAAAAGCCAGAAATAACAAAAAAAATATCAACACCAACAAACCCCCCTTGTAATAGGCTTTCATCAAAATGAAAAATAACTACAAACGCGACGGCGAGTGCTCTTAATCCATTTATGTCAGTTCTAAACTTCAATGTATTGCCCTATCTATAAATTAAACTTAGACTAATCAAACAAAAAACATCTATTCACACTACACGGTTTGTGTTCAAGGTTTTCAATAAATAAGCAACAACGAGCGGAGCTATGTAGTGACCGTCCGCTGGGATGTAAAAGGAGGTAGAGACTACAACAAACAAAAACATAACATAAAGATAAAAATCTTTGCTTTTATTAAGCTTCTTAATGAAATACGTAACTGCTTTTACATAAAAAAATAGGAATACTATGCCTCCAATAATCAGCCAGTCCATTAAAAAAGTTTTCGTTCCTACCCCTTTTACTTGTCCAACCACAAAGTACTTCATCACTTCATTGTAATTGAAAGTATTAGGGAACAGATAATCCAATATACCCATAGCTATTGGACCACAGTTGTAAATGCTGGGGAGAAAGCCAAAGTAACCAGCCCCAATAGGATAGTAAAATAGTGAAACTACAGCGGTGAGTGAAATAGTTGAGCGAGTAGCGACGCTAGTATATTTTTGAATGTCAGTGGCAAACATGGCAGCAAGCGAATCTTGCAATGCAAAAAAAACTAGGGGAAACAAAAACGCTGAACCAACATATTTCACTGTATTGGAAACTCTAAGTAAGCATATAATATAAGCGAGAAAAAAAGCTAACACAAAACTTAGAACCCCTCCCTTGGAGGTAGTTAGAAATGTGAACAAACTAACTAAAAAAAAGCTATGCGACGGCTTAATTTTCTTTATGTGGGAAAATAATAAACACGCCAGAACAAATTGGAATGCAAACGTGCTAGCTTCCAACGTAAAACCCCGCATTCGGTGTGGAGAGAAAGCAGCATTATATTGTAAGAACGACGTGGTATTTACCAAAGTTGGAGCGACCACATTCACGCTGTAAATAATGAAAACCATACAACAAAATAAAAGGCACCCTGTTGTTATGGTTGTCAAACTCTGCCGCATTGTAAACAAGAATACAGTAAATGTGGGAATCACGATTAACACAAACCTACTGCCCCTGTCGATAAGAAAGCTCGTCTCAAACTCCATGAAGAAAACCAGGCTTACAAAGGAAAGCCCGAGCGTTAAGAAAAAAAACTTAATCACGTTTACTTCTATTAGGCTAAGCTTACGAAAATCAGTAACTAAAAGTAATAATAAAATCGGCACTAAAACTATGCCCAAAGGTGCAGTAAAAACACCGCCTATTGAAGCTAAAGCAGTATTCTCGAATGGCGTTAAGAGACACAACAAATAAAATATAATTTTTTTAATATTCATTTTGAACTTTGCAAGCTTTAGCTAACATTGCTTTTAACAATGATGTGGGTAAAAAGCTAAGTACTTTGAAAAATAGTGTCGTGAAATACCTTATTGAAAAGCTCTGCTTAAACTTTACTCGCAAGTACGTTTTCCTAGCTATGGTTTCTTCAATGACACGATGACTATCACACTTATTAGAGATGAGCTTAATTAGATAGTTAAGGTACATAGTTGCTACGAAAAAATTCTTATAGTTAATGGTACTATCACTTACAGGTATATCTTTAATCACATCAAAAGCCTCAAAGTGATTAAGCACCTTTTCGGTAGCCACTACATTGGTGACCGAGCCTTTGTGAATTAGATAGCTAAAGTATCTACGGTGATCAACACACACTCGATTAGCATTATGGATACATTCAACCACAAAGAGTACATCTTCAGATAGTGCGAGTTTTCGGTTGAATAAAATACCTTTATTCAACAAAAAATCTCGTCTACAAAGAATACTACAAATATGTGCAAATATCTCTTTATTGAAATAATACTTAAGCGCGTCAGATGCTTGGTAGACACCCGTAGCAGTTTTATGAGCTCGATAAAGCGTTTTACTCTTGATGCGGTCCACTATTCTAGACTCAAATATCAATAGTTCTGCATTCTGACTCTCTTTGGTTGCTGACTCCCATATAGTGATTACATCAGAATCATAAAAGTCATCAGAATCCAAAAACGCGATATATTCGCCCTTGGCACTTAATATTCCATTGTTGCGGGCACCAGACACTCCACTATTCATTTGCCTTATTAAATGAACGCCATCTATTGCTTTGACTGTTACAGGTTTTAAAGAGCCATCATCAACAATAATAAGTTCAACCGTAACGCCAAGGCAGCCTATGGATTGAAACGTATCAACTATTTGGTTTACACCACTTTGATTGTTAAATACAGGGATAATGATTGAATATTTAATACTATTCATAACTTAACGTACTCGACCAAAGCTTGTTTATGTTTTCTTTCTCAGTTTCTCGTGCAAATTTAATCGCATTTTCAGATAGGCTTAGGTAAGTCTCGTTACTTTCAGCAATCGTTCTAATTGCATTCACGAACAAATTAACACTATAAGGAGGAACTATATAGCCGTTTTCATCTTTTTTTATAACCCATTGCAGCGCATCGAAGGTATCATAAGCAACGGTAGGTAACCCCTGACTTCTCGCTTCAATAAGGGTTTGGCCAAACCCCTCGTAATGAGACGTCATCACAAATATGTTGTGTTTTCGTAGCACACCTTGAACGTCGGAAGTTGGGCCGTAAAAAGTGACATTAGAAAAACCTTCTATCAATTGTTTTAATTGCGCTATCTCGTCTTTTGGCCCATCTCCAAAAATAGAAAGTGTGTAATCAGCAGGAAGATTACGCATTATTTCTATAAGCCCGGTGAAATTTTTCTGGTGTTCGTGAATTCTCGCAATCGTGATAAGTGCCTTCCCAGGTGTAGCGACACATTCTGCAGTAGGTAATTTACACCCTCTCGGAATCACAACAACCGCTTTAAACCACCCTCCATAACATTCATTTACAACTTGTTTATCTATTTCTGTATAGACAGTAAACACATCAACATATTTAGCTAGCATACGCATTACAAGCGTTTCAAGACCAGAGAAATAAACGTCTAGCCTATTTGTTTGCACTAAAACAATCTTACTTGCCGACCTCACATGATGGGGCATGTAAAGAAGATCATTTGGGTGGAAAATAACGACAGTGTTTGCTTTTTGATTGGTGACAACTTCGCCAATCATATTTAGCTGTTTAAACTTAGTAAAAATTTTATGGACAATAGCAGGGCTACCATTGCTTCCATAACTTACGTACTTCACCTTTGGATTTTCAGAGAAATTTTCTAAATATGGAATGTGTTGAAAAAGCTCAATGATAGTTTGCCCATCAAAACTTGTTTGAATTTCTCGAATAAGTGTTTCAACACCACCGATAGTTGTGGATTTCATTGGGTTAATTGTGACCAATGCCATGTACAAAGTCCCTTTAACTCTAACGTACCTCACCCCACTGCATGTAGAGGCGAGTACTTCTGATATATTGAATGTGTATCGAGAGCGCAACTTTTATACACGTTGCGTGAGTTGTTGTAATGAATTTCTCAACTTTATACCGTCTCGTCGACGACTTAAATAGAATTTTTTCTTATTTATTTCGAATACTCGTGTTTTTTCCGAGCTTATTTGTGCGTTTAGGGTTCAACGTCAATAAAAAGATACGTTTCCTTGTCATAATATTATTATTTTATGGTACATTTTTAGTCAATAGGCGAAATCCGAAGATTTTAATTTTGGTTCATCTCTTCATTCATTCTAAAGCGAATTGCTCTCGGCGCCCTCATATAGCAGGTAAATCCATAGCTTATGGATTTGGTTGCTTAATTATTGTCGCGTGTATGCTGACCAGTGCGCTAGCCTCATTAAAAAGTATTTTCACTCAAGAGGTCTACACGCTCATTACCGAACGCTATGGAAATACGGCATCACGAGATATATCTGAATGGAATAAACTACTCGTAGACTTAGAGACTGATGACGTTGATGAGAAGCTATACAGTGTTAATCGTTTCTTCAATCGATATGATTTTGTCAGTGATATCGAGCATTGGAAAGTGTCTGATTATTGGGCTACGCCCATTGAGTTTATTGCAACAGGCGCAGGAGATTGTGAAGATTATGCGATAGCGAAGTACTTTTCGTTGATTGAACTAGGCATTCCTGAGTCGAAACTTCGACTTATGTACGTTACAGCATTAAGATTAAAACAACCTCATATGGTGTTAGCATATTATGATACGCCAAATTCAGTTCCACTAGTGTTAGACAATATAAATAAACGTATACTTCCAGCGAATAAGCGCCGGGATTTAGCGCCAATTTACAGTTTCAACGGTGAAGGGTTATGGGCTGCTAAAGCGATGGGAAATGGCAGAAAGCTCAGGAGCGGGGGTTCTATGAAAATGTGGGACGATATGATTGCCAGACTAGATGAAGTGATTGAAGGGAAATAAATAAAACCATGAAACTCTCGAATCAACTTAGTATAAGCCTTCTTATATTTTTGCTTGCCGTATTTATCGGTTCATTTTTGATAAACGTGAAACTTACTCGCGAATACGTGAATGAGCAGCTTGCAACACATGCACAGGATACTGCGACTTCACTGGGTTTATCTATTAATCCATATGTTTCTGAAGAAGGAGGTCTTCCCATTGCAGAAACCATGATCAATGCGATATTTGATAGTGGCTATTACCAAATTATTTTGCTTACAGACCTAGACGGAAAGCCCGTTATTGTTAGAGAAAACCCAAATAAAATTGATACGGTACCAACTTGGTTTACTGAAGTAGTTGAAGTAACTCCACCAACTAAAGAAACAAATTTGACTGACGGATGGAACATGTCTGGTTACTTAGCTGTAAAAAGCCACCCTGGATTAGCAAATGAAAAGCTATGGGAAAGTATCAAACAAAGTGCGATTATGTTCTCTTTTGCCTTTGTCGTCGCCTATGTTGTGTTGTTTTTTATCATACGCGCTATTACCAAACCCCTTAGCATCGTTATCAATAAAATAACTGATATTCAGCAGCTTGAATTTTCTCAAATAGAGTACAAGCCATTCACAAAAGAGCTTTCTTTTATTGTCGCTGCTGTGAATAAACTTTCTCATTCCGTTGAATCTATGTTTAAAGAACTATCGCAGAAAGCCGAGCAATTTAAGGCGATAGCTTTTGAAGACTACGTTACAGGCCTACTAAATAGAAATGCGTTTAAACGGCATTTGAATGCCTTGTTGAGTTCTTCAGCAACGGGTGAAAATGGCTACTTAATCGTTATACGCTTAGCGCAATTAGCTCATATCAATAACACAAAGGGCGCATCAGAGGGCGACGAATATCTCAAACGTGCAGCTAATGTTCTTTTAAAGTTGGTAACTCGGTACGACGACAAAGCAAATTGTTTTAGAGTTTCAGGAGCTGACTTTGCAGTTTGTATGGAAGGGATCCCACAAGCTGAATGTTCCCAACGCGTTGAGGAATTAACTCAACAACTAACGGCTGTTGATATGCTTAAAGATGGGAGTAAAGTTGTATGGGTAGGCGGTACAGAGTTTTCAAATGGAGAAATATTCTCTGATGTTATGGAAAAGGCTGATAGCGCCCTATTGGCCGCAACAAAACTAGACAGGTGCTGGCAATTAGCGTCTAAGCTCTCGTTCATTCATAGTAATACCGAGTGGCGAGCGCGACTGAATGGCATAATTGCACATCAGAATGCTGACATTTTCTTGCAACCCATAGTAGACACCGCCAACCAAAAAACTTTGTATTTAGAGGCCTTTGCTCGTTTTAAAGACTTAACATCAGGTAGATACATACCGATGTCGCAACTTATCCCTGCATCAGAACGGCTAAATCTGATACCTCAAGTAGATACCCTTGTAACAAAGCTTGTTATCAAAAAATTACGGACAAACGTAAAAACCGTTGCCGTAAATTTATCTGTCGCCTCTATTTGTGATCATGAGTTCATTAGATGGCTAGAAAGTTATCTGGCAGGTAATATTAATTTATGTTCTAAGTTAGTTTTTGAAATTGAAGACGATGCACTGATACACAGCAAACTAGCAGTAATTAAATTTGCCAAAATAGTCCGTAGCGTTGGCGCAATGATCACCATCGAACATTTTGGTGCAAATTTGGCATCTCTCACTGGATTGAGAGCTATTCATCCCGAATTTGTTAAGATTTCTGGTAACTTAACTAAAGAAATCAATGAAAGTACTGACAACCAACTATTTATCAGCAGTTTGGTTAGTATTGCTAGCAGCTTAGAAATTGGCGTAATTAGCGAACTTGTGGAAAACGAAGACGAATGTAACACGCTAATAAACTTAAAAGTTCCTAACCAACAAGGGTATTTTCATGCTAGACCCGAAATTTGGGAATAAAAGTAGATGTAATTATTCTTGGTCAATACGTATACAAAACCTAAAATATAAGTTAGTATAAATCAATGAAAAGCATCAATCTTCGAGGACGCTTCAATGTTTAAATTTCGCGGTCTTTTTTTTGCTATTTGTTCACTTTTTTTAGCTAGTGCTACAAATGCTCAATTTTCAGTCGATCCAGGTGAACAGGTTAAAACGTTTATTTTGGAAAGTATAACTGAAGGCACAACTGAAGGTACAGACAACAATACTATCCTTCAGCAGGTAGTAATTGCTTTGGTAAGAGGTGAGATAGAAGGCCTATCTGAAGAGGCAACTGCCTATTTAGAAACAAATCAAGACATTCTTAAACAATTATTAGCATTAGTCGATGCTAACACTACGGGTTTTGATTTAGCTGCTGCTGGAATGGCACTCTTTCCCGATAATGCTGAAAACGTTGCTATTATAGCCATGATTCTTTTCCCAAGCAACGGACAAGAAGTTTACAATTTAGCGTTACAGTCAGGTACATTTACTTCTAGCCAAGATGCTCAAGTGATGTTGATAGCAGCAGGGGTTGATGTTTCAGAACTTTCGGAGACAGCTGCGGGCGCCGATGGCCTGACTGCAGTAAACTTGCCAACAGCAACTGACGATACAACACCTGGCGCAGGTGGTAATACAGTATCTGGAAACTAAGCCGTAAACACTGAGTAGTATTGCGTAATTAATGCGACAACCGCATGGATCAGCTTTGGTCGAAAAGTCAATTTTCGGCCTTTTTCTTTTATTGATACTTTGGGTGCCTATTCCTCTCGGCTCTAATCGCCCTTGGGCGTGGGCTATACTAGAATTATCATCTTTCTCTCTGTTAATATCTTTATTCTTCTCGCACTCTTCTAAAATTTTTGAAAGTATTGGACGGTACAAGTTATTATTCATACTTGCAATATTGTTTGTCTTAATCCAAGTTATCACAATTTTCCCTCTACCCCGCTCTCTTGTTGAAGTTTTACGCCCAGAAAGGTTGTTTGGCATTCATCAAACAGCATTGCCACACCTAGCACTTAGTTTTGACATTGCACAAAGTAAAATTTCACTACTTAAAACAGCTGCATATTTTTGTGTATTACTGTTAACACTTAGCTTAGCATCTTCACCGAAACGAGTTAAATTAGTGCTTCTCACCTTGAGTTTGGCGGGAATAGTACAAGCTATTTACGGTGCTTTCGAGGTTCTGCTTGAAACGGAAAAGAGTTTGATTTTTGAATATAGTGTAAAGAATATTGCGACTGGCAGCTTTGTTTACAAAAATCATTATGCGAATTATTTACTTCTAACTTTAAGTGCTGCGCTTGGGTATTTAATCGCGAGCGGAAAATTTAGCTCCGGGAGTAAGTCAAGAAGAGAAATTGTTAAGTATTGGTTAGATTTTATTTTGAGTAAGAAAGCGCTTATTCGTATTGGCATAGTAATAATGGTTATTGCACTCATTATGTCTCGCTCTAGAATGGGCAACAGTGCATTCTTTATAGCAATGACTGTAACGTCGTTACTGGGGTTAATTCTTTTCAAACAAAAGAGTAGATCATATGTTTATCTTTTTGTTAGCCTTTTGGTCATTGATATACTTGCCGTAAGCAGCATTTTTGGTTTATCTGAAGTTAAGCAACGAATTGAACAAACAAGCCTAGAAAAAGAAACACGTGATGAAGTAATAAATGACACCCTACCAATGTTAAACCAGTTCAAATTTTTTGGTACCGGCGGAGGAACATTTTACACTGTCTATCCCAGAGTACAAAATGAACGCGTGCAACATTTCTACGATCATGCGCACAACGAATACCTTCAGTTTGCGATAGAATTTGGTTGGCTCGCCAGTGGTATATTATTTATAGTAGTTTTGATAGCTTTTTGTACTTCTATTAACTCATTACGAACGAGAAAACAGCAGGCTTATTTAGGTGCCGCTTTTACATGTATTATGGCAATTTTAGGAATGCTATTGCATAGTAGCGTTGATTTTCCACTGCAGGCTCCGGCCAACGCAGTAACCTTCATGGTTATTTTGGCACTAGGGCTTAAGGGCCGGAAAGCTGCTTAAATTGTAAAAAGTATTCTGTTGCGATGAAGTTGCAGCTTGCTAACGACCCTCTCTTGAAAAAACCTTAACCATACCATCACAAACAATACTGTTTTAAAAATAATTGAAACGTTTAAGCAATTAGCCGATTACTTGATTTATTGTGAGCGTCCGGTAATCCCCACATTCAATTCATAAATTAGCTACGGCATGGTGTTCTCTTTACTAAGGAAAATGACCATGCAGCAATATCAACGAAGAGAAGAACAAGACTGGC
>Ga0256829_1001852_pt1 | contig 16562 bp, 21 predicted proteins | sample 131447metaG_FD_185979 | JGI IMG/M metagenome (GOLD analysis project Ga0256829, IMG submission 185979) | Hydrothermal vent microbial communities from Lau Basin, Pacific Ocean - 131-447 | ecosystem: Environmental > Aquatic > Marine > Hydrothermal vents | place: Pacific Ocean: Lau Basin | collected...
AACTGTCGCGATTGTCACACGCTATGGGCGATACGCAATGTTATGCAGGCGGTGCCGTCTCCGCCGCTGGATGGCATGGGTTCGTTGCACAACGAGCAGTGGTTGTACGATTATTTTAGCGCAAAAAATCCACAGTCAATCATTCCATCCCGACTGAAGCCGAAATACCGTATGCCTTCCTATGCCAGACTCTCCGAACATGATCGACGATTATTGGCAAAATATATGGCGAGTCTGAAGGTGAAGGACTGGTATCTGCAGGAGGTGAAAAAAACAGAATATGAAAAACTCACAGGTCGTTCCATGGTGGACGTGGAGCAGTCTCCTTCACGGTAGCCTGGCGCTTGGCGCTGCCATACTGATCGACTATTTCGGTCTGCAGTTGCTGGGTGTTCGTATTGAGATATTTACCGGCATCAACTATTTTAATTTTACCTGGTTTGTGGCGCTCTTTCTGTTGCCGTGTCTGGGCGGTCTGGTGGTGCCGCTGTTGTACGGTTTGGGCGGCAAAATTCTGGCCTATTTTCCGCCGTTGCCTGTGCTTGGCATTAACTACTACCTGACGATGCATGATACTGCGCCGCTGCCGGCCGGTTCTGCCCTGATGCCATTGGGCTGGTGGGGTTTTTTCGTGATTCTGGCTATTGAGGCCTCCGCCATTGGCGGCGTATTCGGCGAGATTGCCAATAAACGGATTTATGGCAGAGATCTGCCTGCTCCGGAGAGGAAAATATGAAATTTCAGGCGGAACATACCCCCATTGCGCGCAAGCGGCGCAGACATATGCTGTTGATCACGCTCACGACTTGCGTGGCTGGCGCATTTCTTGGCGGCGCTGTGCACACCATCTGGCTGGCTGCAGGCCGGGTGGATCAGATGCGGCACCACTCCACCTATGATGCCACCAGTTCCGACGAAGTCGCCAAGCATCTGCAGGCGGCGGGCGAATTTCTTGACGATACGACTCGCAATACCGGCGTTGCCACCTACACCGTGGCCCGGGCGGAATCGCTGTTGCGGGACGATCTGTGGCAAAAGCTGGCCGAGCAGGTTGCCATTCCGGCCGGCTCGTTTTTGATGGGCACCAGCAGAGCCGACAGCGATGAGCAGGACGGGCCGCAACATACGGAGACTACTGCCGCATACAGTATCGATAAATATCCGGTCACCAATGCCCAGTACGCGATGTTTGTGGCAGAAACTGCGCATAAAGCGCCCTCGCACTGGAAAGGCGGCGTGATTCCGAAGGGTTTTGAATTGCACCCGGTAGTGATGGTGACATGGCAGGATGCATCCGATTACTGCACATGGGCGGGCAAACGCTTGCCGACGGAAGCGGAGTGGGAGAAAGCGGCGCGCGGCACGGATGGCAGACGCTGGCCATGGGGTAATCGCATGGATCCCAAACTGCTTAACACCTACAATACGCGAGGCACTACGTCATCAGTGCTGGCCCATAGCAAAGGTGCAAGCCCGTACGGCGTGATCGATATGGCCGGCAATGTATCGGAGTGGACGGCGGATGATTTCAAGCCCTACAAGGGCAGCCAGGCGCCGGCTTCGATGTTTCTGGTCGATCAGTCTGGCGGCGGCTACGGCGCTGCCGAGCACTATAAACCGCTTCGGGGCGGCTCATGGAAGAGTGATCCGTTTTCCACCGCCACTTACCATCGTAGTTATGCACTGTATGGTGACGCATCAAATTTTATAGGCTTTCGCTGCGCCAGTTCAAAAGCAAAATAGAGGATATTCGTATGCCTGATATTAAGAAGTCGTTCATGGCTTGTCTCACTCTTGTTGTTGCAGCGCTGGTTGCGCCGGCATCGGCGATGGCGACCGGCGTGCTGGGTGAATACAGCTTTCTGCATGTCACCTTCGGTTCAGTCTGGCACCTGTTCCTGTTTATTTTTACGCTGGTGATGATCCCGTTTGTGTTACTCATTTTCGTCTCCTGGCGCTTTCGTAAAATCAGGGAGGATGAGCCTGCTGCTGCGACGGACAGGCCTGCATCCGATGATGCAAAAGAGGAGTAAGCTGCTGATGTTTCGTCTGATGGTTGTCATGCTGACTCTGGTCTTCGGGCTGCCGGCTGTTGCCGACAGCGCCGATGCAGCACCTGCGGCGGGGGTGAACGCGCAACAGACCACGGCTGTAAATAGTTCGCGCGAAGATATTCAGGCAATTCAGACCTTTAACAAGTTGCGTGAAGATGAGACCGGCATCTTAAAAGTTGAGGCGCAGAAAAAGCACAAGATACTGTTTATCATGGGCGTTGCGCTGATGATCGGCATCCTGACAACGGCAGGACTCGGGCTGGCCATGGTGCTGGCGGAAAAACAGGTGTTCATGTGGCATATGGCTGCAGCCGGCATCACCGTGACGCTGGCGATCGCCCATGCCGTCACCTCGATTGTCTGGTTTTTTCCGTTTTAGAGATGCAACCGCAGATGAACGCGGACAGACGCAGATGAACGAAGTTACGGCCTCTGCCGAGCCTCAAGGTTCCGGAAAGAATGGATATTTATATGCATTGTTGACGCTTTATGGCATCTCGGGCTTTACGGCGCTGGCTTATGAAGTGTTGTGGATGCGGCTGGTTGGCACCCTGAGTGGTGCGACCAATTTCGGCATGGTGGCCACGCTGATTGCATTCATGGCCGGCCTTGGCCTCGGTGCATGGCTGGGAGCGCGGTTGCGTTTGCGCGCCGGTCGGGCGTTGCTGCTGTTTGCTGCGATTGAAATTGGCGTGTCCATCGTTTCGATGCTGATGCCGGATGTCGTGGCGCTGTTTGAATATGGCTTCGAAGCAATGGCGGCCAGCATGGGCGTTAATGGCTGGCATATTTTTCATCTGCTCAGCTGTATTGTGTTGCTGATGCTGCCGGCGACTGCGTTGGGCTTCACATTTCCTGCCATGCTGCGTCTGCTGGGGCGCGATATCGGCGTGGCGCGAATTTACGGATTCAATACTTTGGGCGGCGTCCTTGGGGCGCTGGCGCCGCTGTTGCTGTTACCGCCGCTGGGCTGGGCCTATGCGCTGCGCATGGTCTCCGCCGTCGGGTTGATCACGGGCTGCACGGCTGTGGCGATTGCCTGGCTGGCGCGCCGTGGCGATGTCGCATTGCTTGACGGTCATGATTGCGAGGCAATGGCAGATGCCGCAGGTCGGGTTGATGAAGGTCGGATTGCTGCATCGGACAGTCGTCCGGCCTGGGTCGAGATGGCTGCATATGCCGGTATTGGTGCAGCAGCCTTGATGCTGGAAGTGGGCTGGACGCGCCTTTACAGCGTCGTATTCATGCGCACGGAATATGTGCTGGGTGTGATTCTCGCCGCAGTGTTGCTGGGTATCGGACTTGGTAGCCTGTTGTCGCGGCGCGTCGGCATTGAGTTTGTGCGTATTCTGCCGCCGCTGGCGGCGATGGCGGCGCTGTTGCCGCTGGCGCTGTTGCCGTCGGTTTCAGGATGGATGGAAGTTTCCGGTTTTTCCAGTTTGGCGGAATCCATGGCTGTTCAGGGTGGCGTGATGCTGCTGCTGACGCTGTTGGCGACAGTGTCGCTGGGGGCATGGTTGCCCTTGATCGCCCGTCGATATTATGAGCAGTCGGCCGCATGGTTGTATGCGGCCAACAGTTTGGGGGCGGCTATTGGCGCTGGTTGCGCCGGCTGGCTGCTGACGCCGCTGTTCGGCAGTGCTGCCACTGTGGTGGTAGCATCAGCGCTGTTGCTGTTGTGCGGCATGTACTGGATGCAGGGACGCATCCGACTGCTCTCCCTGCTGGTTTTGCCGATGATGGTCTGGTTGTGGCCGGCGCCGCCGGCGACGAAACTGCTGCCGCGTCATTACGGCGACGGCCGCATGCTGTTCCATTTTGAAGATGCATTGTCGATGACCGATGTGGTGGCCGGCGCTGATGGTCGCCGGGTTCTGCTTAACGATTTGCAGCGCATCGACGCTTCCAGCGATCCGACCGCTGTGGCCGTGCAACGCAATCAGGGGCGCTTGCCGCTGCTGCTGCATCCTGATGCCGGCACAGTTCTGTTTCTGGGGCTCGGCACAGGTATCACAGCTTCCCCTGCGCATCAGATTACCGGCCTGAAAGCGGTGGCGGTGGAGTTGTCCGAGGGGGCGATTCAGGCGGCAGGCCAATGGTTTGCACCGTTTAATGATGACGCTCCGAAGTGGCTCGATATTCGCCATGATGACGCCCGCCGTTTTCTCAAAGCCGACCAACACCGCTACGATGTGATCGTCGGCGATCTCTTTCATCCTGATATGGTCGGCCGCGGCATGCTACTCTCCGTGCAGCAGTTTGAGCGCGTGCGCCAGCGCCTTGGAGATGGCGGCGTTTATGTGCAGTGGCTGGCGTTGAACCAGTTTGATCTGGGCAGTCTGAAAATTGTGCTGGCGACATTCCGCAAGGTGTTTCCGCATAACAGTCTGTTTCTGGACGGTTTCCATCTGGCCATGGTCGGTTTCCGCGGCGAGCGCCCAGGGCTTGCTGCACTCAAGCGCTGGGCGGAGGCGCATGATCATGCGCTGACCGGCGATGAGGGCTGGCAGACATGGATCGGCCGCGATATGGGCTCGATTCCCGCCTCCAATGCGCCGTTGCAGGATGAGTGGTGGCCGGTGGTGGAGTATCGACTGGCGCGGGCGCGCGTGGAAGGGCGGATGCATATTGCCAGAATCATGGCCTGGCTCTCGTCGATTCGGCCGCATCCCGATGCGCTGCTGCAGCGCTGGCGCGCTGTCCCGGCCGACAAGGGGGCGCTGGAGCGGGCCGTGCTCTCCACCGATGCCATGATGCATGCCTGGGAAGGGATGTTTTCGGGACGCTCGCAGCAGGTTTCCAAATTCATCAATCTGGCTTATCAGGCCAACCCGCGTGATCGCTGGGCCGGATTCGCCGTGGCTGATGCGATGGCGGATGCCTTGCGCAGTCAGCAGATGCATAATCAAAACACGCGCCGTCAAGGCATGAACAATCAACATGGCGGCGCTCTCCTGCAAGGCAGTGACCAGCAACTGTCCGCTGCCATCGCCCGGGGTGCAGCGGCGACATCTCTGGCGCAGCAACAGCAGCAATGGCGGCGCATTCTGGCCATTCGCCCCGATCATGCGACGGCCTTGCGGATGCTCTGGCATCTTGCCCGGCAGCAGGGCGATGAAAAGCAGGCGGCGTTGCTGCTGAAACGTTTGCAGCTGATCACGCCTTTTGATCCCGAGGTGTTGGCGGCCGGCGCGCATGGCGGCGGATAGCGTGGGTGCGGATAGAAGAGTGGCGGTGGAAAAATGGTTGCAGATAAAATGATGGCGAAGCGCTCGCAATACCTGCACCTGCTACGGCGAATCTCGCAATTTTCTTTTCTGCTGCTGCTGATTCTGGCGCCTATCCTGGGCCTGTTCCGCATCGATATCCTCACCGGCGCCTTTGTGATCGGAGAGTATCAGATCTGGTTTGCGGATTTTGCAATTATTTTCGGTGCGTGGTTTCTGATTGCAGGGATGCTGGTGTTGAGCTATTCATGGCTGGGTTCGGTGTTTTGCGGCTGGGCCTGCCCGCAGGGCTTGCTGGCGGAGTTGGGCACGGGCTGGATGCGCACGCTGTTGGGGCGCAAGGCCGAGCTCTCTATTGACGGATCGGCTGTGGAGGTGGCCCGGCGGAAACAGAAGCGCGGCAACTGGCTGTTGCTTGGCGTCGCGTTTGTTGCAGCAGCGATGCTGTTCGCCCTGATTCCTGTTCTCTACTTCTATCCGCCATTGACGGTATGGCATTTTGTCACCTTCCAGCGCGATGCGGCGATGCCGTTGTCGATGTACTGGATCTACTTTGTCTGCTGCGTGGTGATGCTGCTTGATATCGCCTTTATTCGCCACCTGATGTGTCAGAATTTCTGCATTTACCGCATCTGGCAGCACTCTTTCAAGACCAAAGAGACGATGCGTATCGGCTATGATGCGCTGCGTTCGGATGAGTGCGTCAAATGCGGCTATTGCGCCAGCGCCTGCGCTGTCGATCTGGATCCGAAACATACGGAAGTCTATTCCGGCTGCACGGCCTGCGGGGAGTGTATTGTGGCTTGCGACCGTCTGCATGCGGGCAGAGGTGAAGCCGGCCTGTTGTCGTTCATGTTCCCTTCCAGCGAACAGGAGCCGGCGCACATGACAAGCATGGCCGGCAGGTTTCGCGGCGTTCTGCCGTTTCTGCTGGTTGGCGCGCTGCTGCTGGCATTCGGTATTCATACCTATCGTCCGTATGAGGTCAGCGTCGGCAATATCGGCGCACGGAATACCGGCATGAGCGATTATGTGGTGCATCTCTCCAATAAGCGTTATCGTGCCACCGATGTGCATATCGCTGTGGGGGGGCTGAAGCCGCATCAGTTCACGCTGCAGCAGTCGGAAGTGCATTTTGATTCGGCCGGCATGGTCAATGTCGCACTGCATCTGCATGCCGATGCAATTGCGCACGGCATGCACCGTTTTGTCGTACGCCTTATGAGCAGTGATGGCTGGCGCGAGGATTTTCCTGTGCAATATTATCGTGTAGGAGACAGGTAATGAGTGAAGAGAACAGCAGTTCCAAACCGGCCGGTCAGGCTGAGGATGCATCCGATAAGATGAAAAAGCATTATGGTTATAGCAGCGATGAAGAGCGACGGCGCAAGCGCGGACTGGAAGACTGGGAACTGGTGGAGAGCATTCCGACGTCGCAAAAACCCATTCCCAAATGGTTTATCGCCATCATTGTCGGGGTGATTTTTGTCTCGGTCAGTTTGAGCTTCCCGTTTTTTGGCCGTCGTGAATTTTCCGTCTTTGACTGGTCGCACTGGAGCATGGGCGTGATCGGCGCCGTGGTCTGGATTATCGTCGGAGCCATATTCATTTTTTTCATGACGCGCATCTATGGCAGCAAGGCGGGCGGGCGTCTGGATAATGACCCCGAGCGCAAGCCGGAGGATGAAGCGTAATGCGGATGCAGTATGTCGCGGTGCTCTGCTGTGGCCTGATACTGGCAGGTTGCAGTAATGGCGCAGAGGATGGGGCCGTGCATGGTGCGGCCGTGCATGGTGATAAAGCTGTCGCCGGCGGTGGCGGCCAGGTGGCGTCGGCATCGCAGGAAGCTGTATCGCATAGAACTTTATCAGATCAAACCGGGCCGCTGCAGGCATACTGTTCGCAATGCCATGCGCCTCCATCGCCGAAGCTGCACAGCTCTGATGAATGGCCAGCCGTGGTGCGGCGCATGGAGCATCACCGCATGGATGCCAGAATGGCGCCCATTCCGGACGCCGGACGCAAAGCATTGCTGGCATGGCTGCAGTCGCATTAATTTGCATGAAGCGCGCAAATTAAAGGAGAAAGATGATGCGTAAGCGAATATTTTTTATGGGCGTGGCTGCGATGTTGATGGTTGGTTTGTTGTCGGGCTGTGGCGGCGACGATGGCAATTTTTTTCAGCAACGTCACTGGAATACGCTGGATATCAAGCTGGAGACCCGGCCGCATCCGATTCAGGCCGGCCACAATGAGTTCCTGTTGCACCTGACCGGGCCGAAAGGGGCTCGACTGGCAATCGGTGCAGTGGTGCATTATCGCCTGCATCCGCAGGATGCGTGGATTCAGGCCATGCCGGACGGTATGAGCGATGTATTCCGTCGGGCGCTGGATGTGGATGACCCCCGGCACGCCAAGCTGTATGTGCAGCTACGCTTTCACGGTAAACAGACGCAGCTGGAATTTGACCTGTCGGATGCATCGAAGCATCAGGGTGGAGGTAAATGATGAGAATGATGAAGTGGGGGGCGGCGCTGTTGCTGCTGATTCTGGCCGGCTGTTCGGCGGCGCCCCAGCATGAAGATGAGGCGGCGGCCATGGTGAATAAGCTCTACGCCGCGCTGCAGCAGCAACACTGGAATGCGGCGCTCGATATGTATGGCAAACAGTTTTATGCCGGCCATCAGCGCGATGCATGGGCCAGGCAGCTGAAGTCGATTCAACAGAAGCTGGGGCCGATGCAGGGGCGACAACTGATTTTTAAACGCAAGGATCCACGCTTCCATTACGATGTGTATATTTTCTCCTATCGGGTGGCGTTCGCCAGAGGTGAATCGACGGACGTGGTTACCGTGTATCAGGATGTCAGTGGCGGCGATTTGGCCATTGTCGGCCATAAAATCACCCTGAAAGCGGGCGGCTGATGTTGCGCTGCGGGCTATTGCCGGACGCTGTCGTCATCAGTTTGCTGGCGGCTCTGTCGGCATATGCGGCGCCGGCAAATGCGGCGGACGCCGCGCGCGGCGCAGTGGTGGCAAAGGTGCGCTGTATGCCGTGTCACTTTCTGAGCCGGGCGGAGAAAAAAATCGGCCCCGGCTTGCAGGACGTCTATGGCCGCGCGCCGTCGATCAGCGGCGTGCCGTTTGCGCGCTGGGATGCTCCCTCGCTGGATACATGGCTGGCCAATCCGCGCTTGGTCAAGATCAACACCACCATGTTTCTGCCGCCGCTTCAGCAGCGCGATCGCGCCGATGTGATCGCCTGGCTCCGCGAAAAAGACGCAGCGCCTGTGGGAATCAAAACCAACTCTCGCAAAGCCGCCAAGCGCGCAAAGAAAAAACAGGTTGGGATGCAGTAGGCCGGAATGGCGTCATGTTCCCGGCATGTCGGACACATAAGCACGGGAAAACAGACACATTTCAACTATTGTTGAGAAGCAACGAAAATTAATGCTGGATTGTGGTTTTCTTTGCGTCCTTTGCGGCTTTGCGAGAGTCGTTTTTCATGGCTTCTTTTGCTTTGAGTTTTTGCAGGCCTTTGCTGATTTTTTCGCTCGGCGTCCAGTGGCGCAGCAGCATGATTTTGTTGCCGCCGCGTTTTTCGGCGCAGAGCGGGCAGGTCAGGTAGGCGAGGTAGAGTTCCAGCGGTTTGCGGCCTGAGCTGATCAGGCGTCCCTGCATGTTGCGCACCAGCGCCCGTATGCCACCGACATCGCCGTGGTGCAGGGCGACGCGCAGACGAAATGGGTTGGGCAGGCGGCGTACGCGTCGGGCCGGGCAGCTTTCATCATCCAGCAGCCTGATGATGCTGCCGCGAAAGGCGGCGGAGCGGGTGAGCGCCAGCCCCGGCCATGTTTCGGTCAGCTCCAGCGTGGCGATATCATCGATCTGGCGCTGGCGGTAGAGATCGAAAGCGATGGGCATATGCATAAACATGGGAGCGGGCTGTTCATGGATCAGATATCCGCCCAGGTTGATATCCTGATCATCCCAATCGGGAAACGATGCCGGGCAACCGCAGGGGAGCGTCATGACTTGTTGTGTCGGATATCCCGCACGGTGAGCAGCACATTGGCCAGATAGATCCAGAATCCGACTGCCAGCACGGTGGATGCGATTGAGACCATCGGCCCGTAAAAACGGTGAATAGCGGGCACTACAGACGGGTCATGCAGCCAGTAATAGCCTTCGACGCCGCCGAAGATCAACAGCAGTACATAAAAGCTGCCGACGCCGAGGATCGTCCACCAGTAGGAGTGCTCGGCCATGCGCATGGAGTGTAGCGGCCTGCCGGTGATGGATGGAAGCATATAATAAGTCACCGCCATGCCGAGCATGGTGACGCCGCCAATGAGATTGATGTGGGCATGGGCCAGCGGGTCAATCATGTGGCCGGGGCCGCCGTAGGGGCTGCCGATGGAGTCCAGCCACGCCCGCACCGGCGGCAATACCTGCAACAGACCATGCAGGGTGCCGATGAAGAAGGCGATGGCGGATGTGACAAGAAATTTAATCAGATAACGGTGCTCGGATGGCATGGCCGCAAACTAGCGAGCGCCACTGCGGATGCAAGCTTGACGCGCAGCCACGGATACCAAGGTTTCGCATTCCCGCCGCGTATCAGCGGCGACAAGGAGATGATGCGTGCTGAGTTCACCGGTTTTGATTGCTTCAATACTGACATGGCTGTTGATGCTGGCGGCTTATCTCTATCATCGTCCCCGTATTGTACATGTGGCCGTGATGGTGCTGTGCATCTGTTACGATATCGCAGTGCCCTTTATTCTCTATTTTACACGTAACTGGCCGCACCGTTTGATCGAACAGGGCGGCATCTTTAATTATCTGGTATGGATGCATGTTGTGCTCGATATTTTGCTGTTTACGCTGTATGTGATGCAGATCAGGGAAGGGGTGCGGCTCTGGCAAGGGGGAGAGGGGGCGCGCGCGACGCACAGGCAACAGGCCAAGGTGATCATGGCGGTGCGATTGCTGGCGCTTGTCAGTGGCGGATTGCTGGCGCCTTAACATGAAACAAAAATCCATGCGCGTTAGCTGGAATCTTCAACGCCGCTAACCTTACCCGGCATGTGTAAATAAATACTTGCATTGCATCGGAAAGCGAGCGTAGCATACGCCCTTAGTTGCACTTAAGGAGGGTTTCCAATGGAACATTTTGTTGAAGCATCTGTGAATTTTCAGTCAGGCACGGTCTGGTCATTTTATTTCTGGACGTTTGTGTTCTTCTTCGGCTGGGCTTATCTGATGCTGCGCGGCGGTATGAACCGGGGCAAACAGTACGACGAATAGGTTGTCTGCTAGCGAATGAATGACAAGAAAGCGGTTGCTACTGGCGACTGCTTTTGGATTACAGTCACTATATAAAAACTCGGGGAAACCCGATAAATCATACAAAAAATATTTTATAATTAGTAAGGGAGGGTTTATACATGCGGTATTTGAAGTCAGCAGTTGGCGTCGCGGCGGTGTTCGCCATGTCGTTTATCATTCCGGCTCAGGCGGAAAGTTTCCAGGCGGGAGATATTGACAACGGTCGTAAGATTTTTATGGAAGGTAAGGGCGATGCAGTGCCTGCCTGTCAGAGCTGCCATGGCGCAGGCGGACTGGGTCAGGATGACATGGGTACGCCGAGACTGGCGCATCAGGTGTTTGCTTATGAAATCAAACAGCTTACCGATTTCGCTACAGACAAACGCATCGATAACACCATGGGCGCCATGAATGGCGTTGCCAAGGGTTTGACGCCTCAGGAGCGCAGGGATGTGATTACCTATGTGGAGTCGTTGAAGACGCCGTTCCTGGGTTCCGATCTCAAGTCCCTGAAGGAAGACGGCGTAGATGTTGGCGATCGTTCACGCGGCGCCATGATTGTGGAGTATGGCGCGGAAGGCATCGTATCCTGCAAGAGCTGCCACGGTTTCCACGGTCGCAGCGCCGGCAGGATTTTCCCGATGCTGGGTGGTCAGCGTTATGTCTATCTGCTGAATCAGCTGCATGCCTGGAAAGACGGTACGGTGGATAATGGCCGCGCCAATGATCCGATGGGCATGATGCGCAAAGTGGCTGCAACGATGAGCGAAAAGGATATGCAGGATGTCGCAGCATTCCTGACCGGTGCGCTGCCGTACACCAGTGGCAACCCGATGGCTCCGCCACGCGGCGCTCGCGGCTTCGAGTTGAAGAATACCGGTGGCAGCCACTGATAGTGATCGCGGTGATTTTGCCAGAGAGGTCTGGCTGGTCTGAATGAAGCGGTTGGATTGTTTAAAACAAAAAGAGCGGGGCATCGCCCCGCTCTTTTTGTTTGGCGATCGATTTTTTCTTGTTGTTGCCAGAATCGACGCTACCATCAGCCCGCCTGTACGCATCGTTACGTATGCGCAGTTTGTATGCCTTTGATACCATCAATTAGGAAGAAAATCATATGAAATCCGATATCTGGAAACGGTTGATTCGGCGTTATGCTATCGCCAGCGCTGTTGGGCTGGTCATCTGCGTTGTTCTCTTTTCGAAGCTTGCAGCGATTCCGGCCGGACAAACGATACCCGGCTGGCTGTTGCCAATGATTGTGGTGGGCGGACTGCTGTTATGCGGCGGTCTGTTCGGCATTCTGGTATCGGTATTTTTTCGCATTCTGGGTAAAGAGAAATCATGACAACCCGTTTTCCATCAATAGCGCAGATTTTTGCGCCGCGTCATGTCGCACTGGCGGCGCTATGCGGCCTGTCAGTGATCTATCTGGCCTGCTTTCGCTACGACCTATACGGTGTTGAAGAGGGGGCGGCCAGAGCCCTGCTGCTGAACTGGTCGCTCGGCTCGCACATGCTCAACCCTATCGCTATTATGGGGTTTCCCGATCTGCGTGCATTGCTGCTGGCGCCGCTAAATTTTCACTGGATCGGAGATCTGACTGCGGCCAGAACATTGGCGATGTTTTTCACGATGGCTACCGGGCTGATGCTGTATCGCTGGGCGGAGCAGCAACTGGGGGATGAGGTGGCGCTATTTGCCACCGGCTTGTGGTTGATCGCGCCGCTTACGATTGATCAGGCCGATAGTATTGGCGCCGGAAACTTTCTGATTCTGGCATGCGTGCTCAGCTACTGGTCTTCGGGTTATTATCGCGCCTCAACGCATGCGACGCCGGGCAACTATTTTGTGTTGCTGTTGCTGATTGCGCTGGCGGTGAGTATGCATCCGGCCGGCCTGGGCATGGCGGCAGCTTTGCTCTGGCATGAAACGCTGCTGCAGCGTCCTGCCAGGCGTAAACGGGCGGCGCTCTATATTGGCGTTGGGCTGATGCTGTTTTTTATTCTGGTCAGTCGCGCCGGCTGGCCGGCGTTGTCGTTTTTTGTCAGTCCTGCACCGGCGCTCACTGCGGTGTTGCGCGGCGCTCCGGTGGAGTTCGCCTCATTCGGTTTTACTTTGCTGAGCGCCGGCCTGTTGCTGGTTGCTCTGGCGGCAGGTATTCGGCGTAGTCGCGATGATCTGTTTTCCGCCATGGTGCTGGGCGGCATCGTGGCCGGGCTGCTCTGCGCTGATGCCGCATGGGCGGAACTGGTGTTGACCTATATCCTGTTTGAAGGCCTGCGCGGGTTGATTCGGTTGAATGACCGTTTTGGCGGTGAAGGGCTGATACGGCGCAGGGGCCTGGCCGGATTGCTGGTGATGTTGCTTTGCACAGGATTTATGCTTGCTGACAAACAGTATCTTCTCTCCAATCGGGCCAGTGTGATGCATCGAGAGGATCGCGTGATTGCACTGCTGGGAGAGCTGACTGCCGGCATGGACGAGCAGACGCTGGTGGCGGTGCAGTGGCCGGGCAGAACCATGCTGGCTACGCGGCGCGGGGCGCTGCCGCTGCCGCCGGTTCGAAGGGAAGATCCGGATGCATTCCTGCATCAGATGCGCGGCGTCGCATTTATGGCGTATGATCCCAACTCACCAGGTAAAAAGGCGCTGAACAGACAAGTCGCCGAGCTTAGTAACCGTATTCATACCGAAGCCATGCTGGCTGGCGGCATTATTCTCAGGCTGCCGGATCAGCAGCATGGCGAGAAGAAAGCCGATGCGCAGAGGGGCACCGCTCGATGAAGGGTGAATGCCTGGCTACGCTGGATGGGCTGCGCAGCGCGATCGGCCATGTCGTGGTCGGTCAGCAGACATTAATTGACCGGCTGCTCATCGGTCTGCTCGCCGGCGGACATCTACTGCTGGAGGGGGTGCCGGGTCTGGCCAAGACAACGCTGGCCAAAGCAGTGGCGGATTGCATTGATGTGGATTTTCATCGTATTCAGTTCACGCCTGATCTGCTGCCCGGCGATCTGATCGGAACGGATATTTTTCGTCCGGAAAACGGCAGCTTTGAATTTGTCCGCGGCCCTGTATTTCACTCGATCCTGCTGGCCGATGAGATTAACCGCTCGCCGGCCAAGGTGCAGTCGGCGCTGCTGGAAGCGATGGAAGAGCGCCAGGTGACGGTTGGCAACAGCACTTATGCGCTGCCTGAACTGTTCTGGGTAATCGCTACCCAGAATCCGGTCGAGCAGGAAGGTACATTTCCGTTGCCCGAGGCCCAGATTGATCGCTTTATGATGATGCTGGTGCTGGATTATCCGAGCCGCGACGAAGAGATCGGTATTTTGCGCATGCATGAAAGCGATACGGGGTCAGCCTCGGTTGCGCCGGTGATTCACGCCGATGACGTCTTTGCCCTGCGTCAGCAGATTCGAGGCATCCACCTTGCCCCCGAGCTGAATGGCTACATTGTCGATATGGTGGCGGCGACGCGCCGTCCTGAAGTGCTGGATAAGCAGCTCGCAGGCATGTTGACGCTCGGCGCCTCGCCGCGCGCCAGTATTGCGCTGAATATATGCGCCCGCGCCCATGCAGCGATTCAGGGACGCGATTATGTCAGTCCTCATGATATTCAAAGTATTGCGCCGGATGTGCTGCGCCACCGTATTATTCCCAGTTTCGATGCGCTTGCCGCGGGTATGGACAGGGAACGACTGATCGGACGGCTGATCGAACTCACCCCTGTGCCGTGAGTGTTTGCCTGCTTCACATTAGCGACTCGCACCTGTTTACGGATCAAGCCAGACGACTCAAGGGCATTTGTCCGTGGGATAGTTTTAAAAGCGTTCTGGCCGATGCCTATGAGCGCTATCCTGAAATAAACGCCCTGCTTCTCGGTGGCGATATGGCTCAGGATGAAACGGCTGAGAGCTACCAAATGCTGGTTGAAGCGCTGCCTGAGTGGCGAGCGCCTGTGATGCTCTCACCGGGCAACCATGCCAACCTGGATGATATCGCCAATGCCCTGGTTCCGGCGCTGCAGGCAAAATGCGGCTATTGCGATGTGCTGCAGATCGGAAACTGGCGCATCCTGGCGATGAACACCCACAAGGATGGTCAGGTGTCGGGTTATGTGACGCCTGAGGAGCTTGCGCGCTTGGATGGCTTGCTTGCTGCTGAGCCTGAAATGCACACGCTGATCGTGTTGCACCATCCGCCGCTGCTGATAGGCAGCAAGTGGATGGATGCCATCGGCTTTGAAAACGCCAGCGAGCTGTGGGATGTGGTGCTGAGGCGCGCTCAGGTGCGTGTGATGCTGCATGGACATATTCACCAGGCTTTCGATCGCGAGTATGCCGGCATTCGCGTGCTGGGCAGTCCGTCAACCAGCGTGCAGTTCGCACCGGGAAAAGATAGTTTCGAACTCGACGCCGTTTCGCCGGGCTATCGCTGTCTGCAGTTGCATGAAGATGGCTCCATCCATACCGAGGTGCATCGCATTAACGGGTTTATTCCGCCGGATCTGCATGATGATATTCCCTATTAACTGGAAAAACGTGCGCGTTAAAGCAGAGAATCAAGCGACCTGTTTCGGCCCGAAATGACGAAAGCCGCGTAACAGTTCGCTGTAGATGACTTTCATTGAGAACATGAGCGGCACGGCGAGAATCAGCCCGATAAAGCCAAAGTAATAGCCGGCCAGTATGACGCCGAGCAAGATGGTGAGCGGGTGCAGGTTTGCCGATTTGGCGACAACATGCGGCGTCAGATAAAGTTTATCCACGGCCTGGGCGATATACAGCACGGCCAGCGCCACAATAACCGATTTGAAGTTCGGGTGGTCGGACAACAGCACAACAAGTACAGGCGGGATCTTGGCCAGAGAAATGCCGAACATGGGAATCAGATTCAGCAGCCCAACCAACAGCCCGAGCAGCGGGGCATAATCAATGCCGGCCAGCCAGAATCCGGCCGTGCAAATCAGCGACATCGAGAGCGCCTGAATGGAAATGCCGCGCACATAGTTTTGTAACTGGATGCTGACAGCGTTATGCACCATCCATCCGAGCTCGAAATAACGGTTCGGGAGGGCTTGCATGGTGATGTTTCGCAGCATGCGGTAATCTTTCAGCAGAAAAAATGTGGCCAGAGGCACCAGCACCAGTGAAAAGGCCGCATGGCTGAACCATGAGGTGACGGAGTCGCTGATTTCAGCGGCCTTCTGATTTAGCGTCGTTACGACTTTGTGCGCCACTTGCGGTGCATTAAAGCCATGGTTCAGGTGCGACTGCATCCAAGTATTGATCTGCATTGCCATATGCAGCGCCCGTTCATCCAGATACACCGCACGATGCGAGAATTGTGTAAATTGATTGCTGAAAGCCGGATACAACAGCGCGGAGAGGATCAGCATCACCACTACCACCACCACCATGACCAGCGAAACAGCCATGGAAGTGCTGAAGTTGCGGCGAATCAAATGATCCACAACCGGTGATAGCGCAGCATAGAATACTGCCGATAAGGCCAGCGAGAATAAAACGGGCGAAGTGATATAGACAAATGCCCAGACAAATCCAAGGCCGATGGCGAAGCACATGGTGGCCAACGTCGCCGGATGCATCAACAGGCGATCAAATATGCCGTCCATCACTTCTCCCTGCGGTTGATTTTGATATTTCGGTTCATCAGGCGCTGGGCGAGTATTTTTGATAAATTGAGTAGCAAGCGGGAGGCATCGTGCGGTTTGATGGCTATCCATTCCTTCAAATCTGAACGCAGAAAAAACAGCACTTTGCAGTCTTCAAGCGCCACAATATCAGCGGTTCGCGGTAAATCCTCGGCCAACGCCACCTCGCCGAACAGCTCGCCACGATACATGCGGTCAATTTCCTTGCCGTCAAGTTGCACCGACACCTCTCCGGAGAGTAGCAGCACCGCACCGGCGCCGGCATTGCCCATGG
>Ga0256829_1001853_pt1 | contig 16559 bp, 11 predicted proteins | sample 131447metaG_FD_185979 | JGI IMG/M metagenome (GOLD analysis project Ga0256829, IMG submission 185979) | Hydrothermal vent microbial communities from Lau Basin, Pacific Ocean - 131-447 | ecosystem: Environmental > Aquatic > Marine > Hydrothermal vents | place: Pacific Ocean: Lau Basin | collected...
ACCTGATGGATAAGAGCATTTTTACACAACACTACAAGGAGTGTCTTATGTCTGATGTAACACCAATGCAACCTGAAAAACTCAACGATGATGATGTCAACAACATTGATGGCGGTATAGCACCTACACCGACCTACCAAGATCCAATAGAACCCGTGAACCCGCCAGTTTACATTACCTTGGCTATTGGTGAAGGTGGCGGTGACTTGCCTAATTTAATGTAGTCACAACACAAAAAGGAGGTTAAGTAGTCCTCCTCATATTTCAATGTATACTGCGAAAAGGATGCTGTATGCACATTGTATTATTGGGCAACGAATCTGATCCCCAAATCGCCCACATTGCTGCTGCCATAAAATCGGCTGGCCATACCCCTTATATTACAAACACTCAATACTTTGGGATACATTGGCGCATATGCTACGACCCCGATTACCATGACGGTTATCTAACGTTTTCCGATCATTATGGTGTGCCTAAAAACCGTTTAGCTCTGTCATCAATTGATGCCGCCTATTGGCATCAATATTTACCCCCAATAAACACAAAAAACCAAGTCCCTCAGCATAGCACTTGGCTAGAGCAAGAATTTGCAAGCGCGCTCATGCCTTGGTTTACCTACGAAAGTATTCAATGGATTAATAATATTCGAGCAGTTCGCGCTCATCAAAGCAAACCCGTGCAGTTAAAGGAAGCCTGTGAACTGGGTGCAAAAATTCCTTTCACTTACATAGGAAACTCTACTGAGATGGCCTATCAATTTTGCAACAATATTCCTCAAGTTATCTACAAACCTGTGAGGGGTGGAAAGACCGCTAAATTATTAACCCAAAATGATAACCAACACACACAAGTTCACGGTCTACTGCATGAGCACCCTATCACCCTGCAGGCCTATATTAGTGGAACAAATATTCGAAGCTACGTATTAGGAAACGATGTCATCAATGTTCAAATTGATACAGATCTAATGGATTTTCGTGATGATCGGCGGGCAACACCTGTGCTCACACTAGTTCCGCGCTCAATAAAAGAACTCGCTATAAAGATATGCAGGTCATTTGGGATGGCATGGTGTGCCATTGATTGGCGGAGGGAAAGTACAGGTAATTACTACTTTCTTGAAGCCAACCCATGCCCACATTATCTAATGGTAGAGCACACCACTGGGGTAGATATCACTGGCCGACTGTTGAAATTAATGGGTATAACCCACTCGAAAGTTCGGTAGCGTCTCAAAAACCGGCTTACGGCTGGAATAAAGTAAGGTTCCGATAAAAACTAAAGTCCTGATGGTTGGCTCTTGCTATTGCAAACTTGATATACGCGTTGCACCTACATATCAGAAAGGTAGATCACATTTATCTTCATATTAGTTTGCCCTACTATGGGGAGGACACGCATCATACAATAATGTCATTAATAAATCTTAGTTAAATGATAACAACAGGAAAATCCATGGGAAAATTTACCACATCTCTTTCGGCAATGGCGGTAGCCATTGCTCTTGGTGCTTGTTCAGGGCAAACGACGACAGAAGAAACCAATAACGCTACAGAACAAACCGCAGCAACATCAACGCAAGCTCAAGTCGACAACGTGCTACTACAAGAATATGCCGGTCCTTTTGGCGGCGTTCCAGCATTCGATCAAATGAATCTTGAAGATCTTAAACCAGCCTTAGAGCAAGCCATGGCACTCAATATGGAAGAGATCGAAGCCATAGCCAATAACCGAGATGCGCCTACATTTCAGAACGTAATTGTCGAGATGGAACGTGCCGGAGACGCACTGGGCCGAGTTTTCACCTATTACGGGATTTGGAGTTCTAATAAATCTAGCCCTGAATTCCGTGCGATTCGAGCGGAAATGTCGCCAAAGTTATCAGCATTTTTCTCTCAAATCACACAAAATGAAAAGTTGTTCCAACGTGTGAAAGCAGTATATGAGTCTGAAGAACTTGCTACCCTAACACCTGAAGAACAACGAATTACCTGGCTAACCTACAATAGCTTTGCAAGAAATGGCGCTACATTAGAAGGCGAAGCCAAAGCTCGCTATGCCGCTATCAATCAGGAGTTAGCCACACTGCACAACCAGTTTTCGAGCAATGTGCTAGAAGACGAGGAAGGTTATGTAACCTACATTACCGCTGATCAGCTCGATGGCCTACCTGAGTCGTTTGTAAAGGGCGCTAAAGCTGCTGCGGAAACTCGAGGCGAACCAGAAAAATACGCAATCACCAACACCCGCTCGTCTATGGATCCATTTTTAACTTATTCGACCAACCGCGAGTTGCGTGAAAAAGTGTGGCGCACCTACTATAACCGTGGCGACAATGGCGACGCGCGTGATAACAACGAGATTATCAAGCAAATACTCACACTTCGTGATGAAAGAGTTAAGTTGCTAGGTTATGAAAACTATGCGCAATGGCGGTTAGAAGATCGCATGGCCAAAAACCCAGACAACGCCATGGATCTTATGATGAAGGTGTGGCCAGCTGCTATTGCTCGTGTTGAAGAAGAAGTCGCAGACATGCAAGCGGTAGCAGATGCGGAAGGCGCAGATATTACTATTGCTCCTTGGGATTACCGTTTTTACGCAGAAAAAGTACGTCAGGCAAAGTACGACCTAGACTCAAATGAAGTTAAGCAATATCTGCAACTGGACAAGCTACGTGATGCTATGTTCTATGTTGCGGGCAGACTGTTCAATTTTAATTTCTCTCCAGTAGAAGAAGGCAAAGTACCTGTATTCCATGAAGATGTGCAGGTGTGGGAAGTTACCGACAAAGACTCTGGTGAACATATTGGTTTGTGGTACCTAGACCCATTTGCCCGTCAAGGTAAGCGTTCTGGTGCTTGGGCTACTACTTATCGTTCTTACACCACTTTTGACGGTAAACAAACAGTGTTGTCATCAAACAACTCTAACTTTGTCAAAGGCGCTGATGGCGAACCTACTCTTATTTCATGGGATGATGCAGAAACTTACTTCCACGAATTCGGTCATGCGCTGCACTTCCTAGCATCTGATGTTGAATATCCTTCATCTCACTCAGGTGTTCGCGATTACACAGAGTTTCAATCTCAGCTTCTCGAGCGTTGGTTAACTACTGACGAAGTGATCAATCAATTCCTAGTACACTACAAAACAGGTGAACCAATCCCAGCTGAACTTGTAGAGAAGATCAATACCGCCGCTACTTTCAATGAAGGTTTTAAAACTACTGAATATATGGCATCGGCAATCATGGACCTGAAGTATCACACAACGGATCCTACACTGATTGACCCCGACACCTTTGAGCGTGAAGAGCTAGCGAAGCTAGACATGCCTGAAGAAATTGTTATGCGTCACCGTTCTCCTCACTTTGGTCATGTATTCTCTGGTGAAGGTTACGCTGCAGCTTATTATGGTTACATGTGGGCAGAAGTACTTACCGCAGATGCAGCAGAAGCCTTTATGGAAGCACCAGGTGGATTCTATGACGAGGAAGTCAGCGATAAACTTGTTAAACATCTATTTGCTGTGCGTAATGCAATGGATCCAGCAGAAGCGTACCGTTTATTTAGAGGGCGTGACGCTGAAGTTGATGCCTTAATGCGAGACCGCGGTTTCCCAATTCCTGAAGCAAATAACGACAGCGAATAGTCGTTTTCTAATGAACCGCTAACTTACACCTGTAGGTAAGCGGTTTTTCTTGACCTATTGGTCAATCCCCGTACAGTATAACCATCCCTGTAGAAAAACCTTATATTACAACAATGTAAATATTTCATTTCCATTTTGTAAACTCTTAAGCTATACCCAAAACTGGGTCCATATTTTGTTGATTTAATTTTTAGAATGGTTGTACGTCATGGCATTTAGCGCGTTAAGCATAAAGAAGCAAATTACGCTTTCTCTCATCATTGCAGTACTGGCTGCCTCTGTTTCCGTGGGGTCTGTGAGCCAATGGATTTCTCGCAACCTAGTGAAAGAAAACGTTGAGTCTCAACAGCTTCCCGCGACGCTAAAGCAAATTGGTAACCGAGTAGACAAAGAAGCAAGTGTCATGCTTACAGTAGCGCACAGTATTGCTTCCAATCCTGATATTCTTGAGTGGTCTAATTCAGTCACCAACCCTAATGATGCACAACAACTGACGGATTACCTTGGTGAACTAACAGCTTTCAACGACCTAACTGTCGCGTCATTCGTAGACCGACAAACTTACCATTATTGGAATCAAGATGGGTTTCTTCGCACCTTGCAGAATGACCAGTATGATGGCTGGTTTTTCGCATACAAAGACAGCGGTGAAGCTATTTCGCTCAGTCTTTATAAAGAATCTGATTCAGGCTATCGATTGTTTGCAAACTACCAACAGTTAAGTGGCAGAGGAATGTCTGGTGTTGCAAAATCTGTAGATGAACTGGTATCAATTCTTAATAAGGTAAAAATTGCGTCAACTGGTATCGTATATCTTGTCGATGGACAAGGTAATATCATTGCACACCCTGACAGTTCTGTGGTTGGTAAAACAACATTGAGTTCACTGATAGGCGCTAGAGGAGCAAGAGCACTACTTAACCAGCAAACTTTTGCAATGGGTACGAGTAGTGTTGAAGAGCAAGACGTTTTGTTCGCAAGTACTTACGTTGATACAGCCGGTTGGTATGTTATAGCTCAGGTACCGGAAGCAGAACTCTATGAAGCTCTAAATGCGAGTACTATCCAAATGACAATCTGGAGCCTGCTCATAGCCGCTGGCTTCGCAATTCTGGGCAGATTACTTGCAGCCTTGATGACAAAACCTCTGTCGTCTTTGGCGGAAATGTTTCAACAGCTTGGCCGGGGACAAGGGGATCTTAGAACCCGTATTGAACTTCCCACACAAGAGGAAACCGCACGACTTGTTGAAGGGTTTAATCGATTTATTGAACATTTACATGAAACCATTTCTTCAGTAGCAAATACTAGTGAGTCTGTCCGTGATTCAGCTAAACATGTAGCGTCTGAATCTCAACAAACTGAGGAAACAATCAGACGTCAGCGTGATGAGACCATGCAAGCAGCAACAGCGCTTACTCAAATGGGAAGTACCATTAGTGAAGTTGCACAATCAGCAACGCAAGCGGCTCAAAATGCTACTGCGGCCACTGCAAGAACAACAGAAGGAAGACAAGCCACCGAAACTGCGGTAAGTGCCATACGCAACCTTTCAACACAAATAAATGAAGTATCCTACGTTATTGATTCGTTGGGTGAGCATACCGCAGCCATTGGAAGCATTTTAGATACCATTAGAGGGATCTCGGAACAAACTAATTTGTTAGCACTCAATGCAGCTATCGAAGCAGCTCGCGCTGGAGACCAAGGAAGAGGCTTTTCTGTTGTTGCCGATGAAGTTAGAAGTTTGGCACAAAGAGCCGCGTCTGCTACCGATGAGATTCAGGTTAAGATTGATAAATTCCAGTTAGATTCTCAGCAAGCAATCACACAAATGACTGAAAGCCGGGCACAAACTGAAACAGTCGTTCTTGCCACCAATGATATTGATGACGTGCTACTAAAAATATTTGAGGAAATATCAGTTATCAATGATATGAACACTCAGGTGGCCACTGCGACAGAAGAGCAGAGTATCGTAGTGGAAGACATTAGCAGAAACATCAACGACATTAGTGCTTCTAGCGAGAATACACTGTTGATCACCAAGAACTTGGTTTCAGTTAGCGAGCAACTAGACGCCCTCGCTAACGAATTATCTTCCGACGTAAAACGCTTTAAGCTGTAATCTGTTACTCTGACGTGGTGGCTCGGGTCAATGTCGCTGGCTGCCCGTTTATGGCTTCTTGTGAAAAGTAATAGTGACCTGACGGCCCAACACACACACCTTCTACCTGCTTAAAATCATTGAGGGGCCAAACCGATAGAAGGTTAAAATCTTGACTCACATGGGCCAAAAAAGTATCAAAATTCCCGAATGGGTCTGAAAGATACCCCACGACCACAAAATGCTTATTCACACTGTCAAAATCAGCACCAGTGATAACGCCGGGTAAACCATCAATGTGATTTATCGGCGCTAATGTTTGTGTACTTGTATTGGTGTTTACCTCGAAAACATGAGCGACTTTAGTTTTCCAACTTTTAGAAAAAAGTAAAAGACGGCCTTCGGCCATTACTAGTGCTTCTGCGTCGTAGTCATGAGCGTACGACATATTTCTTTGTGGCTCATTTCCTTGGTATTTAACGTCAATGGTAAATACATGTTCAGCATCAGATTTGGCCACCTTGTATATCTGAACAGATTCCCTTTTACCGTGATTGTTCCCTACATCAGCTATGTAAATATATTGAGTATCTGCTGCCAAGGCTTCCCAGTCTTTATTAACCACGGGAATAGTCACCTTGTTGGTAACTTCGCCGTTGTAACTCACCCAAAATAGCTCTGGAAGGTTACCTGAATCATTTAAGCTCACAATGCCGTCTGCTTCGCACAATAAGCCAGAAGATTCGGAAAGCACATCAGGTAACGAATTGGTAGAAATTATGTTTAACGAAGTGACATTGTTGTACTTGAACGAAGTACATGCTGCGATGGAAAAAGTAACCGCAAAAATGAGAACTCTCTTGCTCAAATCCATTAAGTTAAGCGCCGTTTAGTTATTATTATATGTGGCAAAATACACGTTAAGTGTGAATACAACAAGGGGGAATAATTTGAAGCAGAACGACACCCCACCATACGGTAGGGTGCCTCTCCCTGGAAAACGTTGTAATCTGGTGTTTCACTTGAGAGAAACTTAATTTATTAGATTTTTACCAGAGTTACGCCGTCGGACACTAATTAGCAATCAGTAAGCCAAAATTTAAAAACATATAATTTTCAAACACTTATAAAATATAACCCAATAATATTACTTAGAACCAAATATACAAAGTTGCACTTTGGTGCAGCACTGCACTAGAACGGTGTTCATTAATCACACAAATTGTGTAATCTTTTCTAGTGTTAGTTCCACCGCGCCAAGATTGTCATCAAGTACTCGCCTTCCAGCACTCCCTGTTTGAATGGCACTCTCAGGATTTTCTAACCAAGATACTACTTTGTCGTGAATATCTTCCCAATTAGCAACAATAGACAAAGCACCTTGGTCTTTTAAATATTCGCAAATCACTGGGTTATTATAGGTATTAGGCCCCATCATAATGGGGATAGACCACGCAGCGGGTTCCAACGCATTGTGCCCCCCCTTATCAGCGAGTGAGCCACCTACAAAGGCAAAGTTTGCGATTTGATAAGCCTGATTAAGTTTGCCCATTTCATCGAGTAAAATGGTGTGAGGGGCAGTCGCCAACGACTCTTGCTCACTTGTTCGTACAAAGTCTTCGCCCATCTTTGATAATAGTTTAGCTACTGTATCAAACCGTTCTGGATGCCTAGGAACTATCACTAAGGTCACAGCTTTACCTTTCTTCCTAAGTGATTGAACAGCATTCACAATTGCCTCTTCTTCGGTGTCGTGGGTACTGCCTGCCACGAGTACTTGCCGGTCACCGTACTCAAGCTCCATAAAGGGTAACTTTTTACTTTGAGTAGCACCTACCTGATCAAATTTTATATTATTGGTTAGCGTTAATTTTTGCCTATCGATACCCAACGACAGATAGTTGTTAAAATCCCTCTCACCTTGAGCACATACATGAGACACCTTGTGCAACATAGGTGTAAACAACCGCCCAATCTTTTTATAACTTCTTGCAGAGCGGTCGGTCATTCTAGCGTTGACAACAATCACGGGAATCGCACTTTTCCAACAGGCATGAATGAGGTTTGGCCATAGTTCAACTTCTGTGATCAAAACAGCTTTTGGCTTAACACGCTTAACCATGCCAGCCATGGCCATGTGTAAATCAAATGGCAGGTAGAAATGATGTACCTTGTCACCAAAAATAGATCGCACCCGAGCAGACCCTGTTGGCGTTGTTGTGGTAATCGTTATTTGGGTATCGGGTTCACTCTCCATAATGCGTTTGATGACGCACGACGCAGCCACGACTTCCCCAACAGAAACACAGTGAAACAGATACCCGTTTTGTTTAGGAGGGTGGGCCACTATGCCAAAAAGTTCAAAACGACGTTTGTTGTAATTTTTATTTCTAAATGCTCCCCGACGCATCAAGGTGATAAAGGCAAAAGGAATTAACAGCACAAGTACAAAAGAATACCCCCATCTACATATGTCATCGACAAGTGAGGGACTGTAAGACGAAGCAACCGCTTTCATTAACATTCCTAGTTATTATTGTTGTGTTCGATTTCAATCGAAAGAAATTAAACAGTCGGTATAAGACACTAAAATGAAACACTAGCTCGTCATTAAATTGTCGCGAAGTCGTGATTGACTGAGTGTAAATTTGGCTCAGTTTATCTCGGTTATGTCTTCTCGTTTAACATCAAAAAATGTGTTATTGATCAGACTTAGTGCCATTGGCGACATTGTGATGGCATCAGGACTTCCACAATCAATTAAAGCATCAAACCCCGAAGTCAAAGTCACTTGGTTAGTCGAAGCAACCTACGGTTCATTAGTGCAACATCACCCCTATGTTGATAACGTTATACTTTGGCCGCGACACGAGTGGCAGTCACTATTAAAACAACATCGCTATTTCTCTCTATTAAAAGCAATTTTAGCGTTTAAAGCGCAATTGCGATATGAAAACTTTGATTGCGTGATTGATGCGCAAGGGCTTTTAAAAAGTGCAGTATTGGGTTGGTTAAGTGGCGCAGAAAAACGCATTGGTTTCTATAGCAAGGAAAAAAGCCACTGGTTATATACCCAAGCGCTCGCCAAAAGAACATCCAACCAAATAAGCAGTGAATACAGACAATTAGCAGAATATTTCGGTAACGCTCACTACATTTTGATGATGGAGCAAAGTTCAAGGGACAAACTCACAGCAACTCATACTCTAAGTGAACACAGCATAGCCGATAAGTTCATCGCTCTTGCTCCGTTTACCACTCGCCCGCAAAAACACTGGCTAAATGACCATTGGTTCACTTTGATAAACACCTTGCGAAAGCAGTCAAGTTTACCCATTGTTATACTCGGTGGACCCAATGACGAAGCGGCTGGGAACGAGTTAACACAAAAGCATAATCTGGTGTATTCGATGGCCGGCAAGCTCACACTGAGTCAGTCGGCTTTTGTTGTTAGCCAATCACAACTCGTTATAGGTGTTGATACAGGCCTTACTCACATGGGCATAGCTCAACAACGGCCGACTATCGCTCTATTCGGGTCTACCTGCCCGTACACCATCACCGATAATCCAACGTCTCATGTCATTTATAAACCACTCTCATGCTCTCCATGTAAGCGCAGGCCTACCTGCAATGGAACCTTTGATTGTATGGCTAGTATTAGCCCCGAAGACGTTTTTCGAGTTGCCAAGGAGTACCTGTGAGCTTTTCTGTAATGCATGTAGAGTTTGGAAGAAATTTATATGGTGGTGCGAAGCAGGTTACTTATTTGCTCAACGCGCTAGGCTCAATATCACAAATCAACAGCTACCTTGTTTGCCCTGAAAACAGCGAGATAGCGAAATTAGCATTTCCTCGGTGCGAAATTCACCCTATTCATTATCGTGGGGAAATGGATATTAGCGCACTTCAAAAACTCACCGACGTAGCTAATAGGACAAAGCCAGATATTATCCATATTCACAGTCGCCGAGGTGCTGACATTTGGGGTGCAATCACAGCAAAGTTAACAGGTATTCCTGCTATTTGTACCCGCAGAGTTGATAACCCAGAATCTAGCTGGGCTCGATATAAATATAGGCAGTTTAATGCGGTGGTGAGTATTTCCCAAGGAGTGGCTGATGTCGTTCGTCAACATTGCAATAACGAGCAACTTACCCCAATTATTCATTCAGCAGTAGACCTTTCGGAATATGCTTATTCTGCCAATAGGTCTTGGCTTAACCAGCACTTTAACATTCCAGATGACCACGCCGTTATCGCAAACTTTGCCCAACTGATTAAACGCAAGGGACAAGCCGAAATTATTCGAGCCGTCAATGAAATAGTTAAACAAAACAAGAACGTCACTTGCTTACTCTTTGGCAAGGGAAAGCTCGCAGCTGAATATCAACAACTTATTGATACGTATGCTTTAAACAAGCACATTAAGTTGTGTGGCTTTACCAACGAGGTAGCGCGTATTCTGCCTTGCATTGATATCGTTTTGCATCCGGCCCATGCCGAAGGCTTAGGTGTAATTTTATTGCAAGCTGGTGCCTGCAAACGCGCTGTCATTGCTTCCCCTTCCGGAGGTATCCCTGAAATCATCAAACACAACCATACTGGCTTAATGGTTGACGCTGGAAGTAGTACTGAACTTGCTCAGGCAACGCTTGGGTTACTAGCCAACCACGAACACCAAAAACAACTAGGCGCACAGCTCTATAAACATGTAACAGATCATTTCAGTATTAATGCTATGGCCACGCAGTATCTGGCACTTTATCAGCGTGTTAGCGGCAAATATTGCGATTAATCGCACACCAGAGCAATTAGCCTTAAGCCACTCCCTATTATTGCCCATAGTGCTACAATTAGACCTACTAGCGCGGCTGGCACGTTGCTATATTTCAACATTGCCTCCTAAGAAAAATACCAAATACTTAAGTGTCACGTTAGTCATTGAAAATTAAAAACAATGTCCAGGGATAACAAATGAAATTTAAACCGTCACTAATTGCCATTGCGCTCAGCATTGGCCTTTCTGCGTGTGCAGATAGAACAGCTATGGTTACCGAAACGACAGCGGAACCTACAGCACCTCAAGAGGTTCAAGAACTTACCGAATCTCAAAAAGCTAACCAAATGTTTGATGAAATTTTCATGGCAGGCGTAATGCGCTCTCCGATTTATCAGACGTACCTTGCGATTAAGCAAGACTACGGCAAGTGGGACGATTTATCTGAAGCCCGTGCTGAAGAAAACTATCAGTTTACGCTAGACAACCTTGCGCGCATCAAAACCATTGACGTCAGCAAACTCGATGCACAAACTGCCATGTCTCACCAACTGTTCGTTCAACAGTTAGAGAACCAGATTGCGAACCATAAATGGCGCTACCACAACTATCCTGTGAACCAGATGTTTGGTACGCACTCTATGGTGCCTTCGCTACTGATAAACCAACATCAAGTGACCGACGTATCTGATGCAGAAGCTTATATCAGTCGCTTGAACGGGGTGGAACAGCTATTTGCAGATCTTATCCTTGGACTAGAAAAACGCGCTGAAATGGGCATTATTGCCCCTAAATTCGTATACCCTTATGTCATTTCTGACAGCCAAAACCTTCTGACCGGTGCACCGTTTGACGATAATGGTGAAAGCACATTACTTGCTGACTTCACTCGCAAAGTTAATGCACTAGACATTGAACAAACTGAGAAAGACCGCTTGATTAGTGAAGCAAGCACGGCACTTGCTGGAAGCTTCAAGTCGGCTTACGAATCACTTATCGCCACACTTCAATCACTTGAAGAGCGTGCTGATACCCGAGACGGCGCATGGAAGTTCCCTGACGGTGAGGAATTCTTCAACACCGCACTAGCCAATACAACCACAACCTCTATGACCGCAGACGAGATCCACGAAGTAGGTCTTGCCGAAGTTGCCCGTATTCACATTGAAATGCGCGACATTATGAAGAAGGTAGAATTTGACGGCACACTGCAAGAATTCTTTGAGTTTATGCGCGTTGATCCGCAGTTTTACTACGAAGAAACCGACGAAGGTAAAGCCCGTTATATCAGTGAAGCGGTTGCACTCATAGACAACATGAAGTCACGCCTAGACGAGCTATTTATCATTAAGCCGAAAGCAGACATGATTGTTAAACAAGTTGAAGCCTTCCGTGAAAAATCAGCGGGTAAAGCTTTTTATCAACAGCCTGCGCCAGATGGCTCTCGCCCTGGAATCTACTACGCTAACCTTTACCGCATGAGCGATATGCCAACCTACCAAATGGAAGCACTTGCTTATCACGAAGGTATTCCTGGCCACCATATGCAAATTGCCATTGCCATGGAATTAGAGGGTATACCGATGTTCCGTAAGTTCGGTCGATATACCGCTTACACAGAAGGTTGGGGATTGTATTCTGAGCTCATTCCAAAAGAGATTGGCTTGTATGAAGACCCATATTCAGACTTTGGCCGCCTAGCCATGGAACTTTGGAGAGCATGCCGCCTGGTAGTTGATACGGGTATTCATGCGAAACAGTGGACCCGTGAACAAGGTATCGACTTTTACGTAACTAACACGCCAAATCCTCAGCCTGATGCCGTTAAAATGGTAGAGCGTCATATCGTAATGCCGTCGCAGGCCACGGCTTATAAGATTGGTATGTTGAAGATCCTTGAGCTTCGCGAAGCTGCAAAAGCAGAGCTGGGCGATAAGTTTAACCTACCAGAGTTCCACGACGTAGTACTTAAGAGTGGTCCAGTTCCATTGAACGTGCTTGAAGAACTAGTAAACGAGTGGGTAGCGTCTAAAGCGTAATTGTCGTTGAGTCGCTACACTCTAGTGACTCATTCTAGACTCACTAAAAAGCGGTGTGCATTATGCGACACCGCTTTTTTTATGGAATATCAGCTCAACTATGCCGCTTCTAAAGTTACTTCTGCACGACTCAGTTTAATGGCTTTTTTGCTGTCTCGATTTGCTTTTAACGCCAACATACAAGGCGTTAGAACAAGAGTAAGCAACGTCGCAAAGGTCAATCCACCGGCTATCGCCATTGCTAGTTGTGTCCACCACTGAGTAGAAGGCCCACCTATTTCAACATTACGGCCAATAAAGTCGATGTTTACACCTAACACCATAGGCATTAATCCAAGAATGGTGGTTACCGTTGTCATTAACACGGGGCGCAAACGCTGAGCACCTGTACGCAAGATTGCCTCCATCGCAGGAAAGCCCTCTTTGCGCAGAATGTTGTAGGTATCAATCAATACGATATTGTTGTTAACGACAATTCCCGCTAGTGAAATCACACCAATACCAGACATCACCACACCAAAGGGCTTTTGCACAATCGCAAGTAATAGGAAAACACCTACGGTAGAAAACAGTACAGCGCTCAAAATCAAGAAAGCTTGATAGAAACTATTAAACTGTGTGACCAAAATAATCGCCATTACAAACAAGGCCACTAAAAAAGCGTTCATCAAAAATGCTTGTGACTCCTCTTGCTGTTCGTTCTGACCTGCAATGGTTATGTCTACTCGCGGGTCTAAACCCAGTGTAGGCAGTTTTTCCATCAATTCTGGCAGCGCCAAACTCAGTAGTTCACCGGGCACCATATTGGCTTCAACACTAATCACGCGCTTGCTATCAATATGACGAATAACATCGGTTTTAGGCTGTGCTGAACGCTCAACAAAGTTTGAAATAGGCACCATTCCCGCTTGGGTTTTCACTCTAAGATCATCTAGTTTACCGATGTAACGGTTGTCAACGGGATAACGCACTCGAATATCGAGTTCGTCGTCAACATCATCAGGTCGGTATTCACCAATTCTAAGCCCAGTTGTTACAAACTGAACTGTGTTACCCACCAAAGAGGCATCGGCACCAAAACGCGCTGCATCACTGCGGTTAACTTTAAGTTGCCATTCAATGCCTGGCTTGTTTGCCGTATCGCCGATTGCAGTAAAACGCCCGTCTTGCTCCAAAGCGGCACGAATAGTAAGCGCGGTCTCGCTAAGTAACTCAGGAAAGCGAGATGACAATTCCACTTGTAGATCCTTCCCTGATTGCGGCCCATTTTGGTCTGGTGATATTTCGAGATCTAGCCCCGGCATGTTCGATAACCTATCTCGTACTTCTGCGATAACGTCGTCCGAATGACGGCGTAATTGCCAATCGACTAGGTTAAGTCGAATGTACCCTATTTGATTGTCACCACCGGTACGCGCATAAAGTGTTTCGATTTCCTCCATGTCCATGACTCGACTTTCCACTTCTCGGACGTATTGATCTTTCTCGTAAATTGAAAGATCACCGGTCGAACGCACAGTGATATTCACCCCTGTACTGTCCACATGAGGGAAAAATTCGCTCCCTAAACCAGATGAGATATAAGCAGAGTAGGACAGCACGGAAATAACAATCGCCCCCGCCAGCACTTTCCACGGATGTTTAATTGCTACGGCCAGCACTCGGACATATTTACCCGTAAAGCCAGACAAAGAGGTCACCTCCCCTTCTTCTGCCTGCAACATCTCTTTACGAGCCTCAGGTGTCACATATCGTGGCTTTCCAATAAGCGAGCCAAGAGTAGGTACAAATATGAGAGCCATTAACAAAGATGCAGAAAGTACTGCTATCAAAGTAAACGGGAGGTACTTCATAAACTCACCCATCATTCCCGGCCAGAACATCAGGGGGGCAAACGCTGCAAGTGTTGTAGCAGTAGAAGCTATAATAGGCCACGCCATGCGCTGTGCGGCTTTCGCGTAGGCTTGCTTTCTATCCATGCCTTCGCTCATACATCGGTCGGCGTATTCGGTCACAACAATGGCGCCATCTACCAACATACCCACTGCCATTATCAAAGAAAACAGCACCACCATGTTCATGGTGTAACCGAACAGGGAAAGAATCAGAATCCCTGTAAGAAAAGACCCCGGAATAGAAATACCCACAAGGGTTGCAGTACGTACGCCTAAGATAGCAACTATCACGATGGCTACTAAAATCACAGCGCTCGACACATTGTTTTGCAAATCGGCTAGCATGGTTTCAATGTCTTTGCTTTGATCACCGGTGTAAGTCACTTGCACTAATTCGGGCCAAAGGGCAGTTTCTTGTGCCGCTGCGACTAAAGCTTTCACCTGAGCAACTGTATCGATAATGTTTTCACCTGGGCGCTTTTTAACTTCTAGTGATATTGATGCGTTGCCGTTTAAGCGGGCAAAGCTACTAGGGTCTTTATATGCACGACGTACTGTGGCCACATCTTGAAAGGTAATAACGCGGTCGCCGTCTACTTTTATTGGTTGTTCGTAAACGTCTTTTACCGACTCAAACACCGAGGGAACTTTTACCGCAAAGCTACCTTTTCCCGTATCCATAGTTCCTGCGGGTACAAGTCTGTTATTGCGCGACAAAAGATTAAAAATGTCGTTTTGATCAAGCCCATAAGACTCCATCAACAGAGGGTCGACGATAATTTCAACCATGTCCTCTCTGTCACCACCCACCGATACTTCAAGGACTTCTTTCATACCTTCTAAGCGGTTTTTCAATTCGCGACTTAAGGTGAGCAACGCTCGCTCAGATACTGGACCAGAAAGTACTACAGTAATGACCGCTTGCTCGCCAGCCATAGTCACTTCGTGAATAGTGGGCTCTTCGGTATCGTCGGGCAACTTTGCTCGGGCAACGGTGACTTTATCTCTTACATCAGCCAGTGCAGCTTTTGAATCAAAACCCGCAATAAACTCTAAGGTAATATTAGCGTGGCCTTCAGCCGCAGTGGCGCGCATTTCCTTAATACCCTCAATAGAGCGCAGTTCTCGTTCCATGGGTTTAACCAGCATGCGTTCAGCGTCTTCCGGCGAAATTCCATCGTGCACTATAGACACATAAATCACCGGAATAGGAACATCTGGGTTGGACTCTTTGGGTATATTTACGTAAGTAACCGTACCTGAAATAAGCAACAGTACGAAAACCATCATAATGGTTCTCGAACGAGCTAAGGCCGAAGCAATCATATTACTCATCGATTAACACCCTACTCGCTGCCATCGGCATAACTGGCTTCAACAATATCACCATCACGCACGTAGCCATGCCCAAGAGTAATCACATCTGCACGCTCACCTAGGCCACCGAGCCACACACCTTCACTATCGCTTTTTACCACATCAATAGGAACAAAACGTACGCGAGAATCGACAACAGTCTTAACCCCCAAATTACCTTGTTCATCTAATGCCATTACTGCTGGGGTAATTTTCACAGCCCATGTTTGTTCAAGCGGAATAGCCAGTTCGGTACTCATACCGGCCATATAAGACAAATCAGCGTTGGGTACACTCACTTCTATTTTAAAGGTGTTAGTACCTACGTTGGATGTACTAGAAATATAACGAATTGATCCTTCCAGTACTTCCCCAGACACCATTCTTCCGCTGGCGCTTTGCCCTAAAGATAATTGATGTACATGATTTTCAGTAACATCTGCCACAATGACTAATGGGTCTAGGTCAACTACAGTAGCCACTTGATCGCCATCTTTAAGTAAATCACCCACTTCCACAAAGCGCTCATTCAGAACACCATCATAAGGTGCCGATATGACCAAGTTGTCGATGGCAAGTAACAGCCCATCCACAGAAGCTTTAGCCGCTTCCACATTGGCCTGAGCTGCGGCTAGATTCGCTTTAGACTGAAAACCTTTTTGATCCAGAGATTTGGCCGCATCTAGCTCTATTTCTCGCTGAGCCAACAAGGCTTTGGCTGATCG
>Ga0256829_1001854_pt1 | contig 16555 bp, 20 predicted proteins | sample 131447metaG_FD_185979 | JGI IMG/M metagenome (GOLD analysis project Ga0256829, IMG submission 185979) | Hydrothermal vent microbial communities from Lau Basin, Pacific Ocean - 131-447 | ecosystem: Environmental > Aquatic > Marine > Hydrothermal vents | place: Pacific Ocean: Lau Basin | collected...
AGTGGAAATACAGAAAAAATTACTTTAGATGAGTTTAAGAAAATATTTATTTCAAGTGCAACTATTAAAATTGGAGTAAATGAAAGTTATTGTAATTACAGTCACGAATTTAATAGTTTTTTAAATGGTGATTTAGACGACCTCCGAATCTACAACCGAGCCTTAAGCGAAGCAGAGATAAAAGAGCTTTATGGGTTGAAAAATGAACAAAATAATACTCAAGAACAATATATAAGAGATGATAATGTTGGAATAGTTAAAGATAATAATACTAATTTAATGTGGCAAGATAATACTAGTGTTAAATATCAATGGGCTGATGCAATTAATTATTGCAATAATTTAACTTTAGCTAATTATAAAGATTGGCATCTACCCACAAAAGAGGAATTATCAACTATAAATAATGGGGATGCTGAATCATATTTTGATTATTTTATTCCCTATTTTCATTGGACAATAAGTGTTCCAAGTGACCCTGATGCATCTAATTATGGCACAAAAGCATGGTATATTCATCTTGGTAATAGAGGAAGTTATTATAGCTCTAAAAAAAATAATTTTAATGTTAAGTGTGTAAGAGGTAATACACAATAAGAATTGTTTCTATGGTTACAAAATTGCGAGATTGTAAAAAATAGCTCTATAAATCCCCCTCTGGCTACAAAATTGCATTTTGTAGCCTCCTCTGATAGGGGTCAGACGTTGAATATCCACCTAAAATATGCTATAATACAGAAAACAAAAACATATAAGAAGTAAAAAAATGCCAAGAAAGCCAAGAATAGAATTAGCAGGGTATCATCATATTATTAACCGTGGAGTGAATCAATCTGTTGTGTTTGTGGATGGTGACGATTATGAAATGTTTTTAAAGATTGTATGTAAAGCCTGTAGGGTATATGGAGTGGTTTTACATGATTATTGTTTAATGAGTAACCATTTCCATCTTTTAGTAGAGACAAAAAGAGAAAATCTATCATCTTTTATGAAACAGATAAATGCTAATTATGCTATATATGCTAATACGTGATAGGGGTCAGACGTTGAATATCCACCTAAAATATGCTATAATACAGAAAAACATATAAGAAGTAAAAAATGCCAAGAAAGCCAAGAATAGAATTAGCTGGGTATCATCATATTATTAACCGTGGAGTGAATCGCTCTGTTGTATTTGTGGATGATAACGATTATGAAATGTTTTTAAAGATTGTCTGTAAAGCTTGTAGGGTATATGGAGTGGTTTTGCATGATTATTGTTTAATGAGTAACCATTTTCATCTTTTGGTAGAGACAGCAAGAGAAAATCTATCCTCTTTTATGAAGCAGATAAATGCTAATTATGCTATATATGCTAATAAAAAGCAAAAACGCTCTGGTCATTTTTGGCAAGGTAGGTATTATTCTCGGTATATTAATAGTGAAAATTATTACTATACTCTTATACGCTATATAGAACAAAATCCAGTAGAAGCAGGTATAGTTTCTAAGGTAGAGGATTATCCTTACACATTGGGTTCTGTTATTGCTAATGGTCTTGCTCCTGTTTCTTGTGCTTTAAAGTCTAAACTTTTACAAGAACTTAGCTATGAGAATATACAAGATATAATAGGTGTTAAATTAAATAATAAAGAGTTAGAAACACTTAAAGAGATAAAAGAGTTAAAAATTATTGAAAAAGATAAAGTGCACAAGATAGCATTTTCTAAAACTTTAGATGAACACTTTAAAGATGTAGGCAGTATTGCTGAGAGAAACAAGGCAATGGTAAAAGCTGTTGATGATGGATATACACAAATTGCATTAGCAAAATATTTGAATGTTTCTCGTTCTTTAGTTTCTAAAGTACTTAAAGAGTTGATATAGGTGGATATTCAACGTCTGACCCTTCAGTATTATGAATTTATTAAAACTTATGTTATAATTTAAAAAAGGAGTTCTTTAATGCAAATTGTTATAAATATTGATGATAATCATACTAATACTATTTTAACACTACTAAAAAACCTAAAAAATGGTATTGTAAAAGATTTAAAAATAGTTGACAACAGACCTAAAAAGAATCATAAAGACGATATTTTAAGTAGTGCTAAAGGGCTTTTGAAAAATAGAATAGAAGACCCAGTAGAGTATCAACGAGAGTTGAGAAAAGAGTGGGAAAGATTTTAAATGAAGTATCTGATAGATACAAATATTGTAATTTATTATCTAAAGGGGGATAGTAATGCTATAGATTTTATAGATGAGAATATTAATAGTTGTGCTATATCTATTATTACCTACTTGGAAGTTTTGGTTTATCCTTATAGTAGAGAGGAAGAGAAAATAGTAAGAGATTTTTTAGAACTTTTTAAAATTTATAATATAGATATGAATATAACAAATAGTGCTATAGAATCTTTTAGAAATAAAAGAATTAAGATTGCTGATAATCTAATTGGCTCAACTGCGAAATGTAACGGTTTAACTCTTGTTATAAGGAATGTATCAGATTTTAAAAGCATAGAAATAGATATTTTAAATTTATATTAATAACTGAAGTCTCACTTCTGTAATGGGGCTTTAACTTTGTGCTTTTATCTTCTCTAAATACCGCTCTAAAATAATTTTGGCAGATATAGAATCGACTTTGCCGTCTCTTTTTTGTTTTACTATGCCTTTCATTTGCTCTTTGGCTTCGAAGGAGCTGAAGGATTCGTCTATGTAGTTTACTTTTATGTCGCCTAGCTCTAGTAGAGAGATAAAGTGTTTTATTCGTCGCTCCATCTCTTCTTCGCTGCTTCCGCCTTTTGGTAAGCCTACTATTATTTGCTCTATTTGCCAATCTTTTAGTAAATTGCTTACATCTCTTGCGGCTTGGTTGCGGTTTTTGCGTAGTATGGCATTTTGTGGTAGAACAGTGCTGTTATCGAAGCAAAAGGCTACTCCTATTCGTTTTAAGCCTATGTCTAGTGATGCTAGTTTCATAGTTTTGCCTTTAGTGCGTTTATTCTTGCGTTTGCATTTTTTATGCTGGTTTCGCTAATTGCTCCGCTTTTTAATAGAGAGCGGACTATGCTTATAAGTTTTTCTATTTTAATTACTCTTTTTGGGTGTACTTGGTTGGCAAATAGTAAAATGTCGTCGCCTGCATTAATTGCCAATGCTATTGCATTTGCTAAAGAGTAGTGTTTTGATATTGCTCCCATTTGTAAATCGTCTGTAATTACTACGCCTTTATAGCCTATTTTTTCTCTTAAAAGTTTAGTTACAACCTTGTAAGATAGAGAAGCTGGGTAGTTGGCATCTAAACGTTTGTTAAATATATGTGCTACCATTACAGTATCGGTTTCGTTTTTTAAAGCTCTGTATGGCTCTAACTCTTTTGCTTGCCATAGGTTGCTTACATCTACAAAGCCTTTGTGTGTATCACCCAAAGAAGAGCCGTGTCCTGGGAAGTGTTTTAGTGAAGTAGCTACTCCAAATTTATGCATTGCATTTATAAAAGTTCTATCGTAAGCTATAACTGTACTAGGGTCTTTACCGTAGCTTCTACCCCATTTTACAATTACTCTGTTTTTTGGATTTAATGCTATGTCTGCTACAGGTGCTAAATCTAAGTTTATGCCGACGCTGTTTAGTTCTCTAGCCATATTGGAGTAGATGGCTTCTGCTTTTGCAGTTCCCATTTTAGCTACGCTAGAGGCTTTTGGATATTTTTGAGAAAATTTAATTCTCTGAACTAAGCCACCTTCTTGATCTACTGCTATTAAAGGCTTTGTAGCACAAGATTTTAAATCAGCTGTTAGGGCTTTTAGAGAGCTTGCAATGTTAAAATTTTTAACTGAACTTCTATTTACGGGGCTTTTTTGAAAAACTATAACTCCACCCAAACCTTTGCAAATATCAGATTTTATTGCTGAATCGTTAGACACCGTACCGTAAAAACCAAGCATAAACATATTGGCTATCTCTTTGTCGCTAACTTGAGCTGATATAATCGAAGTAATTGCTGTTGTAATTAATACTATTTTTTTCATAAATTATCTTTTTTATGATATTATACAATAAATTACACAATCTCTTCATTTATCTGTGATATAATTTGCCAAAATTAAATTTAAGTTCCATGTGGATTAGTTAAAATATGTAACTTAGTAAAAAAGGATGTATATGTTAAAAAAACTATTTTTATCTATGCTTGTTCTCTCAAGCTTGATTTTTGCAGAGGGTAATACAACAAAACCTGCTGATATAACAATTAGTGCCACAACTATTGATGGTAAAACTTTTGCGTTTAAGGGCAAAAAAACTGGGCTTATAATGCCAGATAACTTAAAAGGTAAAGTTGTACTTATGGAGTTTTGGGGAACACACTGTCCACCTTGTTTAATGTCTATTCCTCATTATATAGACTTGACTAAAAAGTATAAGGGAAAAGTTGAAATGTTAGCTGTAGAGGTTCAAATGACTCCAAAAGCTCAATTAGCACAATTCGTAAAACAAAAAGGTATTAATTATAATATATTTACGCAAGCTGATAATCAAAATTTCGTAAGATATTTAGGAACTCGTGCTGGTTGGAGAGGTGCTATACCTTATCTTTTAATTTTTGATACAAATGGTAATGTTTTAGCTATCAAAAGAGGTTTTGTAAGTGAACAATATGTGGAGAGTGTAGTTAAGTATGCTCTTAACCCACCAAAATCTACACAAGTATCTGATAAAAACAGTACAGATAAAAATGCTACAAAGTAATAATATAGCCATTCTCTATGGCTATTAACCCTTCTAATTCAGCTTCGTAAATACTATCGCCAAATTTAGATATAGCTTCGTTTACTGTTGGTTTTTGTTTTAGATAGTCTAAAAAATCATTCTTTACTTCTACAATTTCACCAAATTGGTTGGCAAACTCTTCTATATTGTAAATTGCTTTTGCTAAGCCTTTTTCTAAAAGTTCGTTTGTGCCCAAACTCTCATTTAATCGGTGCGGAAGTACGAATATATCTTTTTGCATTTTTAATGCATACTCTACACTTCTTAAGCTTCCACTATTTAAATCTGCTTCGGTAACAATTAATATATCGCCCAATGCGACTACTAACTCATTTCTTGCTACAAAGCTCCATTTTGTAGCTCTAAAGCCATCTTTATAAAAACTGAGTGTTAAACCATTTTTTTCTATATCGTTTATTAAGCTCTTATTTACGGCAGGATATTTTATATTTAATCCATTTGCCATAACTGCTATAGTGTTGCTAGGTGTTGCTCCACGGTGTGCTATAGCATCTACACCCATTGCTGCACCACTAACTACTACTATGCCTCTTTTTGCAAGTGCTTGTGCTAGTTTAAATGTTAAATCTTTTGTGTAGTTGCAAGGTCTTCTTGTTCCAACAATCGACACCATTTTATTTTTTAATAAGTTTTGATTTCCAATGTAGTAGAGCTCTTTTGGCTCTTTTGCCATATGTTTTAGTTGTGGAATATTAAAATCTACTAATTTAGTATTCATCTATATAAACCGTTTTAATACTATTTATAAGTTTGCTAGATTCTCTAAGAGCTTTAAGTGTTTGTGGATGAGGGTGCCCAATTATTACTGCATATCCTCTTCGTTTAGCAAGTGCAACAGCTTTTTGTATCTCTCTTTTTATGCTGTTTACATTTATTACATTGTCTATAAAAAGGTCTGATTTTAAGTACCTTTTATGAAACTCTTTAGCAAGTTTTGGAAACTTTGTATTTTGGCTTGTTCGGCTATCTACAAACTTAAACCCATTTGCTATCAGAGATTTATAAAGTCTTTTAGAAGCTTTGTAATTTGCACTAAATTTACTGCCTGTATGGTTATTTATATACTTTGCATTCGGAAAGAGATGTCTTATCTCTTTTACTCTTACATCTATCTGTTTTTGTGTGTAATTGGTGCGAATAAGTTTATATATTGTATTCATCTGTTTACTATGTGATTCTAGCGGTAGATGAACCATAAAATGCTTTAATCCTCTTGCTAATTTATAGCTTTGCATATTCATTTTTGTTGGTGGAAAAATAGATGGTGTTACTTTAAATGGTAAGCTTTCTATTTTGTTTAATTGATATCGGTGAGATACATCATCTATTATAATTGCTAGCTTTGCTTTACTTTTTGAATGTAAAGTTTTCGTAGCTTTTTTTATATTTATTTTTTTTATTGTAGAGTTATTTTTATCTTGTTTAAGAAGTTTTTTTGGCTTTTCTTTTTTGTATGATAACTTTTTTTCTATAACTTTTTTTATTTTTTTTACTTTATTATTAGTTATTATTGATTCTATTTTGTTACTATTTTGTGTAATATTATTTGCCTCTGTGCTTGGTGTTCCAAAACTCTCGACAACTTCTATATTTGCAGAAAATAGAGAAGTTACTAAGAGTAAAATAGATAAAATATATTTTATATACAAATTTTGCCTTTTAAGTGATTTAGAGCTACAATTTTACACAAAGGAATTTAATGGAAGATAAAAAAAGCCTATTAAATGAGATAAAAGAGTTATGGAAGAGTGAAAATATAGAAAACTTCGATATAGCACCTGAGCTTTTAGAGTATTTAGAGTTAAAAGATTTGCAAGAGTTAAAAGAGCGAATTTTAAATTCAATGAGCAATTTAACTGACGAACAAAAAGAGTGGCTATCTCAGTTTAGAAAATATGAGTAGATTGTAACCCTAAAGACTTAAGTAATTTTAGGTATAATATTGGCTATTTTAGCACTGTATAAAGGAAGTGTATGAGCGATTTATTCGAGAGTAATTTAGTTGAAGATATTAACATTGAAGATAGCATAAAGGGAAGTTACTTAGACTACTCTATGAGCGTTATTGTTGGGCGTGCCTTGCCAGATGCTAGAGATGGGCTTAAGCCTGTGCATCGCCGTATTCTTTTTGCGATGAATGAGCTTAACTTAACACATAGAGCATCTTATAAAAAGTCGGCAAGAATTGTTGGTGATGTTATAGGTAAGTACCACCCACACGGCGATACAGCAGTTTATGACGCTTTGGTTCGTATGGCACAAGAGTTCTCTATGCGAGAGCCTCTAATTGATGGGCAAGGAAACTTTGGCTCGATTGATGGCGACAATGCAGCAGCTATGCGTTATACCGAAGCTAGAATGACAAAAATTGCAGAAGAGCTTTTAAAAGATATCGACAAAGATACTGTTGACTTTATTCCAAACTACGACGATAGTATGCGAGAGCCAGATGTATTGCCAAGTAGAGTACCAAACTTGCTACTAAATGGTTCATCTGGTATTGCGGTTGGTATGGCTACAAATATCCCACCACATAGATTGGATGAGCTTATAGATGCCTTGCTAGTGTATTTAGATGATTCTTCAACAACCGCAGATGCACTTATAGAGCATATACAGGGACCAGACTTTCCAACTGGTGGTATTATTTTTGGTAAAAAAGGTATTGTAGATGCTTACAATACTGGGCGTGGTAGAATAAAAGTTAGAGCAAAAGTGCATATTGAACAGAAAAAAAATAGAGAAGTTATTGTTGTAGATGAGCTTCCTTATCAGGTAAATAAATCTAAATTAATCGAAAATATCGCTCAATTAGTTCGTGATAAACAGGTAGATGGAATTAGCGAAATTCGTGATGAGTCAGATAGAGATGGTATTAGAATAGTAATAGAGCTTAAGCGTGATGCAATGAGCGATATTATTCTAAATAATCTATATAAATCGACTCAAATGCAGGTGACTTTTGGAATTATTATGCTTGCAATTGTAAATAAAGAGCCAAAAGTTCTAAACTTACCACAGATGTTAGATATTTTCTTAAGACACAGAAGAACGGTAATTATTAGAAGAACAATTTATGAGTTAGAGAAAGCGAGAGCTAGAGCTCATATTTTAGAGGGTTTAAAGATTGCTGTTGATAATATTGATGAAGTTATTAAAATTATTAGAGCAAGCAAAGATGACACAGAAGCTCGCGAAAACTTAATGAGTCGCTTCGATTTAAGTGAGATTCAAGCAAAAGCGATTTTAGAGATGAGATTGCGTCGTCTAACGGGCTTAGAGATAGACAAAATCGAGAGTGAATTAAAAGAGCTGTTGGAGTTAATCGACAGATTACAAGCAATCTTAAAAAGCGAAGAGAAGATAAACGAAATTATTAAAGAGGAGCTTTTAGAGATTAAGGCATCTTATAGCTCTAAGCGTCGTACTGAAATAGTAGAAGATTATGACGATATTGATATAGAAGATTTAATTCCAAATGAGCCAATGGTTGTAACAATTACGCATAGAGGTTACATTAAAAGAGTACCTGTAAAACAGTACGAAAAACAAAATCGTGGTGGTAAGGGTAAGATTGCCGTAACAACTTACGATGATGACTTTATAGAGATGTTCTTTACATCAAACACTCATGATACTTTGATGTTTGTGACAGATAGAGGGCAACTATATTGGTTAAAGGTTTATAAGATACCAGAGGGTAGTAGAACTGCCAAGGGTAGGGCAGTTATGAACCTTATTAACCTACAACCAGACGAAAAGATAATGGCTATTATTCCAACAACAGACTTTGATGAGAGTAAGTCGCTTGTATTCTTTACTAAAAATGGTATAACAAAAAGAACAAAACTGAGTGAGTACTCTAACATTAGAAGTAATGGTGTAAGAGCGATTAACTTAGATGAAGATGACGAAATAGTAACAGCAGAGATTGTTACACCAGATGTTAAATGGTTATTTATAGCTACTAAGAAGGGTCAGTGTATTCGTTTTAAAGTAGAAGATGTTAGAGAGATTGGTCGTGTTGGTCGTGGTGTTACGGGTATCAAGTTTAAAATAGATGATGACTATGTGTGTGCTGCAACTACAATCTCTAATGAAGAAGATGAATTACTGATAATAAGTTCAAAAGGTCTTGGTAAACGAACAACTGCAAGTGAGTACAGGGAGCAGTCTCGTGCCGGTAAAGGTGTAATATCTATGAAGCTTACAAATAGAACCGGTGATGTTATTGGTGCTGTAATGGTGGAAGAAGATAAAGATTTAATGAGCCTTACAAGTGCAGGTAAGATGATTAGAGTCGATATGCAACAGATTAGAAAAGCTGGTAGAAATACAAGTGGTGTTAAAGTTGTAAGTGTAGATGGTAAAGATATCGTTGTTAGTATTGCAAAATGTGCAAAAGACAAGTCAGAAGATGATGAAAACAGCGAAAATGAAAATTCAGAAAATATAGATATTAATGAGGAGAGTAGTAATGAGTAGATTGTATAATATAGCAATCGTAGGTGCCAGCGGAGCAGTTGGCGAAGAGTTATTTAGAGTTTTAGAAGAGCAAAATTTTCCTGTTGGAGATATTTTGCCATTGGCAAGTGCTAGAAGTGCAGGTAGCACTATAGAGTTTAAAGGTAAAAACTATACTGTAGAAGAGCTTACAGAAGATGTATTTGAGGGTAGGGATATAGATATAGCTTTCTTTAGTGCAGGTGGCAGTATTTCGGCTAAATATGCTAAATATGCAGTAGAGGCTGGAGCAGTTGTAATAGATAATACTAGCCACTTTAGAATGGATCCAAATGTACCATTGGTAGTACCAGAGGTAAATCCGCAAGATATAGCAAATTGGAGAGAGACAGGAATAATAGCAAACCCTAACTGCTCTACAATTCAGATGCTACTAGCATTAAAGCCACTGTATGATTTATATGGCGATATTAAAAGAGTAGATGTATCGACTTATCAAGCAACAAGTGGTGCAGGTAAAACTGGAATGCAAGAGTTAGTTCAGCAGATGCAAGACTTTTTTGCCTTCAAGCTAGATCAGAGTAAGAAAAAAGCATTTACTCACCAGATTGCTCTAAATGTTATCCCTCAAATAGATAAGCCAATGCCAAATGGTTACACAAAAGAAGAGATGAAAATGACAAATGAGACTGCTAAAATTATGGGTGCTAATATACCTGTAAGTGCAACTTGCGTTAGAGTTCCGGTACTTAGAAGTCATAGTGAAGCTGTTACAGTAAGATTCGCTGATAGTGTAGAGGTAGATGTTGAAAAAGTAAGAGCTGCATTAAATGCTTTTGATGATGTAGAGGTAATGGATGATTTAGAGCATAGCATATATCCAATGCCAACAATCTCTACAGATACAGATATAACTTTTGTAGGTAGAATTAGAAAAGATATTTTCGAAGATAATGTACTACATATGTGGGTAGTTGCAGACCAAGTGCGTGTAGGTGCGGCTACAAATGCGGTAAGAATTGCTCAAAAATGGATTGAGCTAGAGGATATTTAATGAAGTTTATAGAAAACTTTTTTGAAAACACTCTATGGAGTGGTAGGCTTTTTGTACTTTTAGCCGTTATATTTGGAATGTTAGGGGCTGTTGCACTATTTGTTATTGCTAGTTTTGACTTATGGGATATGGCAAAGATGGTATTTAATGTATATGTAAACCATGCACATCCTGATAAGTTCCACGAAGAGGTAGTAGGTATGATAATTGGTGCTGTTGATTTATACTTAATTGCCGTAGTAATGCTAATATTTAGTTTTGGTTTATATGAGCTATTTATTTCAGAGTTAGATCCAGCAAAATCATCATCTAGCTCTAAAATTCTAGAGATACACTCTTTAGATGAGTTAAAAGATAAGTTGGCAAAAGTAATCGTAATGGTTTTAATTGTTAGCTTCTTTAAAAAAGTACTACATACAGAGTATAATGGTGCCTTAGAGATGTTATATTTTGCAATAAGTATATTTATGCTCTCATTCGCTCTATACTTTTTACATAAAGGACATGATAATGGACACGAAGAAGAAATTGAAGAAAAAGGACACTAATGAGTAAAATTTTTGTAGATGCTTGTTTTGGCAAAAAAACACCTTATACACCAGTTTGGATGATGAGACAAGCAGGAAGATATCTGCCAGAGTATATGAAAGTAAGAGAGCAAGCGGGAGATTTTTTATCGTTATGTCATAACCCTAAATTAGCTGCTGAAGTTACACTACAACCTGTTGATATTGTTGGAGTAGATGCTGCAATAATGTTTAGTGATATTTTGGTAGTGCCAAATGAAATGGGTATGGATTTACGCTTTGCAAAAGGTGAGGGTCCAATTTTTGATAAACCTATTAAGAGTATAGCAGATATAGAAGCTTTACTAGGTGGTGAAGCAGCAGCAAATAAACTAACTTATGTTTATGATACTATTAAATTATCAAGAGAGCAGTTAGATGACTCTAAAGCTCTTATTGGCTTTACTGGCGCACCATGGACATTAGCTACTTATATGATAGAAGGGCGTGGTACTAAAACATATAATGTAGTTAAAAAACTTATTTATACAGAACCAGAACTAATGCATAAACTTTTAGCAAAAGTTACAGAAGTTGTTAAATACTATTTAGAAAAGCAGATAGAATCTGGCGTGGATGTTGTTCAAATTTTTGATAGTTGGGCTGCTGCTTTAGAGAAGAGTAAATATTTGGAATTTAGTTGGAATTATATGAAAGAGATAGCTAGTTATATTAAAGCTAAATATCCACATATTCCAATAATAATATTTCCTAAAGGAATACCAGCATATTTAGATGATATAGATGGAGATTTCGATGTATTTGGCGTAGATTGGTCTACTCCTATGGCATTAGCAAAAGAGAAGTTAGGCGATAGATATGTACTTCAGGGAAACATGGAGCCATGTAGATTATACTCTAAAGAGGCTACAAAAGAGTGTGTAACTTCAATAGCCGAAACTATGAAAGATGGTCGTCATATCTTTAACTTAGGGCATGGAATACTTCCAGATGTACCGGTAGAAAATGCAAAATATTTTGTTTCTTTATGTAAAGAAGTAAGCAAAAGAGACTAATATCTATAGGGTACAGTGTTTCTTTACTGTACCTTTGATTCTTTCTTTATCCTATTGCGTGGTAATGGTATCACACTATAGTTCCTCATATATTATTTTAAAGCAACTTTTTACATATTTAATAAAATTCACAAAAAATATTAATTTTTCCTTAAAGTTGATTGACATAGACTAAACTATTTTGATATAATATAATTAAAAGTTTAATAGACTTCTTGCAAAACTCTATATTTTGTAGATATTGTGTAGTATGTATTAGATTTTGTTAATTATGATTGAAGTCCTAGCCAAAGCTAAGTCGAAATCCTAATTAGTAAAATATGATGCATAATAAGCAATAGATGAATTTATATAGTTTTGCAAGAAGTCTAATATATTATTATAAGGAGTAGGTCTATGGCAAAAAGTTTATATGAGACCTTAGGTGTTAGTGAAAATGCATCTGCTGATGAAATTAAAAAAGCGTATAGAAAATTAGCAAGAAAGTATCATCCAGATATTAATAAAACAGATGAGGCACAAGAGAAATTTAAAGAGATAAATGCAGCTTACGAAGTTTTAAGTGACCCAGAGAAGAAAGCACAGTATGATCAATTTGGCGACCAAATGTTTGGTGGTCAAAGCTTCCAAGACTTTGCACAATCTCAAGGTGCAGGTGTAGATTTAGATGAAATTCTAAGAGCAATGTTTGGAGGAGGTGGAGCTGGCTTCTCTGGTAGATTTAGTCAAGGTGGCTTCTCTCGTGGAGGTTCTGGATTTGGCGGAGGATATGGAATGCCAGATTTAGATTTACAAATCTCTATAACAGTGCCATTTATAACATCTATACTTGGTGGTAAACATCATATTACTCTTGGTGATGGTGAGAGCTTTGATATTAAAATTCCAGCAGGTATAAAGAGTGGTAAAACGCTTAGAGTTAAAGGAAAAGGTAAAAGTTATCAAGGGCATAGAGGAGATTTATTAATAAAAGTAAATGTTGCTCCTTCTAGTGAGTATCAGAGAAAAGGTAACGACCTTTATAAAACAATAGATGTCCCTCTAAAGTTAGCAATGTTTGGTGGAAAAATAGAGGTAGAAACACCAGAAAAAAAGGTTACACTAAAAGTGCCTAAAAATACTAAAAATGGTCAAAAGTTTAGATTAAAAGGTAAAGGCTTCCCTGTAAAAGGTGGAGAAGCAGGTAATATGTATTTAGTAGCAAATGTTGTATTACCAGATATTGATAGCTTAGATGATGAATTAAAAGCGTGTTTAGAAAAATTACCAGAATAAGGAGTATAATATGCACAGTTACGATGAACCAGTTTATTTAATTAGTATTGTTTCTACTATGCTAAATATTCATCCACAAACATTAAGGCAATATGAGCGAGATGGGTTAATTTCTCCATCTCGAACTTCAGGTAGAATGCGTCTTTACTCACAAAGAGATATTGATAGAATGAAGATGATACTTCGCCTTACAAGAGATTTAGGTGTAAACATAGCAGGTATCGATATTATCTTACGCCTTAAAGAGCAGATGGAAGAGATGGAGAGTGAGATAGAACGCTTAAAAGATGAATTAAGAGATGTAAACAGATTAGGTTCTGTACCAAAATCTAAAGCAGTGGTTAAAAAGAGTAGATATGATATAATTATTTTTGAAGATAATTGAAAGGTACATTATGAAACATGAAGTTATAAAACAAAAAGTTTTAAAAATATATATTGATAACACTGATACTTATGAAGATGAAGCCCTGTGGAAGTATATATTAAGTAGTGCAAAAGAGCATAAATTAGCAGGTGCTACAGTTTACAAAGCAGTAGCAGGTGTTGGCTCTAATTTAGATATACATACTTTCGATATTTTTAATTTGTCTATAAAAATGCCAATAGTTATTGAGATAATAGATACTAATGATAAAATCACAACTTTCTTAAATTCACTAGATATACTTTTAAAAGAGGCATTTGTAACAATGTGTGATGTAGATACCATTAAATATAAGGCGTAATATGAATTTAGCAATTTTAATATCTGTAGCTATTGGCGGTTCTATTGGTGCCCTTATGCGTTTCTTAGGTTCATTCTATATAAATAAATTATTAGGAACAAGTTTTCCTTATGGAACATTAGGGGTAAATATTCTAGGTAGTTTTATAATAGGCTTTTTAGCCTTATATTTTGAACAAATAATATCACCAAATGCAAAAGCACTACTAATCACAGGAATGTTGGGGGCATTGACTACATTTTCTACCTTCTCGCTAGAGAGTGTTTTAATGTTACAAGAAGGCTTATATACTAAAGCACTTTTAAATGTACTTCTAAATGTGATACTAGCACTATCTGCTACCATTGCTGGAATGATGCTCTTTCATAAGGTTTATGGGGTGTAATAATTTTTTGCTACCCTTCATAAAAATTAGTAACTACACTGATATATTTTGCATGTGCCAGGCATTGTATTCTATGCATTTATAGTCCTTACCTCCTCTTTGCTTAATATTGGCTATCTACTCGTTTTAATCTTTTTTGAGTATAATTAGCCTAATATGTAAAAGGGGTATAATTTGATACTTATTGCTGGACCTTGTGTGGTTGAGAGTCGGGAGAGTGTTTTTAAAATTGCTAAAGAGTTGGCGGAGTTTAACGAAGATTGTACGATAGATTTTTATTTTAAAGCTAGCTTTGATAAGGCAAATAGAACTTCTATAGATAGTTTTAGAGGACCTGGTATAGAAGAGGGCTTAAAGATTTTGCAAGAGGTTAAAGATGAGTTTGGGTATAAGATTTTAACCGATATTCACTTGCCAGAGCAAGCTAGTGTTGCTAGTGAAGTTGCAGATGTTTTGCAAATTCCTGCTTTTTTATCAAGACAAACAGACCTTTTGGTGGCGGCTGCTAAAACTGCTAGTGTTGTAAATATTAAAAAGGGGCAATTTTTAGCACCTGCTGCAATGGAGCATTCGGTTAAAAAGGTGCTTAAGACTAGAGGGTATGATGGCGAAGTTAGTTATGATGTAGCTAAAAAATACAATGTATGGCTAACAGAGCGTGGCTCTAGTTTTGGGTATGGCAACTTAGTTGTAGATATGCGAGGCTTAAAAATTATGCGAGAGTTTGCTCCTGTTATATTTGATGCAACACACTCTGTGCAGATGCCAGCAAGTGGTGGGGCGAGTAGTGGTGGTGATAGCTCTTTTGTACCATACTTGGCAAAAGCAGCAGCTGCAGTTGGTGTAGATGGTTTCTTTTTCGAGACACACTTTGACCCAAGCATTGCACTAAGCGATGGTCCAAATATGATACAATTAGATGAGTTAAAAGATTTAGTTAAAAAAATTAAAGCTATTGAGCTTGCGGCTCAATAGTGATTAGGGATTGGTTGTTAGTGATTAGTGTTGCGACTTTGTCGCATTTTAATTTAAGCTAAGAGCAGAGAGCTTAGAGCCTAGAGCTGATTGTGCGACTTCGTCGCGTTTAATAAAAAGCGAAGCTACATTGTTAGCTCTACGCTCTGAGCTTTAGGCTCTAAGTTGTTAGACTTACTATAAAACTATGTGCATAATTTTATAGTAAGTCTAACCAATGAAAGGAAAAATATGAATATAGTTGAAGGTAACATTCAAGTAGATAAGAGTAAAAAGGTTGCAATTATAAGTGCAAGGTTTAACCACTTTATTACAGACCGTTTAGTAGAGGGTGCAAAAGATTTTTATGCTAGACATGGTGGGGATGAGAAAGATTTAGATTTAATCTTAGTACCGGGGGCGTTTGAAATTCCGTTTGCGTTAGATAAAGCACTTGCAAGTGGTAAGTACGATGCGGTATGTTGTTTGGGTGCAGTAATTAGAGGGGCTACGCCACATTTTGATTATGTATCAGCAGAGGCTACTAAAGGTGTTGCTAATATGGCACTAAAACATGGTAAACCTGTAAGTTTTGGTGTATTAACTGTTGATAGTATAGAGCAAGCAATCGAGAGAGCCGGTACAAAAGCTGGAAACAAAGGTGCAGAAGCAATGGGTAGCTTAATAGAGATGATAAACCTATATGGAGAGCTTAATTAATGGCAACAAGACACCAAGCAAGAGCAGCTGTAGTAGGCTTGCTGTATGCATACGATTTAGGCAACGAAGATATTAGTAAATTTTTCGAAGAGATTTTAGAAGAGAAAAAAATTCGTAATAAACAAAGAGAGTTCTCTGCAAAGCTTTTTAAAGGTACTGTTGATAATTTAGAAGTAATAGACGAAGCTATAAAAAAGCACTTAAAAGAGTGGGATTTTGATGAGCTAGGCAAGATAGAGAGAGCAATTTTAAGATTAGCGGCTTATGAAATTGTGGTAGATAAAAACAATAAATCTATCGTAATTAACGAAGCGATTGAGCTTGCAAAAGAGTTAGCAGATGACAAGTCGCACCAATTTATTAATGGTGTGTTAGATGCTATAGGCAAGGAGTAGTCTTTGAGTTTAGAGTTAGATTTAAACAAAAGGCTAACAAAGCAAGAGGCGGTAGATTTAATTAAAAATGCCGACTTAAAAGAGCTTGGTCGCTTAGCGTATGCGAAGAAGAAGCAACTCCACCCTAAAGGTGTTACAACTTTTGTTGTAGATAGAAACATTAACTATACAAATATCTGTTGGGTAGATTGTGACTTTTGTGCCTTTTATCGCCAC
>Ga0256829_1001855_pt1 | contig 16555 bp, 3 predicted proteins | sample 131447metaG_FD_185979 | JGI IMG/M metagenome (GOLD analysis project Ga0256829, IMG submission 185979) | Hydrothermal vent microbial communities from Lau Basin, Pacific Ocean - 131-447 | ecosystem: Environmental > Aquatic > Marine > Hydrothermal vents | place: Pacific Ocean: Lau Basin | collected...
GTGTTTTCGGGGGCTCCTGCAGTCGCCCCGCCTCCACAAGCCTCAACAGCCACCTGCCACCACCTCGCTGCCGCTTCCACCCCTGCCACTGGGTTAAGGTACTATAAAAGGTGTTTAATAATAAAGGTGTTTTGCTCAAAAAATTATAACTTAACTTTTTTTAGCAGATTCTCAATATTACTACTGTTTAATAATCTTATTTTTACAAAACCATTCATAAATATTGAAACTTTTTTCAATATTAAACATATAATAATATTATGGAAAAAAACCTGGTTACAAAAGAGTTTAACAGAATTGTAAAAAATAAATTTAATGTCTATAACAGCTTGTTTTTAAGCTTGCCTTATCCTAAGGTAAGCCATATAGGCATGCTAATTCCTTTGTTGTTTGAGGTAAGTAAAAACGGTTTGGAACAAGGAAAAGATCCTGAAGAAATTATGGAAACTTTTTTTTCCGGGCATACCGAATTAAAAACCGAAGAAGAGAAAATTGATTTTATGTTACGTGTAATTCAATATGTGGAACGACAGGTGGTTTTATATGATAGCGTTGAGGATTCAGCATTTAGTGAATTGGTTGATTATCAAAATGACCTTTCGTTAAAAGATTATATTAATCTGTCAAAAAATAAACACCAGATTGCCGGAATTTTAAATAAACTATCTCATTTTTCCGTTAGAATTGTATTTACTGCACATCCTACCCAGTTTTATCCTCCTTCAGTTTTAGATATTATTGCCCGGTTAAGAAAGTATATCCGGAAAAATAATATTGATGATATTGATATTACCTTGCAACAACTTGGACTGACTTCTTTTATCAATAAGAAAAAACCAACCCCACTGGAAGAGGCAAAAAACGTAATTTATTTTATGACGCATGTGTATTACGATTCCGCAGGCGAACTGTATAAAGAGCTAAGAAGAAATTTACCCGGGGGACAGTTTCATAATCCGGACATCCTTAAGATGGGTTTTTGGCCCGGTGGCGACCGCGACGGAAATCCTTTTGTAACCTATGAAACCACTATGGCCGTCGCAGATGAACTTCGTATGTCGCTGATGAAAAAATATTATCAGGATTTAATGGATTTAAAACAAAAGCTCACTTTTCGCGGTGTTGAGGATATAATTTCAAATTTAAGTGAAGCTATTTATCTTACCATGTACGATAAACAAAAAGTAATATCTTATTATGAGATAATTAAACCTCTTGAAAAAGCTTCTGATTTACTGAGGACTAACTTTAACAGTTTGTATCTGGAGAAAGTAGAAAACCTAATCGACAAGGTTAATATTTTTAAGACCCATTTTGCCAGTCTGGACATCAGGCAAAATCATATCATCCACCAAAAAGCCGTAGAGCAGGTTCTTAAACACAATGGCATTATAAAAGAAAGTCTGGAAGAACTTAGTCGCGAAAAACTAAAATCGATACTGGTTAAGGCGAACCTGCAATTAGACATAGATGCTTTTGAGGATAATGTGGTAAAAGATACGGTGATGAATATGACCCAACTTAAAGAAATTCAGCAGAAAAACGGAGAAGAAGGTTGTAACCGTTATATTATAAGTCATGCCGAAGATATTTACTCCGTATTGTTTGTGTATGCTTTGTTACGTTGGTATTCATGGCGCGAAGAGCCCGTAAAAATGGATATTATTCCATTACTTGAATCTATAGAAGGGATGAAAAATTCCAGACAGATAATGTCCGAACTTTTTGAAATTCATGAATACCGGCAACACCTTTCCAACCGGAAAGAGACACAAAGCATTATGCTCGGCTTTTCCGACGGTACTAAAGACGGCGGTTATCTTCAAGCCAACTGGTCTATATTTAAAACTAAAGAAATCCTTTCAGAGGTATGCGAGGAATACGGAATTAAAGCTGTATTCTTTGATGGAAGAGGTGGCCCCCCGGCAAGAGGAGGCGGGAAAACCCATCGTTTTTATGCTGCACAAAGCAATAAAATAGCTAACCATGCTATTCAATTGACCATTCAGGGCCAAACCATAAGCAGTAAGTATGGTACAAAATTTCAGTTTATACATAATTCCGAGCAATTACTAACAGCAGGTTTGGCAAATAGTTTATATGCTAAAGAAAATGAAATTTCTGAAAAAAACAGGACGCTAATAGAGAAACTGGCAAACATCAGTTTTGAAAAATACACAGCGTTAAAAAACCACCCTATGTTTGTCCCTTACCTGGAAAACAAAAGTACATTGAAATATTATGGCCAGACAAATATAGGAAGCCGGCCAACTAAAAGAGGCAATGGCGAAAAGTTAGATTTGGAAGACCTTCGCGCTATTCCTTTTGTGGGTTCATGGAGTCAGTTGAAACAGAATGTTCCCGGTTATTTTGGAATCGGCAGTGCCTTAAAAGATGTTGCCGAAAAAGATGGTCTGCAAGATTTAAAGAGGTTATTTAAAGAGGTTCCCTTTTTCCGCGCTTTAATTGAGAACAGCATGATGTCATTGATTAAAAGTAATTTCGACTTAACAAAATATATTGCCAAAGATGTGAATTATAAAGAATTTTGGGAAATCCTGCTAAACGAATTTGAATTATCAAAAAAAATGACTCTGGAAATATCCGGATATGAATCATTAATGGAGGAAGATCCGGTGTCTAAAAATTCTATAATCATAAGGGAAGATATTGTATTGCCGTTATTGATTATTCAGCAAACAGCTTTGCAGAAAATTGAAAAAAATACTTCCCATAAAGAGGATTACCAAAAGATTGTAAGAAGATCTCTTTATGGAAATATCAATGCCAGCAGAAACTCAGCCTGATAAAATTTTATTATTATAATGTTATTAATAAAATAAAAATCACAAAATACTAGTGTCGAAAAGTCAACCTCCGGCGTGCAAATAGGAATTTTAGGAATATACGGATATAACGAGTATATACTAAAATATGAAAAGTTGAGACTTTATAAGTTGATATAAATTATTAATAATAAATTATTAATAATAATTTATCATGCCTAGATAACTAATTTTAAAGTAGTTATATCCAAATATTTAAACTCTTTTTGTGTTGACAAGGTAAATAAACCGGTAATCTATGTTATTATGAATTAGAGAGGTGGATAAAAATATCCACCTCTCTAATTCAATTTTAATTTATTTATTGATTTTTGATAATTTTTGTTTGATAAATAATTTGAGAATTATCGATAACCTGAATTACATATAAGCCATCATGTATGTTCCCGAAAACTATTTTATTTCTGTGTCCTGTTAATACTTTCCAAAGTATAACCCTTCCGTATATATCTATTACACGGAGGTGTACAGGATGAGTAAATGGTATATCAATAGTAATTCTATTGCCAGCAAACGGGTTAGGATATGTTTTTGTTTCTCTGCTAAATTCTTCTATTCCGGTAGTCTTGTTAACAGAAATAGTAAATGTCTTACTAAACGTTCCACCATTTCCATCATCTGTTTGTATCCTGACAGAGTACGAGGACTTGGTTTCATAGTCGAATACTTTATTGGTTACCAAGGTGTCTCCAGAAATTTTGAAGCTGTCGTTGTCGGTATCTCCATTGCCACTTACCAAAGTATACGTATGGGTGTCGCCGGCATCAGGATCAACTGTTGAGAGTGTGCCGACCACAGTACCGACAGGACTGTTTTCGTTTACTGTAGTGTCAGATAATGTAATATCTGTAGGAGCTGAATTGGTGTTGGCAGAGGTGGTAAATTGAACAGGTTTAGAAAATGCTGAACCTGCATAAGAAGCATCTACTGCTTGTACCGACCAGTAGTAGGTTCCTTTAGGCAGTCTCAGGCGCCAATGTAAATTATGTTCGGCATTGCCTTTGCCTGCCGTAGTTCTTATCCCGTCGGCATTTGCATTGGCTGATAGAATTTCGCTGCCCCCTGGAGTAGTTCCAACTTTCAGGGCATAGGTAAGCCCTTTGACCGGTGTGTGATCGTCTGTTGATGCTTTCCAGGAGAATTCTACCGGAACCCCTTGGGCATTAGACAGGCTATCGATGATTTTCACAGGATTTGTTACCGGAACACTGGGTGGATAGTTCATACTGAAGTTTTCCATTCCTGTTTCACCCTCTTTAAATCCATTGATTGCCTGAATACTGGATACCAATGTTGAAACGGCGGCAGACTGGTTACGCACATTCACGTAGGCTCTGAAGAGATACTGGCCTTTATGAGCCCGACTTTCACCTGAGATAGCAAAATCAAGGTCTCCATCACCTTCAATATCACCAAATTCTACTTCCGCATTAATAATATCACTTACATCAAACGAACTTGCTTTGTAAGATTTGGTTCCAGGATCAAATTCACTCAACTTGGTAACTTCACCTTCACCAGTAACTACACCTGAGTATAATAAATCGCTATACCCATCACCGTTGAAATCTCCGAGATCGACTTTACTATCCCTCATTGGTGTCAATCCGAGGTTGTTTAACCGGGGCCAGGTGTCGTTTCCTTCGTTCAACTGGTTTTCGTAGATTTCAAATACATCGCCTGCTGCACTTGTCCCGGTGATAACTGCATCCAGATCTCCATCTCCATCGTAATCAATCAGGTTGGCAGTACCGTCTTTTACAGCAACCAATTGGTTGGCTGTTTTTTCAAACTTGTAACTTCCTCCCATTGGGGTTATGTTTTTGTAAATAAAACTTTCCAGCCCGTTTGTGTTACTAAAGCCACTTAAAATCAGGTCAAAATCCTGATCGTTATCCACATCACCCATATCGAATGTAGCCCCATTTAATGGTTCTAACTGATCGGAAATATCCGTTTCATTAAACCGCGGAGAAGTATAAGCTGAAGCGGTATCATATTCATAGATATAGAACCTTAAAGTTCCTGAAGTATAACTACTTGACAATCCCAGTAAAATAACTTCGGCCTGGCCGTCATTATTCAAATCAATAATTTTCCCTTTGGCTTTGTATAATCCTTTTCCAATATCTGCTTCGCGATATTGAACTTTTTGCGTTGAATCGCCCGTATGGGTCGTGTCGCTTAAAAACAATTTAAGGTTATAATTATTGTCATTGGAAAAATTATTAATCAGGATATCCGGAGTCCCATCTCCGTTAACATCACCTACCTCAGCGTCGGTAACATTCTGAACATAATTCAACGGATTGGAAGAGGCTATTGGTTCAAGCCGTTTACCATCATATTTCAACAATTGTGTTCGTCCTCCATTCTTTGCCGAAGCATAAATCAAATCCATGTTCCCATTGTTATCAAGATCAGCCAGTTTTATTACCGGGTCTTCAACTCCCTGGATTCTTCTATCAACTATTCCCCCCTGGTTCAGAATTTTCCAGGCATAAGTTAGCGGAAAGCTTGCTTCATCAGAGAAATGGCCTCCTTTTAATCCCGGGTCGACAGCCTGTACAGACCAATAATAAATACCCGGATCTAATTGTGTTTCAAAGAAATTATTGTAAATCGGAGCAGGTTTGGTAATGAGCCTTCTACCTGTGGAATCACTTTCCGTATTGGAGAGCTCTGATCCGCCAGGAGTTGTACCCAGACGTAATACATAGCCCAAATTGGTGGCAAAATCATCTGAAGGAACGTCCCAGGAGAATCTTACCCTGCCATTGCCTAAATCGGTTACTGTCAAACCTGTAATCTTTCCAGGTGGCGTATTCTTTTTATTGGCTACATCTGCCTTGTAAAGCAATGTTTTGGCAGTACCGTTGTTATCAAGTCCTGTAAGGAACAGGTCAAGGTCGCCATCCATGTCATAATCTACCCAGGCAGCTGTTGAATTCCGTAGCCCTTTCAGCTTAATGCCGGATTCCTTGAAATTGCCTTTTGAATATTGATAGAATAGTTTGGTAGTCGGTTCCCCGTCTTTATTCTCTCCTGTAAAAACAATATCGTTTAATCCGTTATTGTCAAAATCTGCAATGGCAATATCACCATTCTTCAATTTCGGGAAAATGCTGTTGTTAAAATCAATATTTCCATTACCAGGAACAAAAGCGGAAAGTTTTATATTTCCGTTGGCATCTTCACCGCTGGTAAAAATTGTCATTGCTTTTTTGGAGTACCGGTTAACACGGGCCACTGCAATGGTAGCGTTTTTCAACCGTAGATTATCAAAGTTATGATAATTATAATAATTATTGTTATTATTCTTTGTAGAGGTTGAATCGATATAAGAATTGTAAATGATTTCCCCGGTTGGTTGACCGGATGCTGTTTCCCCGTTAAAAACAATGTCATTATCGCCATCCAGGTCCACATCGGCTATTTTCATATCGCCGTTAATAAATCCCTGCCATCTTCCTGAACCGCTTTGATTATCATTAACAGTGGCAGGATCAGGTGTAAATTTGTTTTGTCCGTCCACACGATAGCAGATATAGAATTTAAACTGATCTTTTTCATCCAAACCTGAAATAGCCAAATCAATATCGCCATCGTTATCCAGATCGCCCCATGCCATTTTTGAATTATACAGTTGGGGTAACCCGTAATCATCCGTGGGTTTAAAGTATTTGCCCTTTACGTTAATATAGAGTTTTGTTTCCGGCCCGTTGTTACCGTATCCGGAAACGACCAGATCAATCCATCCATCTTTGTTAACATCTGCCCACGATATATCCCCATTATAAAGGCGGGCAAGGTTTGAATTGGTATTGACAAATTTACCATTCTTATTTTCGTAAATAGCTGTAACAGCACCTGTTGCCAGGCTGGTTCCCATAACCGCCACGTCGAGGTCGCCATCTCTGTCGAAATCGCCCCAGGCAACGGCGCCATTCGATAAACCGATGAACGGATTTTCCTGGAGGGTTAATGTTTTGGTATTGTCGAGTATAGCTATGTTAAAATCTGCAGACGTATTGGTTTTTACGTTTTCCAACAGGCCTGGTTTGACATTAATGGTTTCTATGCCTTCGCCATCTATCCCGTCATCAATGCCCTGAATGGTTATTTTGCCTTTTGTATCACCTGCTTTAATGAGGATTTGCGGCGCTTCCTGGACTTTCTGGATGCGATAATTACTCCTGTCTGCAATATAAATATTTCCATTTTTATCCAGACATAAGCCTGTGGGCTCATTTAATTGATCGGAATTAAAACCTTTACCATTACCTCCGGCAATGGTTATCCAGGTTGAGGTAGCCTTATTCCATTCCCGGACAATATTTTCATTAGGATAAGAAATATAAATATTTCCAGCGTGGTCAACACAGAAGTTACCATCCCAATTGTAATCTATGTTGACAACTAAAGTACAGGTATCTATACCCGGAACCCATTTTGTTATTCTATAATTATCTAATACATAAACATTATTCACCGAGTCTACGTAAACATCAATAGGAAAATTCAACTGTTTATTTGAAGAACCTTCTCCGTTACCGCCTGCCACCGTAACACCTTCCGTAGCATTGGGAGCCCATTTTTGAATACGGTGATTTTGTCGGTCAGCCACGTATAAATTTCCTGACTTGTCAACATAAATTCCTCTTGGTTCGCTCAACTGGTTTGCGTTATTTCCTTGCTGATTACCACCTGCAACAATTGTCCAGGTTGAATCTGTCGGATTCCATTCTCTAACACTGTTATCATCAGGATAAGAAACGTAAATATCGCCTGTTTTGTTAACAAACATACTGCCTCTATAATCCCACAAGTAATTATAATTGTTTGTGACAGTAGTCCCTTTTACCGCATCAGCAGACCATTTAGTTATTTGTTGCGCACCAAATACATAGATATTATTAAGTGAATCTACAAACACATCGTGGGGATAATATAATTGATTATCCGAAGTGCCCATACCGTTTCCACCTGCTACTGTTGTAACCTGTCCTTTGGTCGGGAAGTCCACAGTATAATCCTTATCATACGTAGCCGTGCCGGAAAATCCAAAGTCGATAAGGGCATCCCTGCTGCTTGCCGCATTCAAAGTGGCATCGACCTCTAAACTTTGGTGTTCGGCAATGGTATCGGCAGTTGCCGTTAATGTAGCCGTAGGATTATCGTTGCTTTCATAATTTAAGGTGTCAGAAGTATATCCGGAAGCGATTACAGCATTCACAGCAGTATCTACCTTAAACACAATGTGCCGCATAATGTCCACCAAAGTGTCATCCAGCCCTGCCGTAGAAACAGAAAGCATTCCCGTGCTGTCTCCTGCAGGTATTTTTATGGTGTCGCTGCTTATGGTGTATTGTGTTGTAGCTTTGGCATCACCACTGACTTTGAAGGCAATCAGAATATTTTTTCCTGACACGTGGTTTACTTTTGCTGTCAGGGTTACCGGTGTTTTGGCATCCTCTTCTATGGTTTTTTGGCTAAAGCTGAAGGTTACTTCCGGTAAAGGATCATTGTCGGCAATGGTCAGGTTTAAGGTGTCGTTACCATTTAACGAACAGTTTGTAATATTAACAGGTACGAGGGTTATACTCTCGCTGTTTTCATTTGCCTGGTCATCAATTCCTTTAATGGTCATTTTTCCTTCGGTATTTCCTGCTTTGATGAGGATTTGTGGTGCTTCTTGTATTTTCTGAACTCGATTGTTTTGTTGATCGGCAATAAAAATATTTCCACCTTTGTCTATATACATTCCTGTTGGTCGGTTTAGTTGGTTGGCATTGGAACCTTGGCCGTTTCCTCCGGCTACAGTTGTCCATTGTTTGGTTCCGGGAGACCATTTTTTTATACTGTTATTGTAAAACTCGTTTATATATATATCACCTGAAACATCTACAAAAAAATAGGAAGACCAATTACCAAAACTGGTCACGGTTGTTCCCTTTGTTGCGCCTGGCGCCCATTTTTGAATGCGATTATTGTTTCCGTCCAACACATAAATATTTCCATCAGAATCAACCGAAACGTCCCTTGGGTAATTTAATTGATTAGCAGCAGAACCTTGTCCGTTTCCGCCTGCCACCGTAACGCCTTCCGTAGCGCCGGGCGCCCATTTTTGGATACGGTGGTTTCGCTCGTCGGCTACATAAATGTTCCCCATGTTATCAACATAGATTCCTCGGGGATAACTTAACTGGTTGGCATTATTCCCTTGTCCGTTTCCACCGGCAACAATTGTCCATTTTCTGTTGGAGGCATTCCATTCCCTAACGTAGTGGTTATTCGGATAGGAGACATAAATATCTCCTGAACGGTCAATACAGAAGCTACCATCCCAGTTATAATCAGTATTTGTTACTACTGTTCCTTTGCCGGCTCCGTCAGCCCATTTGGTAATTCTATTCTGTTCCAATACATAAATGTTATTCAATGAATCTACAAAAACATCATAGGGGTTAGATGCCTGATTATCTGCACTGCCTTCGCCGTTACCGCCGGCTACTGTTGTTGCTACTCCTTTGGTCGAGAACTCAGTTAAATAGTCAGCATCATAGGTGGCTGTCCCGGAAAGTTTAAAGTTAATGGAGGCATCTTTTCGGCTGGCCGCATCAAGTGTGGCTGTAACAACGAGGCTGTCATTTTCAGCGATTGTATCTTTTGATACGGTAACCGATACATTCGGTTCTTGAAAATCAGTAACCGTTAATGTTAATGGCTGGTCATTGGCCATTTTTGCATTTAATGATGATTGTGTACTTAAAATAATGGTTTCATCTCCTTCATTATTGTTGTTGTCATCAATTCCTTTAAAGATTAACTTACCTTCTGTATTTCCTGTTTTTACAACAATTTGGGGCGATTCCTGGATTTTTTGTACACGCTGGTTGTTATAATCAACTACGAAAATATTCCCGTCTTTATCCACATAAATTCCCTGGGGATCGCTTAGTTGATTGGTATTGGAGCCTTGTCCGTTTCCGCCGGCCACAGTTGTCCATCCGGTATTTTTTGGAGACCATTTTTTTATGCTATTATTGTTAGGGTCCGTTACATATATATTACCGGAAGCATCAACAAATAATCGGGATAACCAATTATTATAACTTGTAACTGTAGTTCCTGTTGAGTCACCTGAGGCCCATTTCTGGATACGGTAATTATCGTTATCCAACACAAAAATATTCCCCTGGGAATCTATGGAAACGTCACTAGGATTGCCTAACTGATTGGCATTGGAACCCTGGCCGTTTCCGCCTGCCACCGTAACACCTTTTGAAGCACCAGGTGCCCATTTTTGGACACGGTGGTTTTGCTCGTCGGCCACATAAATATTTCCCAAACCATCAATACATAGTCCTGTTGGATAGTTGAATTGGTTGGCATTGGATCCCATTCCATTCCCACCTGCTACAGTTGTCCAGGTAGAGTCGGTTGCATTCCATTTGCGAACACTTTGGTCATCCGGGTCTGATACATAGAGGTTTCCTGATTTATCTATGGCAAAATATTGACAATTGAAGTTGAAATGGGCAATGGTTATACCGGTATCTGCTCCTGGTGCCCATTTTTGAATCCTGAAATTGTCTCTGTCAAGAACGTAAACATTTCCGGCGGAATCGGTTACGACATCCCTTGGATGGTTTAGTTGATTGGCGTTGGAACCCTGCCCATTTCCACCGGCAACGGTTGAGGCTGTTCCTTTTGTGGGGAAGTCAACGGTATAATCTTTATTGAGGGTAGCCGTACCAGATATGTCAAAATTAACCACGGCATCACGGCTGCTGGCCGCATTTAAAACCGCCGTAACCGTTAAACTGTCGTTTTCGGCCATACTAGTGGCCGAAGGGTTAAGGGTTACAGTCGGGTTGTCATCACTTTCCAAAAATAAGGTGGCATGGTCTTTAACTGCCTGGGCGTTGGTGATGGTATCCACATTAAATACAATGCTGTCCATCTGTTCCACGATGGTGTCGTCAAGCCCTTTTGTCGATATTGACAAAGCACCGGTGGTGTCCCCGGCGGGTATGTTGATCGCGTGGGAACTTAAAGCATAATCAATGGAATCAACCGCGCTGCCCTCCATTTTAAAATGGATATGAATATCTTTGGCAGATACGTAAGAAGAAGTTGCGGTGAGGGTTACATCGCTGGCTGAGTTCTCTTCAATTTTATTTTTACTAAAAGAGAAAGATACTGCCGGTTGATTATCGTTGTCCGTTATGGTCAAATCAATCGTATCGGTATTTTGTAAAATACAATTTGAATGATTTTTTGGGATAAGGATAATGCTTTCGTCGTATTCGTTAACAAAATCATCAATTCCTCTAATGGTCATTTTACCCTGGGTTTCTCCTGCTTTCACAACCAAACGCGGCGTTCCGGGGAATTTCTGTATGCGGTGGTTATTATAATCGGCCACATAAAGATTCCCGTCTTTATCAAGGTAGATTCCTCGTGGGTCATTTAACTGGTTGGCATTGGTGCCTACTCCATTGCCGCCGGCAACGGTGGCCCATTTGTTGCTGCCAGGAGTCCATTCCTGGATTCTGTTGTTGTATTGGTCTGTACAAAAGATGCTTCCCGAAGGAGCCACAACGAACCGCTGAAAGTCGTTGTTATATTTTACAACGGTAACGCCTTCTGTTGCTCCCGGTGCCCATTTTTGGATCCGGTGGTTGTTTTTATCCAATACATAGACATTCCCTTGTGCATCTACCGACACATCGGAGGGGTAATTAAGCTGGTTAGCCTGGGAACCCTGGCCGTTTCCTCCGGCTACGGTGGTTCCTTTGGAGGCATTTGGTGCCCATTTTTGTACGCGGTGGTTTTGCTGATCGGCTATGTAAACGTTTCCATCCTTGTCCACAAATATTCCCCGTGGATTATTTAACTGATCTGCATTAGCGCCCTGACCGTTTCCGCCGGCTACAGTTTTCCACGTTGAATCTGCCGCTGTCCATTTCTGGATACGGTAATTATTTTGGTCCGAAACGTAAATATTTCCAACCGAGTCAACAAAAAAGTGGGTGCTCCAAGCATTTAAAGAGGTGATGGTTGTTCCTGTTGTTGAGTCGGGTGCCCATTTCTGGATTCGATAATTATTATAATCCAACACATAGATATTACCTTGTGAATCTACCGAAACATCAGTTGGATAATTTAGTTGGTTAGAAGCACTACCCCTTCCGTTACCTCCTGCCACCGTTTTACCGATACCTTTTCCTGCAAAATCAATGGTATAATCGGAATTGTTGATGGCTGAGCCCGAAAGGTTAAAATCAACGATAGCATCTTTGCTGGCGGGAGCGTTAAGTGTGGCTACAACAGCAACGCTGTCGTTTTCCACAAAAGAAGTGTTTTGGACAGAATAGGTAAGGGTAGGGTTATCATCGCTTACCAGATACAAGGGGATACGTTTGGATGCCGCGGTGGCATGGGTGATGGTATCCACATTAAAAACAATTGAATCCAAAGGTTCTACCGCATTGTCATCCAACCCTTTGGTAGAAACGGTTAATGTGCCTGCAGAATTACCGGGTAATATTTTAATAGTATCTGAACTCAGTGTATAATCGGTATTTTGCACGGCGCTGCCCCCCATATTGAAGACTATATTTATTTCTTTTCCGGAAGTTTCTGATAAGGAAGCCTTCAGGGTTACATCCGTTGGGGAGTTTTCACTAATTCTGTCGTTGCTCAGGAGGAACGATACAGCCGGTGGGTCATCATCATCTGTAATGGTCATAAGGATTGTGTCGTTGTTCTGTAAAACGCAATTTGATGCGCTGGTTGGTGTGAGCTGTATGGTTTCGTCGTCTTCGTCATTATTGTCATCAATACCCTGAAAAGTAATTTTACCCTCGGTATCTCCTGCTTTAATGAAAATTTGCGGCGCTTCCTGGATTTTTTGCACACGGTGGTTTTGTTGGTCGGCAATAAAAATATTTCCGGCTTTGTCAACAAATAAACCCTGGGGATTGTTTAGCTGATTGGCATTGGAACCCATGCCGTTTCCACCTGCCACGGTGGTCCAGCCGGTTGTACCTGGTGACCATTTTTGAACGCGATAATTATTTTGATCCGAGCAATATATATTACCTGTTTGATCTACATAAAAGTATCTACTCCAAGAACTTAAAGAGGTAACGGTTGTTCCTGTTTTGGCATTGGGCGCCCATTTTTGAATCCGGTAATTATCACGATCCAACACATAAACATTTCCATTGATATCTACTGAAACATCAGTAGGATTATTTAATTGGTTAGCGGCAGAACCACGTCCGTTACCGCCTGCCACCGTAACACCTTCCGTAGCGCCGGGAGCCCATTTCTGGACACGGTGGTTTCCCCAATCTGCAATATATATATATCCTGAATCATCAACATAGATTCCATTCGGATAGGATAACTGATTGGCATTGGCGCCTTGTCCATTGCCTCCTGCTACTGTTGTCCAGCCGGTACTTCCGGGCGACCATTTCTGTATCCGGTTATTTCCCTCGTCAGAGGCGTAGATATTTCCCGAATTATCCACGAAAAAATTATTGTATTCACTGCTGAAGGTAGTCACTGTAATACCGGTATCCGCTCCGGGCGCCCATTTTTGTATGCGCCAGTTACTTCGGTCTAAAACATAAACATTTCCGGCAGAATCAACAGAAACATCACTTGGATAGTTCAGCTGATTAGAAGCGCTTCCTGATCCATGACCACCGGCAACGGTTGAGGCTGTTCCTTTTGTTGTAAAGTCCATAGAATAATCTACGTTGGTTGTAGCCGTTCCCGATACCTTAAAATTGATCAGGGCATCATTAGATGATGCTGAATCAAGGGTTGCCACAATGTCAATACTTCCCGTTTCTGTCATTTGGTTCTTCGAAGCCGAAATTGTTACTTTCGACTGAGAATAAACAGAAAAGGAGAGTGTCAATAAAACAAAGAGTAAAGTTTTACGTACCATGATTTTGTATTATAAGTTAATAAATTTCAAAAAAGAAAATAACGTTAGTGATTTCATAAATGATGGTTTTAAGAGTCTTAAATTTCCTGCCAATCCTCTATACTTCCAAACATTTTTAGATTGATTTGGTGAGCGTCCCTATTTTCTTAATAAACCATATATTTTCTCTAACGAATGACAATCTTTTCAAAAAAATTATCTACTTAATTTGTCTTTTTTGGTGCGGCGAGATTAATATTTTTCAAAAAAAACGTCAGGTTAAAGAGATTTTTAAGATAAATAAACGGTAAAAAGGAGCCTCTTTTTCGGGTTGTTTTATCCTTACAAGTCTTTTTCAACGTGAAAAGCTGTTTTAAGTATAATGCAACCGGCAAACTTCAGGGGTTTTTAATACGATCCGACTGAAAAATAGCAAATCCTTGAACTCTTTTACATTCTATTAGCATTAGACAAAGACAGGTGGGTGGGGCACAAATGAAACTAAAATTAAAGCCTGGTTATATCTTTTTTAACTTTTTAATGCCAGAGTGTGAGGCTATAAATTCATAATATTGCAATACATCCACCAATGTCACTGTTTTCGTCTTCCTATTGAAGCTTTCCAGATAATCCAGGTTTATGGTTGTTGACCGGTTTATGCGCATAAAAGTATGGGAAGGTAATTTTTCTTCCAACAGTTTCAGGTGCATACTGAGGAGTTCTTCTTTGCCGTTGGTAAGAAATATCTTGCAATATGCACCTTCGGCCCGGCAATAAACAATATCTTGTGGACTTACCATGACAAAGCCATATAGCGTATTTAGTTTTAGCTTAGCCTGGTTGACGTAATCGGTCAGGCGTTGTATCTTTTTTGCCATGCTCTGAGGGTTATGAAGATTCCCGTAACGCATTATACTGTTTTGAACATCATCAGGGCTTACCGGTTTAACCAAAAAGTCGAATGCCGAGTACTTGAATGCTTTTATGGCATATTCGTCGTAAGCCGTAACGAAAATTATGTCTGAACCGTTTTCAAAGTGTTTCAGTTTGTCGGCCAACCAGAAACCATCGTGTCCGGGCATGTTTACATCCAGGAAAATGAAATCCGGATGTACATCAATAATCAGTTCCAGGCCTTTTTGGGCATTTCGTGCTGTCCCTAACACGGAAACTTCAGGATTTACCTGTTGTAAAACTTGTTGAAGGCCATCAATGGCATCTTGTTCATCATCAATAATAACAGAAGTAAAGGCAGTATTCATGGTTGGCAATTTTTCAAGATTCTCAAAATTAATTAATTTTGAAAGGACAATTTCCCACGATTTTTTTACAATTCCAAATATTTAGCCGTCCGATTAGTAAACGACCCGTTTTTCTTAATAAACACCCCATTTTTCTGAACAAGTAACCTTTTTTGTTATTTTACAGTCTTTTTGTGTATGACAACTACAGCCTGTGTGCCGACAGGATTACCATCACTATTGTATAGGTCTTTGTAGTAAAGCGTAATGTTGTTTCCGCCTGTTTTACGGTTCAGCGCTATAAGCTCCCGTATGAGTTTGAGTCCTTTTCCGCTTCCCGAAGGTGTTTTAGAGGCTACTTTCCTGCCAATACCGTTGTCTTCTACCACAATCACCGTGTTACCATCATTTTGTTTTATGTCGATACTTAATTTTTTCCTGCCTTCCTTATTCCTGAGCCCGTGTTTAATGGCGTTTTCTACCAGCAATTGTACCAGCATACGGGGTATTCGCTGGTTAAGGTCGGTGTTTTCCGTTACCTTTATTTCAAAAATAAAATCTTCTTTAAACCGGAACTTTTCCAGTTCGAGATAGTTTTTGATGAACGCAAGTTCCTCCTCAAGGCTAATATCAATACGCTCTGTTTTGTCCATCATACTACGCAGTAGTTTACTGAAACGAAGGATATAATTGTATGACTGTTCCTGTTTTCCCTGTGCAATGTTGCTGGCCAGCCCGTTGAGGACATTGAACATAAAATGCGGGTCCATTTGGCTGCGAATGGTTTTCATTTGCAATGTATTGATAGTTTCTTCGATTTGCTGTTTGCGTTGCGTCTGTAGTTTTTGCATGTGTTGGGTAAACCAAAGGATAAAAACCAGCACAATATAAATCAGTACCCAAAGCGGATATTTCAGATAGTAGTTGTAATCGGGCTCAAAAGAAAACAAAACCACTGTTCTCAAATTTTGTTTGTAAAGGAACCGTTTATGGTTTGCCTGATGGACGATACCCCATTTATAATAATAGATTTCCGGTTTAAAATTGGCCCGGAACGTGGCAATGGTTTTAAAGTTTTGGTTTGTTATAGTGTAACGGAAACTAGTTCCTGAACGAAAAATATATTCAGTCCGGCCATCCCCATTAATATCTCCTGCAAAATCCAACGTTTGTCCAGCCAGCTTTGTTTTCACCTTTTTAAAATGAAAGTATTCATCATACAAATAAAATATACCGTTTTTGTTACATAAAAAAATATATGGTTGCCCGTGATACTGAATAGGTTTAAAATAGGTGTGTCCGTTTTTTACGAATGAATAAGACAAGGGAAAAGAAAAACGGGAATATACTTTTCCACCTGCAACATAAAACGCAAGCCGGTATTTCTTTTCATTATAGTCATAGGCAGCTGTAGCAATAAATTCGTTACCTTTACTGTTTTTAAAAAGATTAATATTCCCGCTAAGGGGATATCTGTCCAACCTTACCGGCGTAAAAAGAAAACTTAAATGGTTGTC